>OCTW011504675.1_pt1 | contig 14684 bp, 30 predicted proteins | sample 1539671 | NCBI WGS metagenome assembly OCTW01 (sample SAMN02144230, study PRJEB22623) | gut metagenome | biome: sheep rumen | host: Ovis aries | place: New Zealand
AGACTTGCCGTCTAGTTTATAGGCCATTACAGCATAATTTCAAAAATAGGTTAAAGAAAATTTGCTTTCATAAAATTTTTGAGAAGGTTCAAGTCCTTCAAATCACAATGGCCTAGTTTAATTAAATATTCGCGCTTCGGCGCTAATAGATTTGCCGCGTTGGATTGTTCCTGTTGTAAGAGGCAGAGTAGTATCTGCAACTCTTCCGCGGCGTTTTAATTTATTAGGAAGGGATATAATATGTGGTGGATTGTTACTTGGAGTAATGGTCAAAAAGAGAGAATTCATATCTATAGTGATGAACTTTGTAAGTTAATTTGGATCGGTAAAGTTATTGCTATTGAATATGATGATAAATATAAAGAAGAAATAAATGACACTATGGCAGAGTGGTAATGCGTCAGATTGCTAATCTGTAGCCATCTTTACGGGTGCCGAGGTTCAAATCCTCGTAGTGTCGCTCATTTTAGAACTGTGGGCTTAGAAGCAGCCATCAGCTAAAGAGTTTTCTTTTCTCCATTCGTGCGAAACGTATTATAGGCTTACAATTATATGCCCTATAAGTATGAAGTGCGGTGGGTAATAGAAAAGAAATTTGGCGTAATAGCACATCTAATTTTATTGAGGGTAAATTATGAATAAGAATTATAATTGGACAGTAGTTGTAACCTGTCAAGGAAATCCTAGATATTATCCATAGAAAAATTTGTTATTTGGAATTATTGCTTTGGTTTATCGTTATTTAAAATATCATAAATACGGTACTACGAATTTTGCTTTAAAACAAAAATTTAAATGAGGGAGTAAAGATGATTTCTAAAATTAGACCTAGTACAAAAATTGTTAAAAAATATGATGAAGATGGTTGGCACTCTTGGTATGCCATAGAGTATTTCTGCCCAACATGCGGAGAATATATTGGACAGCGATATAAGTCCTATAATGCCTGTGACCGATGCGGAACATTCTATGATTGGGGCGCACGAGAGCCAAGAATTGAAACTACACGAGCAGTTGTATGGTGAGAAAATATGAGTTTTGATGTAAATGCTGATATCCAGCAAGCACGAGAAGATGCCAAACGGTTAAAAAAATCTAAGGCTTATAAAGATGACAATGATAGACTGCTGACGTGGTGCCCTGGCTGTATGGAACGTATTTATCAAAAAATTTCTAAATGCCCAAAGTGCGGGTATGAGTTTAATTGGAATAAGATAAGGAGTTTTAAATGAAATTATATACATCCTATTGGGCGCAAGTTCGTCACTTTCCAACTAATTTAATAGTTTTAAATACAACCATTTGGCCGCCGAAATGGTATAATGTAGGTGGAATGGATAAACGTGGAATCATTAGTCTCCATTGTGAACCATTACGGCCAGGTCGTTCTTGTGATGGCCTTTGTAATGGTAAATGTAATCCAAAGCATCCAGATGACTGCGCTTTCTTGCGCGAGTATCGTAAGCAATTAGATGCAGTTGATTTTAAACACTTTATGCAAAATTTGCATAACCTTCATGATGTAATATGCAAAAATGAACACTTTAATGACATCGACTTCGCGTTTGTATTCTTTGAAAAATATGACAACCCATGTAGTGAGCGCTGGCCCGTACAGGATTGGATTCGCGCGCATGGAGTAGAAATTGAAGAATGGCATCCTAATATTTGACTTTAAATCAAATTTCTGGTATAATAATTATACAGAAAGGAGAGATAATAAGTTGAGAATTAAGCCTTGTCCTCGTTGCGGGCGTATGCCTAAGATTTATGATTGTATTACTAGGAAAAATGAAATTAGGCGCAGAATGGTTTGCTGTCCAAATGCCTGTCAAGTTATTTCTACTTCTTTTCCTCATCGACATGATAGTTGGTTTATCCATCTGGGTTTTGAAGATGATTATACGCTATTCAAAGAATGGAATGAAAGGGTGAGTAATTCATGAGAAAATACAGTATGAAATCTCATAAGCGTAAGAATCATCAGCGTTGGTTTAATCAGTATTGCCGTTATGTAAATAAGTGTATTGAAAAAGATGAACTGTGGCTTGGACGTTTTTATGTCTCTCAAAACGCAACTGATATGGAATGGTTTGAGGATGGAAGCGGCGGTCTGATGCACGCTTATCTTACCATGCATGACCGAAAGACTGGTATTACTCGTACTAAATGGTACGATGGCCTCGATATGGATTGGCGTTTCTGGCATGATTTCAATAATTTTATTATTGAAGATTGTAAAGTTTGGGAAGAAATCCCTAATCCTTACAACGCCCGCATTGATTATCGGAAGGAGCGAAAGTAATGTTTTATAAGTATCAGGTTGATTGGTATAGTAAATTTGAAGATAAAGAAATAACATCTGAAGGAATTGTATTCGCTTCTACTATAAGTGATGCTGCTCGTTATGTATCTAATGACTATGATGGTGCTTTTGATATTCATGTAAAAGAAATGCTTTTGAATAGTGATGAAAGCCATTGTATTGAAAGAGAAGAAATTGATCATGCTTTTGAGCATGATTAATCATATGCGCTTGATGGGAACCGGCGCAATAAAAATATGTAACCATCTCTCGTAAGTAGGGGATATGAAATGTGAATCCGGCTATACGAGATGAGTCCTAAAGCCCCATGACTCTGTAGAGGACTATGCGTGTAAGCGATACTGTCAAAATATCGAACTATTTTTCTTTACAGCCCTGTTCGAGGCACAACCGCGCTAAAAGAGTCTGAAACGCTAGGTGTTCGAGTACGCGGCCAGCTCGTTAAATCGGCCTCAGAGGTACCGGTCACTCTGTATAATAACGACCGTGTATCATAGGTGTGATGGCGGCGGCACCTAAAATCGCCACCGTGCGGCGCCAGTGGGATAATGCGTTAAAGGCAAAAGTCGCCCCTTAAGACTGGCAATCATAATCGGCGGTAAGTAAAATTACCGCCATTTTTTATTTGACTTTTTTTAAAAATTATAGTATAATTTTTATGAAAGGAAGGAGATGTAAGAATGGAAAATAATGTTGAGTATGATAAGTATGACGCTTTTATTCATGGGTATGACGAGCATACTGGCTTTCCAGTAAATGCTACGGTACATACAGATAGTATTAACATTCTTAATTCTTATATCTTTATGACTACTGGAGAACTTCCGAAGGAGATAAAGAATTGAATTTACTTCGTGATCTTTTTAATAAAAATTATGATGATATACTAAAACATCAACAAAAAGAGTGGAAAGAAAATCGAGACTGCTTCGCATGTAAGCGCTGTCTCGATATGTCAGATAAATATAATACATATCATGAGTGTGAATATGGCGGGCCATTGCCCGATAACCACACTTGTCTATTATGGGAGGATAAAGATGCCTAAACTTTATATTCTTTGCGGCCCGAGCGGATGCGGAAAAAGCACTTGGGCGCATAATTTTTTAAATAATACCGAAGATGATATTCGTTATGTATCTCGGGACGAAATTCGTTTCTCTATGTTAGAAGAAGATGATGATTACTTCGCGCATGAAACTGAGGTATATCGGCAATTTACTGGTACTTTGCGCGCAACCCTCGTTGATGGATTTGATGTAATTGCCGATGCTACACATCTAACCAAGGCTTCGCGCAAGCGTTTGACTCAGGCCATTGATACCTACTACAAAGATTATGAAATTATCTATGTGGTATTTCATACCACTTTTGACCAGTGCGTATTAAACGATATGGGCCGTGAAGGCTTGGCACAAGTCGGTATTGATGTTATTTCTGGTATGTTCCGTAGTTACGTTATTCCTACATTAGATGAAGATCCTCGCGCAATTCAAATCATTGATGTAGGAGAGGGCGACCCTAATAATTATTCCTATTTAAATTGGCCATATCAATATGGAGGTACTAATGAGTGAAATTTGGCTTACTAGTGATTTGCATCTGATGCACAACAAGCCCTTTCTCTTTGAGCCGCGCGGTTTTGCCTCTACCGAAGAAATGTGTGAGACTATTGTAGAGCGGTGGAATTCAGTTGTGAAAGATGAAGACTGGGTATATAATTTAGGAGATATTTCTCTTAGCGATGTCGATGCGGCAATTCCTTATCTTCAGCGCCTTAAGGGCAATCAGATATGGATACTTGGAAATCATGACACCCTAGGAAAAATAGAAAAAATTCTACCTCAGTGTCCTAATATCCAGCTGCTTGGTTCGCCTCGTAATTCCTATGCTACTATAATTAAAAGTGGTAAGTGGAGTTTTTATCTTTCGCATTATCCTACTCTTACAACTAATAATGAAGCTTGGCGCAAAGTAGCAAATCTATGCGGGCACTCACATACTCAAGATCGGTGGGCTGATTGGGATAAAAAATGCTATCATGTAGAAATGGACGCGCATGATTGCTATCCTGTAAATTTAGAGCAAATCAAATATGAGTTTTTGGAAAAGTATTTGACTTCTTTCCAAAATTGAGTTATAATAATTATGTTAGAAGATAAGAAATGTTTAATTGGTAGCCCTTGTTCCAAGTGTATAGAAACATGCGGCTACCGCAAAACCTACAACCGTGACAACGGTCAAGATGAAAAGGAGAAAGAAAATGAACGAATTTTTAAAGGCAATGAAGAACGACACTAATTATGGCTATACCGAGAAGGGCGGCGTTAAGCACAACTCTACCCTTAATGCGGTACTGGATATGTTTGCTATGGGCGGTTCTATGCGTGATCGCTCTGACGAAGATGTTATCCTTATGTTCAAAAAGGCATATCAGGAAGATGCTACTCTCGCTCTGAAGTGCCTGTTTTATCTGCGCGATTGCCGTGGAGGACAGGGTGAGCGTCGCTTTTTCCGTATATGTTATAAGTGGCTGGCGCAGGAATATAGCTTGGAAGCGACTCATCTGATTCCTTTCGTTGCTATGTATGGGCGTTATGATGATCTGTTTGTCTTGGAGAATACTCCTTGCGAACAGGATATGTTTGATTATCTGTATAAGATAATTCAGTACAGCCAGGATCATCTGGTATATAAGTGGTTGAAGAGTGAAAACTGTTCTTCCGCTGAGTCTAAGCGTTTCGCGCGCAAGACTCGCGAAGCTTTCCATATGTCTCCTCGCGCGTATCGTAAGATGCTCTCAGAGGGGCGGAAGGATTGCCATTTGGTTGAAACCCTCATGAGCCAGAATGAGTGGGACCAGATTGCCTTTGAGCATCTGCCCTCTAAGGCCGGGCTAATGTACAAGGGAGCCTTTATCCGTCGTGAGGAAACTCGCGATCGCTACGCTCAGTTTATGGCTAGCAAGACGACTAAGGTTAATGCGGCCACGCTTAACCCTGTTGATATCGCGCATCAGATTTTTAACAATTGGAGGCCCAGCAAGGTGGAACGCCAAGCTTGGGATAAGTATTGGGAAAATCTGCCGGATTACTACCATGGCAAGGAAGAACCCGGAATTGCCATTGTTGATGTCAGCGGTAGTATGAACGGGACTCCTATGGAAGCCGCAGTTTCTTTGGGAGCCTATGTTGCAGAACGCGGTAAGGGGCCCTTCCATAATCATTTCATTACCTTTAGCAACAGCCCTGCGCTGGTTGAGTTTGGAGGTATTGATCTGTACGATAAGTTTAATCGCGCTCGTGAAGCTGATTGGGGCGGCACGACTAATATCGAAGCTGCCTTTGATTTACTGCTGCGTACCGCCATTAAGAATCATGTTAGCGAACAGGATATGCCGCGTACTCTTTATATCTTCAGTGATATGGAGTTCGATCAGGCATTTACTACCGGATCTACTACTGTCGATAGATGGACTGGTCCTAGCCTCCATTCTCGGCGTGACGTTGAGACGGTAATCGAAACGCAGGCTCGTAAGTGGCGCAACCATGGTTATGTATTACCTCGTGTAATCTTTTGGAATCTTAATGCGCGCAATAACAACATTCCCGCTATTGGCCCTGGATTCTCTTATGTTAGTGGCTTCTCGCCCAACATGATTGAATGTATCCTTAGCGGCAAGGATGGTTGGGATTTGTGCCTTGAGAAGTTAAATAGTGATAGATATGAAGTAATTCATAGCATCCTATAAAAAAATCATCTCCTCTTTAAAGTCAAGCATTCAAATGCTTGACTTTTCTTTTTTTTTATGATATAATTATTTAAAAGGAGGGTAAAGATGCATATAAAGACATATACACAACAATTGATCGAGCATGAAGATTATATAAAGCAAAAAGGATTTAAACCTATTATGACATTGCTTATTGGCTCGCAGAATTATAACTTAGAAACTCCAAATAGTGACATTGATACTTTTACTTTTATTCTTCCTACTATTGAAGAACTGGCACGTGGCGATGCACCTAAGAGTGGAGAATATGAAGTAGAGAATGGCAAGTGTATGTATAAAGATATCCGCCTCGCGCTTAATCTATTAAAAAAGACATCACCCAATAGCGTTGAATGTTTTTATACAAGATATAGAATCTTTCCTAGCCAAGTATATGGGTTATATGATTTTTTAAAAAATGATTCTATATTTTATGCTAACTATACTCATATGGTTGGGGCTTGCGCCGGAATGGCTCATCAACTCACTAAACGTAATATGTCCGCGGGCAAACGCTATTCTCATAGTTTGAGACTAAAAAACTTAGTAAATAATTATATAGAGCATCGAACTCATTTAATGTTTTATTTACCATTAGATGAACATATCGAAGCCCTAGCCGCAAAGAATAATCAAGACCCGGCGAAAGAAGATTATTATAATAGTGGATGTGAGCTTATTTCAAATTATTTAGATGAAATTAAAGCATCATTCGTGCCCACCAAGGCGCAATTGGAAGAAGAAAAATACGCACTCAATCTAATTGAACAATTTCAAGTTCAATTAGTTAAAGAATATTTAAAATACGAGGTATCTAATGGAAATTAAAATTCATGCAGGACAACGTGTCCTGTATAAGCACGAAGGACAATGGAACGTTGGAAAACTAACAAATCAAATGCCGCCAGAGCTTACAGAAAAAGGGCTATTTGTATTTGTTATTCCCAAGGATTATATGGACGCCGAAGAAGTGCCATATTTACACGATGCGGAAATCAATGATTTGTTCCTTGAAGCAATACCAGTAGAAGACTGGATGTCGCAGTACGGTTACTTAATGCCGAAAGAGGAATATATTAAATTCATTCAAAGCGAGGAGTTTGATAAAAATATTGAGCACGCATATGTATCAGATGGAGATTATTATTACTATAACGTAAATAAGTATAGCGAACAATGGCTTCGCAAACAACCTTTTGATTATATAGTGAGGGAAGAATGAAACCGAAATTAACATGGCATAATATTCTAGGCCATTGGAAAACAATTCGTACTCATAGAAAATGGGTTAGGTACTATTGTAATCTTGCGGGTATCCGCTGGCGCGGATTGAAACATGATTTATCAAAATACTCACCTACTGAATTTTTTGAATCCGCCCGTTATTGGACGGGAACTAGCTCTCCAATAAACGAAGCTAAGAAACAGCAAGGTTATTCTCGCGCTTGGCTTCATCATCGCGGACGCAACTCTCATCATTGGGCCTATTGGGCAGATAATTTTAGCGAAGGCTTTATAGTTTATCCCATGCCCCGTAACGATTTTGTAGAATTAGTTTGTGATTTTCTTGCGGCTGGTCGGGCATATAGTGGGAACATGTTTTCATATAGCAATGAACGTGCATGGTGGCTTCATGAGCGTGACTACGGTTCTCGCGCAATGAATGAGAAAAATAAGAAAATGCTTGATATTATTTTTTCAGATTTGGAGTTCGCGGATAATCATATGTTAAGCGGTTGCCCTACTGGACTATTAACTATGACCCCAGAGACCCTCATTAAAACTGGCTATATCCAAGAGGTTTGGAGGGCTAATAAATGACATGGACTAAAAGATCTATGAATTTGGAAGATATCCCTGCCATTATCAAACAAGGAATGTAGCTTGCGAAAGATGGAAATCCGCTTGTTGAACAAATAAGATGCGTATATATTTTAGAAGACCCAAAGATTGTTTATATGATTCCGTTCCTTGATTTTCTTGATAACGCGCCCGAAAACATATCTAAATTTTACCTCTGTCAAATGGCTTCATAACCATTTGACTTTTTTTAAATTTATGATATAATTTTTATAGAAAGGGGAGAGAAAAATGCCAACCGCACGTTCTTATGATAAATATAGTCTAGATGGAGAACCTTTTAAAGAAAATGGTCGTATGTATGTCTATGTTATGATGCCGAGCGGCAATAAAAAAGTACGCTGGTATACAGAAGCGGAACGCGCAGCGCAGGACCGCAAAGCGGGAATTGAGCCTAAGAAAAATGACATAATGGACTTCAATGCGCGCCACGCTTTCGGCTTTGACGAAAAGGGCTATATCACCATTTATAAAGGTGATAAAAATTTAGTAGAGAGGTGGGCTGAAAATGACCGTACTAATATTTGGCGTAATCTTACTTTTGGTTATTATACTCCTAGTAAATTTCCCACGCCCGAAGTTTTAACTGGCATTGAACCTATTCAATTAAAATGGGAACAAGTAATGGATCACGATGATAGGATGAAGCCGCATGAAGAAGTTGCCAAGCTTGTCAATAGCCTTATTAGCATACAGCCTCTCACAAGCAATAGCACCTACCAAGGGCAAGAAAATATGTGGCTCGAAAAAGAAGTCACTGTTAAAGAAAATTTCACGCGCGAAGACCACTTTGGTGAAAAGCATACGCATTTTATGCGTGATGCCGAAGGTAATACTTATATATGGGAAACAGGCGCCAAAAATTTTGAGGTTGGTATGGCTATTAAGTTAAAGATGAAAGTTAAGGCGCATAAAGAAATTAACGGAGAGAAATGTACCGTTGTTTGGTACTGTAAAGTTATATGACAATTTTAAGTAATTATTATAATGGATTGATTTGCCACTGTAATAACTGTGGCGCATTGCTTGGGTATAGACCAGAGGATGTACATAGAAATTCTTATGTCACATGTCCTCTATGTAGATTTGAAATTTTAACTAAAATATAGCTAGATTATGATGGAATTGTAAGAGAGGAGAATAAAAATGGCGAAGCTGTGGTTCAGTAATTCATTTGGTAAGAGACGAGAAATTGCAGAGTGCAATACTTTTGCAGAAGTAATGACTGAAATTGATAGGTTTATTACTTCTGCGAATGACAAATGGCCGAATAAAAAACCATTCAAGAGATACTATACTCGTATTTGGAATGAGGATGGGCAGTCCGTATTTGATGTAGGCAGTCATACTGAATTTTTCTATTTTGATTTACCCTATCCAGAAGATGAGCATAGTTTTGTAGATGAGGAGAAAATATTTAATGAGTAACGAAATGAAAGATTACTTGTATGATAAAATATCCGAAGTTGTTCTTGATTCCAACCGTATGGATAAAATTGAAGAAATCTGTTCCGCTGCCTATAGTGCGCGTAATTACGTGCATGGATGGAAGGATGGGCATAAAGTCATACTAATCGTTTGGTTTGATGATGATGAAGGTTGGAAATTAGAAGAATATAATTCTTGACATTTTCTAAATTTATGGTATAATAAATATATAAGAAAGAGAAAGGATGATTTAAATGCTGAATAAAAATTCCGAGCGCGAACTCGCCTATGTGGTTCTGATTGATGGAATTGAACCGATTCCTGGCTATGACCGTGTAGAACACGCTATTGTCGGTGGCTGGCGCGTAATTGTACAGAAAGATCAGTTTAAGGTTGGCGATCCCGCTATTTATTTTGAAATTGATTCGCGCGTGCCTTCTGACAAGGAGTGTTTTGCCTTCCTTGAAAAGCGCAACTACAAAGTTAAGACTTTAAAGATGTGCAAAACTATTTCTCAGGGTTTGCTTATGCATCCGTCTGATTTTGGTTGGACTACTGAAAATAGTGCTATGGATGATCATTCAGTAATTGTTGATGACGAAGGCAAACCTCATTATGTAACTGATGAATCCCGCTTTCTGACTAAGAAACTGGGAGTAACTTATGCGGATGATGAGGATAATGCTCGTAAGGCCGCGCCGGTAGATAAGTATAAGAAAATGACCCAGCGTCATGCTTCTCTGTTTAAAAAGCCTTGGGCGCGTTGGATGATGCGTCGTGAGTGGGGTCGTAAGGTTATGTTCTTCTTCTTCGGAAAGAAGAAAGATAAGAAGAATGGCTGGCCGAGCTGGGTTTCCAAGACTGATGAAGAGCGTATTCAGAACATGCCCTGGATCCTGAATGATTCCGATGATTGGATTGCGACTGAGAAGATTGATGGTACGAGCACTACTTTCACTATGAAGCGTGGTAAGTTCGGTAAGAAGAACTTTTACGTATGCTCGCGCAATGTATGCTTTGGTGAAGAAACTAAGCCTTGCTATTATGATACCAATGTATATTGGGAAATGGCTAAGAAGTATGACATGTATAAAATTCTTGATTACTTGCTGACCTACACTTTCCCGAAAGATGAATGGGTAACTATTCAGGGTGAAACCTATGGCGCGAGTATTCAGAAGCGTGATTACTCTCTTGAAGGTCATGACTTCGCCGCGTTTAACCTCATTACTCCTAGTCATGGTCGTTATGGCACTATGGAAATGAAAGCGTATCTTGAACCCAAAGGTATTCCCTGCGTGCCGATAATCGAAGAGTCTATGAAAATTAACCAGTTTGCAGATGTTGATGCCATTCTTGCTTATGCAGATGGCAACTCAGTAAAAGATGGAAAGCCGCGTGAAGGAATTGTATTCCGTTCTCTCGATGGCGTTCGGTCGTTCAAGGCAGTAAGCAACAACTTCTTGCTGAAATATCATGGATAAGGAATAAATGATGAATAAATGTGATAAATGCTCATACTTTAGAGATCAATTCGGTAATTTTGTTATGTGCATAAAAACATCACGTTTTATAGATTGGGAATATTGGAATAACATAGAACCGGAAGATTGTCCTTTAAAGGAGAATATAGATGACGAAAAACGAAGTAATTCGTATTCTTAAAATTGAACGTGAATGCATTAGCCGTGATTGCGACCGCAATTGCGGCGAATGCGACTTAGTTCAAGAACAAGAAACCCTATTAGACGCATACAATAGCGCTATTGCGCTTTTGGAGAATCAATGAATGTAATATGGTATGCTTGGGCGCATATCCCAGGCGGTGTAGCAATGGCTAAGATTGAACGCTACGATAAATTGAAACAAACTTGTACTATTACATTTAGTGGCGGCATTACTATTATAGAAATGCCTTTTAATAAAATGGAAGCAGTAAATGGTTGTGTATTACCTTGGGAGAAAGAAAATGCTAGTAACTAAATATGACTTTCCTCTTCCTAACAATGGCGATAGATATGATTTAACTCAAGATGAATTAGTAGAACTACTAGATAAAGTATATAAGCGAGGGTATGAAAATGCCCGTAATGCATTTAATACTTCGGGTCAGACTACTGCTTGGGCGTCATATAATATGGGAGACGAACAAAATGATAGGTATAATATTCAATTTGTTGAAGGAGAACATTAAAAATGAATAAAGAAGCACTAATTATGAAATATCAGGCCCGTATCAATCTACTGAACTCGCGCGATCCCGAAGGAAATCGTGGTATCGTGCATAAACTAGAACGTAAGATTCGGAAGTTAGAAAATACATGAGTATGATAATGTTTATTTGTATCTTTACTTTACTATTATGGATTCTAATTGACCTCTGGTCAAAAGAACCAGACCGTAATGTAATTACTACAAATGTAATACTAATTATGCTGGGTGTATTAAGCGTGTATTTTCATTGGGCTTAATACACCCTATTTTATAAGAGAAGATTTATTGGGAGGCAGATTATGATTTGGGTCATTATTGCGGGCGCGATTCTGGTATTGATTTTTACATTTAGCCTAATGGCTGTTGTACCACGTTCTTCTCTGGATGATGAAACGCAATGGGAAGAAATACAGAAATGGAAGGAGAAGAAAAGTAATGCATGATATATTTTATTTTACAGACGTGCATGGATATTATCAATTATATAAAGCCGCAATAGATTACTGCTTAAAACAAGACCCAGGAAGTATGATTATTTATGGCGGCGATGCTTGCGACCGCGGACCCGATGGATACAAGATTATGCGCGAGCTCCTTGATAATCCGCAAGTAGTATATCTTAAAGGCAATCATGAAGATATGTTTGTTGCGGCTACGCGTTTTATTTTAAATGATTATAAGGGGCCGCTTGAACTAGAAACTGTCAAGGCATATTTATATTCTTTATTCGCCAAAGATAATGCCGCATCTCAAGTACAGCTAGCCATTTATAACGGTGGGATGGCAACTCTCATTGATTGGATGATGGATGGGATGCCCAATAATTTCGTATCAGAGATTGCGAAATTACCCTTAACTTTTAGCTTAGATTCCCAGCCTTTTGACTTCTGCCATGCGGGCGCGAATTATAAGATTTTTCAAAGCATTGCGAATGATGAATATGAAGGTGAAATACCAGATAAGGAAGATGCGGAGCTAATTCTATGGGATCGGAATTACTTGGGGATGAGCTGGGCACCGAATCGTGTATGTATCTATGGGCATACCCCCACTTATTATTTACCCACGAAATATTACGGGAAAGATAAAAGTAAAGCAAATGCTCATCCGTGTCTTTATACTGGATTTTTAGACGATAAATGGACTGGGAAGAAATTAGATATGGATGTTGGGACTTATAATAATGGAAGATTGTATGTTTTAAATTGTTTAACTACACAAGTAGTTGGATTTAAGGATACAGAATTTGAAAATAAAGAAATAAAAAATCATGATATTGAACAATTTGAAGTAATTCAATTGTAATGTCAGGACTTATCTTTGAGGAGAAGCTGTTCGAAAGAATGGCTTTATTTTTTATATAGAGGAGGTAAACATGAGCTTTAGTTTATTTGATTAGTATGAATTAAGTGGACGTTTTTGTTATTTTTTAGATTTATGGGATTCATCTTCAGGTACATCTGCGACACATAGATTAAAACGTCGACTAGCTCACCAAGCAGAAGATTCAATGTTTATTCCTATAAAAGAGCAATTAACTATAGATAATAATCATAGTAAAGACGATATAATTGGTCAAGCTATTGAATTTTTAATCAAAGTGGCTCAAAGTGAACGAAATAAAGAAATACGAGTAATTAAAAAATATATTAACGAAATCAGACAGAATCCTATGATCGTAAATATATTAAATAATCCAAATGCTAATCGTAATGATTTAATACATTTAATAAATGATTTAGAAACTTTTTCCGCAAACCCAACTAGTGGCACTGATTTAAAAAATTTTTATACTAAGCTAACTTTATTAATTAACTCAATACGCAATTCTATTGAGTCATTTAATAAACGTTTACAATAGTTATTAGATAAAAATAGAAATTCAACCAGTGATATACGTTCTGATTTTTTCGCTACACGTATGGCTGGAGATATTGATACGCTTATGCGAAATTTAACAGGCACAGTTCAACGTGAAAAAGAAAACGCACTTAGCACGCGAATAGTCAAATTATTAACTGATTATATAAGTAAAATTGGTTTATCATCATCTTTATTTTTAAATAGTCCAGAGGCTGCACTTATCGGTATTATGATTGATTTTGAAAAATTTCTTCAAAATAAATATGATTAGTTAAATATAGCTGATACAATAAAGCTTGAAGAAATGGATATTGAAACTATTTTTGAAGAATATACACAGCTTCAAGATACGTTTTTAGATAAATTAATGGCGGACAATTAGGAATTAAGTACTACATTAAAAACCATTTAGACAGAAATGGGTATTCGTGAATTATAGTAGGAAGAAGAAGAATGCGAGTAGAGAAATCATACTTTAGCCAACTTAAAAAAATCTAAACGCCATTCTACAAATCCCCGTACACGTTAGGCAATAAATAAAGTACTTCGTGCTAATGGCAGACAAGAAATTAGTAATTATTTACGTTGGAATGTAACTACAGATCGAAATAATAGACACGGTACCGTTTATGAATTAATCTTACCAGTATTAGAACAAGCCCTTAAAGTTGGAGGGCATGCTGCAACTGACGTTATTAGTATTGATATAGGTAATATTAATGTAGGTATAGATATTAAGCAAGCTATTCAACAATAGGCCGGTAGTATTCGTACTGTTATTGAAGAACAAGCTAAATTATAGAGAAAAGATAGATAGGATGATTTAATTGAATAGGCAAAAGCCATGAATAAAAGCATCTAGAATTCTATTATATAGCTCAATACTTTATTAAAAGAAAACAAAATTCCAGAAGACATTTTTATTTATCATCAATCATTAAAATTATATACTTAGATTGAAGAACATAAAACTGCACAATTTCATGGCCGTGAAATGCAGGCTTTAAATATGATGGACAATCTATACGCTGCAGAGGATAATGTAAAGCTAATAGATAAAGATATTCTTTATGGAGCTTTATTAAATTTATCAAAATTAGCAATTGGTCATGAATATGTTGCGAGCGTTGAAAACTATTTATCAATCTTCGCGGGATTACTTATGTTTGATGATATTTAGACAATGGCATGGGATATTGCAAGAACAACCAGTGATCAAGT
>OCTW013392046.1_pt1 | contig 14681 bp, 9 predicted proteins | sample 1539671 | NCBI WGS metagenome assembly OCTW01 (sample SAMN02144230, study PRJEB22623) | gut metagenome | biome: sheep rumen | host: Ovis aries | place: New Zealand
ATTATGCTGTTTCCATGACGAAACAGGAGATGGACTCATGTCAAGAAAATGGCGGAATATTCTCATCGGGGTTCTTGCTGTTGCGGTGCTTGTGGTTCTGGTAGTCCTGCTGAGCAGGGACAATCCGGATTACAAGGACAAGTATGCAGGCGTCGATCTTTCCACGGAGGTTTCCGGGATCGGCAGAAGCAACACCTATGATGCCTATGTGGCTGCCCATGCTTCCGAACCGGAAGTAAAGGAGGCAGTCCCGGTTGACGTACTCTCCTTTGAGGGGGACGCCACTCCCCAGGCAGAAGGACTCCTGACGCCGGACGGGTCCGAAGTTACCTGGAAGGTGAATGTTCCCCAGGCAGGCCTGTACAACATCCGGCTGGAGTACCTGACTACGCCGAGCCGCGGCATCGACCTTGAGCGGGAGCTGCTGATCAACGGCGAGCTTCCGTTTGCCGGGGCCAGCACGCTGACCCTCAGCCGCCTGTGGACGGATGCCGGCGAGGTACGGAAGGACAACCAGGGGAATGATATCCGCCCCAGCCAGATTGAAATATTTGAGAAGCAGACCGCCTTTTTCCGGGACAACATGGGATACCAGACCGAACCCTACGTATTCTATTTCAACGAAGGGGAAAACACGCTGACGCTGAAGGCAGTCAACGAGCCTTTGGTGGTCTGCGGCATTACCCTGCAGCCGCCTGCCAGGTATCCGGATTACGAGACCTATACGGCGGGACTTCCCAAGGCTGAAATGACAGAGGAAGGGAAGAACTATTCCCAGACGATCCAGGGAGAAGACGCCGCGCTGCGGAGCGAACCCAGCCTCTATGCCCGGTATGACCGCAGCAGCCCGAAGACGGTTCCGTATTCTGTTACCAACACGATTCTGAACTATATCGGCGGAGATCCCTGGACCCATCCCGGAGAATGGATCCAGTGGGATTTCGAGGTGCCGGAAGACGGATACTACAGCATTTCCATCAAGGCCCGGCAGATGTACCAGCGCGGCGCCCTGTCCTCCCGTACCGTCTACATTGACGGGGAGGTGCCCATCAAGGACCTGGAGGCTGTTACGTTCGGCTACAGCACAAAGTGGGAAATGAGGACCCTGGGGGACAAGGAGGGACATCCCTTCCGCTTCTACCTGAAAAAAGGAAAGCATAACCTGCGCATGGAGGTAACCCTGGGCGAGATGGGCCCGATCCTGAAGCGGGTGGAGGACAGCATTTTCCGCCTGAACCAGATTTACCGGAAGCTGCTGGTGCTGACCGGCGCCAACCCGGACCGGTTCAGGGATTACAAACTGAACCAGGTATATCCGGAAGCCATCGAGGCCATGGACATGGAAAGCAAGCGCCTGTACCAGATTGTGGACGACATCGTTGCCACAACGGGCGAGAAGAGCGACCGCGCAGCCAGTGCCCAGACGCTGGCGGTCCAGCTGGAGCAGTTCGTTGAGACGAATGAGCGGATCACGGAAAGCTTTGTGAATTTCAAGGACAATATCACTTCCCTGGGCGCCGCCATGCAGAACATGTCGGAAAGCAAACTGGATGTGGACCTGATCATGATCACGGGAGAAAACGCGAAGGTCCAGCCGGTGAACGAGAACTTTTTCGAAGGCTTTGCCCATGAAGTACGCAGCTGCGCCAGCTCCTTCTTCGTGGACTACAACACCCTGGGCGACAAGTACGCTGCCTCGGACGACGTGCTGGACATCTGGATTACCACCGGCCGCGACCAGAGTACCGTACTCAAAACCATGGTGGATGATACATTCACCGCAAAAACCGGCATCAAGGTGAACATCAAACTGGTCCAGGCGGACGCGATCCTGACGGCTGTAGTGGCCGGAAACGGTCCGGATATCGTGCTGAGCGTCAGCGGATGGTTTGCCGTGAACTACGCGATGCGCAACGCGGTTGAGGACCTGACCCAGTTCCCGGATTTCGAAGAGGTTGTGAAGCCCTTCTACCAAAGCATCATCGATCCGTTGAGCTACAACAACGGCACGAAGACGGGCGTTTACGGCCTGCCCGAAACCCAGGACTTCCCGGTGCTGTTCTACCGGACAGACGTCATGGAAGAGATGGGCCTGAAGATTCCCGAAACCTGGGATGAAATCATCGCCGAGCTTCCCACCCTCCAGGGGGACAGCCTTGAGGTCGGTATCCCGTTCCCGGATATCGCCGTTGCAGATACAGCCGTTTTCAACACCATGATTTACCAGAACGGCGGAGAGATCTACGAAAAAGACGCGAAGCGCACGGTGATCGACAGCGAAGCCGGCGTGGCCGCCTTCAAGCTGTATACGAGCCTGTACAACGACTACGGACTGCCGACCATTTACGATTTCGTCAGCCGTTTCCGCAGCGGGCAGATGCCGATGGGCGTGGCCTCCTACTCCACCTACAACACGCTGATGGTTTCCGCTCCGGAAATCCGCGGCCTGTGGGACTTTACACTGGTTCCCGGAACCCGCCGGGAGGACGGAACCGTGGACCATACGACCCATACCGCAGGGCTCTGCTGCATGATGATCAAGACGGACGACGAAAAAGTCCGGAAAAATGCCTGGGAGTTCATGAAATGGTGGGTAGGCGAGGAAGCGCAGGTCCGGTTCGGCCGGGAGATGGAAAGCGTACTCGGCGCCAGCGCCCGCTACCAGACGGCCAACCGGGACGCCATGCGGCAGCTGGCGTGGAGCAACAAGCAGCTGGCCGTGCTGGATGAGCAGATGTCCCATACGCACGGATTCCCGGAAATCGCCGGCGGATATTCCACCACACGCCATATGACCAACGCGATCCGCCGGGTTATCACCACGAAGGAGGATCCGCGGGAGACGCTGCTGACCTACGCGCGGACCATCAACGAAGAGATCAGGATCAAACGGCAGGAATTCAACCTGCCGGTGGATTAAGGGAAGGGAGGATCGTAAAGCATGCAATCACAGTCATTCGGTTCCCGCTATTTCACGATGAGACGGGAGAAGATGCAGCATGGCTGGCAGCTTGCCAAGCGGAACAAGGTCTGCTATCTGTTCCTGGCTCCGTACGCCATACTGTTTTTCACCTTCTTCATCCTGCCGATTGCGACATCCATTTTCTACAGCTTTACGTACTACAACATCCTGGAACCGGCTCGGTTTACCGGCTTCCGGAATTACATCAACCTGATCCTGCAGGATGAGGTATTCCTGACCTCCGTCAAGAACACCTTCGTCATTGCAGTGATTACCGGGCCCGTGGGATACATTCTTTCCTTCCTGTTCGCCTGGTTTATCAACGAACTGCCCAAGTGGCTCCGGGCGGTGGCCGTGGTTGTTTTCTACGCCCCCTCCATCGCGGCCAACGCCTTCACCGTGTTCCTCATCATCTTCCGGGGTGATGCCTACGGCTGGTTCAACGCGATCCTGATGGAATACGGCCTGATTGACGCGCCGAAGCTCTGGCTGCTGGATCCCACCTACATGATGACGATCGTGGTGATCGTTATCCTGTGGATGAGCATGGGCACCGGCTTCCTGAGCTTTGTGGCAGGCTTCCAGGGAATTGACCGGAGCATGTACGAGGCAGGATATGTGGACGGCGTACGGAACCGCTGGCAGGAACTCTACCACATCACCCTTCCCAGCATGAAGCCCATGCTGCTGTTCGGCGCGGTTATGAGCATTACCTCCGCCTTCAACGTCAGCGATGTTCCGAGGGCCCTGTGCGGATATCCTTCCACGGATTACGCGGTCCGCACGGTGGTTACCCACCTGTTTGACTACGGTTTCAGCCGGTTTGAGATGGGCTACGCCAGCGCCATTGCGACAATCCTGTTCCTGGTCATGATTCTTTGCAAGAAAGCAATTGCCGGATTGCTTGGAAGGGTGGGTACCTGAGATGAGTGATTTGAATACCGTAAAATCCGCCGGTACGCTGAAAACCATTTCCGGCAAAAAATACAGGGGACAGATGGTCGCCGGGGAAACCGGCGCGGCCTTCTACGAAAAAGGGAAGGATACGCCGCTGGTGGAATGGCAGTATACCCGGATGCACCGGGTGGACAACATCCGCAGGGGCGGCGTCAGCAGCCAGGTGACAGTCATCCTCAAGGATGACAGCCGGTACATTTTCGACCTGGATTACGGCCTGAAGATTTACAACCAGATTGACCAGCACTGGGCGGACAAGCCCGTTACGCCCCGGACCCGCGGTGATGAGCTGCATCGGCTGGCGGAGCTGCGGGGCGAGAAGATCGAAGTGCCGAAGAAGCACCTGATTACCCGCCGCCATCCGAACCGCTCTATTGCGGGAGACATCGGGATTTACCTGATGCTGCTCATCATCGGCGTTGCGATGGCTTTCCCGCTGTTCTTCCAGATCGGCGCATCCCTGAAGCCCCTGAATGAGTTCTTCAGGTTCCCTCCGCCCGTGTGGCCGTCCCATCCCACCACGGACAACTTTGCTGACTTGTTTGTGACCATGGGACAGAGCTTCGTGCCCTTCAGCCGGTATCTTGTCAATACGGTGTTCATTACCTTTGTCGGTACCTTCGGACACCTGGTAATCGCAAGCATGGCTGCCTTTGTGCTGGCCAAGTATGAATTCCCGGGCGGAAGAACCTTTTTCTCCGTGGTTACCACCTGCCTGATGTTCTCCGGCTATGTGACGGGCATTCCGAACTACCTGATCATGAGCAAGCTGGGGATGATCGATACCTACTGGGCACTGATCCTTCCGGCCTTTGCGGCGCCCATCGGACTGTTCCTGATGAAGCAGTTCATGGAGGGACTGCCGACGGCGCTGATTGAGGCAGCCACCATTGACGGCGCCAGCACCTTCGGTGTGTTCTGGCATATCGTGATGCCCAATGTGAAACCGGCCTGGCTGACGATGATCATTTTCAGTGTGCAGAGCCTGTGGAACAACAGCGCCGCTACCGTTATCTATTCCGAAGCAAAGAAAACACTGGTGTACGCCCTGGGACAGATCCAGGCCGGCGGTATTGCCCGGACCGGCCAGGCTGCCGCAGCGCAGGTGATCATTATTGCTGTTCCCATTATTATCTTCATCCTGAGCCAGAGCCGGATCCTGGAGACGATGGCTTCCTCGGGTATCAAGGACTGACGCCGGCATGAACAGGAATGAGACAACAGGAGGGGAAATCACAGTGAAAGCGATGAGCAAGGTGCTTGCAATCCTGTGTGCGGTGGCACTGCTTGCATCTGCGGTTCCTGCGGCCGCGGATGACAGCAACAGCATGAAAGAGGACGGATTCAGCACTTCGTATTCCTACAACTATGACTACTGGGGAGATGTGCAGATGTCCCCGGATCCCTACCGGGTGGAAACCGTGATCGACAGCACCACCCTGGGGATGGAGGCGCTGGAAAACAAAGGGATCAGCAAGCCCCAGGGACTGTTTGTGCGCGGAAACGACATTTACCTGGTGGACACAGGGAACAACAGGATCCTGCAGATCCAGTACAAAAACGGGACCGCTTCCCTGAAGCGTATCATCACGGAGATTGAGGGAGCAGAACCCACCACATTCAACAAACCGACGGATGTTTACGTGGATCCAGAAGGCAGCATCTACATTGCTGACCAGGACAACCAGCGGGTCATTATGGCGGACCGGAGCCTGAAGGCGCAGAAGATGTTCACCAAGCCTACAGACCCCACCTACAACCAGAGCTCCAGCTTCCTTCCGAGCAAAATTGCGGTGGACGTGGCCGGACGGCTGTATGTGCTTGCCATGAACGTGAACAAGGGATTCATGAAGTTCGAAAATGACACCACCTTTACCGGATATATCGGCGCGAACGCGGTTAAGGTCAATATGACGGACTATATCTGGAAACGGTACTTCATGTCCCGGGAACAGCGGGCTGCTTCGGAAAGCTTCGTCCCGACGGAATACGAGAACCTGTACATGGATGAGAAGGGATTCATCTATGCAACAACAACGGTATTCAGTGAATATGAACTGCTTTCCGATGTGGCGAAGCCCATCCGCCGGCTGAACGGAATCGGGAATGACATCCTGATCAAAAATGACCGGTATCCTCCCATCGGAGACCTGGACTGGAAAGCGGAAAGCCTCCAATACGGTCCCTGCAAAATGGCGGATATCACAGCGCTGGAGAATGAAATCTACGTCGTGGTGGACAGGACGCGGGGCAGGCTTTTCGGATATGACAGCCAGGGCGTCATGCTGTGGGCCTTCGGAACCAAAGGCAGCATGGACGGCACCTTCGGCCGGGCCATCGGCCTCGACCACATGGGCTATGACCTGATCGTGATGGACGAGATGAAGAACAGCCTGACGGTTTTCACCCCCACCGAATACGGACAGCTGATTTATGACGCCACGGATACTTACCTCAGGGGCGAGTATGACCGAAGCGCCGAGCTCTGGGAAGACGTCATGAAGCTGAACGCGAATTACTCCCTGGCCTTCCGGGGAATCGGACGCTCCAGGCTCCGCCAGGAAAAATACGAGGAGGCAATGGACTTTTTCGAACGGGCACACGCCCGGGAGGAATACGGACGCGCCTTCAAGCAGTATCGGAAGATCTGGGTTGAGAAGAACATCTGGTGGATCATTATACTGGTCGCTCTGCTGCTGATTGTCCCGCTTGGGATCGGCCGGGCCAGGAAAATGAAATGGGAGGTGATCATGCATGAGCACAGCAAAGTCCGCAATTAAGCCAGCCGCTGAAATGAAGAAGAGCGGATTCAGGGCGTGGCTGGGCCGCTACGGGCAGTCCCTGCGGTATTCGCTGTATGTGATTACCCATCCGTTTGACGGGTTCTGGGACCTGATCCATGAAAAGAAGGGGAGCATCGCCGCGGCGAACACCTTCCTTGCCCTGTTCCTGATTGTGCGGGTGCTGAAACTGGTTGCCACAAACTTCCAGTTTATCATGGCGCCGATTCAGCATATCAACATTTTTGAGGAAATGGGGTCGCTGCTTCTGCCCTTCCTGGTGCTGTGCGTGGCAAACTGGGCGATGACCACCCTTTTCGAAGGTAAAGGACGCTTCAGGGATATCTATATGGGAATGTGCTACGCGTTGGTTCCATATATCATCATCCAGCTTCCCATGATCCTGGTGAGCAACATGCTGACCTTTGAGGAGGGGAGCTTCTACAGCGTCCTGCTGAGCTTCTCGGTGATCTGGTGCGTGTTCCTGGTCTTTGTCGGACTGATGGAGATCCATGATTACGGCCCGGGAAAAACCTTCATCTTCATTATCGTGACGATCGTCGGGGCCGGAATCATCCTGTTCCTGATGCTGGTGTTCTTCAGCCTCCTGAGCGACGCGGTGGCCTTCTTTGTGAGCTTCTACCGTGAAATCGTCTTCAGACTGAATTAAGGGGGGAAGATTATGGACAGAAACAGAAAAAAAATCATCCGCCGCCTGATTCTCTGGGGAGTGATCCTGGCAGCGCTGGCAGCCCTGATCCTGTTTGTATTTGTTCCGATCTACAGTCAGAAGGACACTTCCTCCGGACGGGAACCCCATCTGGTCTTCTATGAGGGAGACGGCAGCCCCGTCGTGATCGAAAACGACAAGCTCAGCCTTGAAATGGACGGGGCGACGACACAGTTCACCGTAACGGACAAGCAGACCGGAAAGGTCTGGCATTCCAATCCGGAGGGAAGGGAATCGGATCCTATCGCCCACGGGGTGAACAGCGACCTGCTCTCCTCAACGCTGAACCTGACCTACACGGTGTCCGGCAGCGAGACCGAGCTGAACAACTACCGGTATTCCATGGTAAACCAGAACTACAACATTATCCGGGAAAATGACACAACCATCAAAGTGGAATACGCCATCGGCCAGATTGAGCGGACCTACACTATCCCGATTGCCATCACGGAAGAACGCTACAAGGAGCTGACCGGGGAGATGTCCGGCGGCGACAAGAAGAAGGTTTCCTCCTTCTATGTCCTGTACGATGAGAAGAGGCTCGCGAAGGCGGACAACCTGGAAGAGCTGAAGGCCATGTACCCGACGATCGAGGAGGGAAACCTCTATGTCCTGAAGGCCGGGACAGACGCGAAGGGCAAGGAAAAAATCGAAGGTTACTTTTCCAAGGCAGGGTACGACCAGGCGCAGTTTGAGCAGGATATGCAGAATGTTGCCCAGAAGGAAGAAAACCACGGGCCGTTCTTCAACGCCACCATGATCCTCCGGCTGGAGGAGAACCAGCTGGTGGTGGAGGTTCCCTACAACGAGATCACGTATGAAGCGGACTATCCGCTGACCTATGTTTCCGTGCTTCCGATGTTCGGCGCTGCCGGAACGGAGGAGGAGGGATTCATCTTCATTCCCGAGGGCAGCGGCGGCGTGATCCGGTATAACAACGGAAAGCTGTCCCAGAGCGCTTACTACGCGAACCTGTACGGCTGGGACTACGGCATGGAGCGGACGGAGGCTGTCAGCGAAACAGACAACACCTTTGCCGTTTTCGGCATGGGCCAGGCGGACGGCTCCTTCATCTGCGTGCTGGAAGGCGCCAGCTCCTACGGCGGCATTTACGCGGATGTAGCCGGACGGTACAACAGCTTCAATACGGTTTACTGCAAATATAACCTGATTCATTACGGACAGTTCAAGCTGTCCGGACGGACCAACGAGCAGGTACTCATGTATGAGAACGGCATTCCGGATGATACCGTTGTCCAGCGGTACTGCTTCATCGACGCGGACAATTATGTGGAGATGGCGCAGGGCTACGGCGACTACCTGCGGAGCCAGCCGGAATTCAGGCAGGAACAGGCGGATCCGGACATGCCGGTTCATGTTGAACTGGTAGGCGCGATCAACAAAATAGTCCCGAAAATGGGTGTGCCTGTGAATACCGTGATCCCGGTGACGACTTTTGACGAAGCACAGGAGATCATGGGAGAACTGATCGAAAAGGGAGTCAAACACCTGAACCTGCGGATGACCGGCTGGAGCAACGGCGGCGTGCGGCAGAAAGTCCTGAATGGGGTGCATACGGAGGGATCCCTCGGCGGAGAATCCGGTATGAAAAAGCTGATTGCCGCAGCAAAGGAAAAGGGCGTTTCCCTCTATTTTGACGGAATCAGCTGCTTTGCCTACGACAGCGGCCTCCTGGAAGGGTTTATCCCGACGATGCATGCCGCCCGATTTACAACCCGTGAGGTTGTGAAGCTGTATCCGTACTACATCGTTACCTACCAACAGAGCGAATGGGCTGATCCTTACTACCTGGTGAAGCCTGCAATTTCCGCCGGATATACCAACAACCTGATCAAAGGCCTGAAGGACCGGGGAAGCGAGGGAATCGCTTTCAGGGACCTGGGGAGCCTGCTGAGCGCGGACTACTACAAAAATGATACGGTGACCCGGGAGCAGGTCAAGAAAATGAATGTTGAAGCCCTCAGGAAAGCGCTGGACGAAGGCCTGAAGATCAGCATCAAGAAGGGGAACGACTACGCGCTGCCCTATGCGGACCTGATTACCGACATGAACCTGACAGGACGGAAATACGCCATCATCGACCAGGCGGTTCCCTTCTACCAGATTGCCCTCCACGGGCTGAAAAACTATACAGGGGAAGCCATCAACCTGTCCGGAGACTACCAGAACGCACTGCTGGAAAGCGCGGAATACGGAGCGGGGCTGAACTTCACCTTCATGAAGGCGGATACCTCCGTCCTGCAGGACTCCGCCTACAGCTGCTACACAGCCGGATCCTATGACCGCTGGAAGGACGAAGCGACGCAGATGATCCTCCGGTACCAGACGGAAATGTCCGGGCTGAACCGGATACGGATTACCGGTCACGAGTTCATCAGCAACGACGTACATAAAACCATGTACGAAGACGGTACGCAGGTGTACGTCAACTACGGGAGCAAGGAATACAGGGAAGGCGCTGTGACCGTTCCCGCCCGTGATTACCTGGTGGAAAGGGGGAATGGCAAGTGAAAAACAAGACCAAGCGCAACCACTGGTACGAAGGGATTGTGGAAGCTTTCCAGATGTACATTCCCGGAAACAAGGTGTACCGCACCATTCAGGCCAAGCGCGCCCGTACGGGAACCCTGTTCATCCTGCCGCTGATTATCGGTTTCCTGGTCTTCATGGTGAGGCCGCTGCTGCTTTCCCTTCAGATGAGCTTCAGCAAGGTGGCGGTGGTTGAGGGAACGATGGCTCCCTTCAATATCTCCATGAACCTTTTCGGGCAGAATGTGGTGCTGCCCTTCGGCAACTACAATTACGCCTTTGTTTCGGATCCGGATTTTACGAAGCTGCTGGTCGGCGAGATCGGCCGGATGGCCATCAACACGATTGCCACCCTGGTGATGAGCTTTGTGATCGCCGTGATCCTGAACCAGGATTTCAAGGGAAGGACCCTGTGCCGGATTATCTTTTTCCTGCCGGTGATCCTTTCTTCCGGCGTGCTGCCGGGCATCGAAAGCCAGAATCAGTATTTCAACCTGATGACCAGCATTTCGGACGCGGTGAACGAATCCTCCGGGGTTAACCTGTCCCAGGCGCTGCAGAACCTGCTTTCCGTTTCGGGAGTTGCCAGGGAAGTGTTCGATGTTATTTTCCAGATGATCGACGCGATCTACGACATCGTGATGGCCAGCGGCATCCAGATCATCATTTTCCTCAGCGGACTTCAGTCCATTTCGCCCTCCCTGTACGAGGCGGCGGATGTGGAAGGATGCTCCGCATGGGAATCCTTCTGGAAGATCACTTTCCCCATGGTCAGCCCCCTGCTGCTGGTGAACTGCATTTACACGATCATTGACTTCTTCATGAAGAACGACAACACTGTCATGGAACACATCAACAGCGTGATGTACGGCACGCAGATGGACTTTGGCGCCGCTTCCGCCATGAGCTGGATTTACTTCGGCGTGGCGCTGCTGTTTATCGGAATCAGCACATTCATCATCACAAGGGCGGTGAAGTCCTATGAGTAAGAACAATACGGTTTTCATCGGGAAGAATAAAAGCTTCCGGGAACGGAACCGCAGGAGCAATGGATACCTGCTGAAAAGAAGAGCGGGGCAGGTTTCCGTTTCCGTGATCCGTGCCCTGCTGATGTTCGGCCTGTGCTTCATGATCATCCAGCCGCTGATCACCCGCTTTTCCGTGAGCCTGATGGCACCGGAGGATCTGTACGACTCCACGATCCGCCTGCTTCCGAGGCACGTGACGCTGGACAACTACCGGATTGTGGCGGAACTGACTTCCATGCCGGATTCCATGATCAATACAGCCTGGATTTCGCTGGTCATGTCCATCTGCCAGGTTGTTTCCACCACGCTGGTTGCCTATGGATTCGCCCGGTATGAGTTTCCGCTGAAAAAGTTCTGGTTTGCGTGCGTGGTCATGCTGATCATCATTCCGCCGCAGACGATTTCCACGGCGCTGTTCATGTCCTTCACCCATTTTGATATCTTCGGAATCATCAAGGCCACGACGGGCAGCGACTTGAACCTGCGTTCCTCCCTGCTCCCTTACAGCGTGATGTGCCTGACGTGTATGGGACTGAAGGATGGGCTGTACATCTACATGCTGCGCCAGTATTTCAAAAGCGTTCCGGAAAGCCTTGAGGAAGCGGCTTACGTGGACGGCTGCGGCACCCTGCGCACCTTTGTGAAGATCATGCTGCCGGACGCAGTGCCTACCATCGCCAGCTGCTTCCTGTTCAGCTTCGTCTGGCAGTGGACGGACCTGTTCTATACCCGGAACTTTATTTCCGGTTACAAGATCTACTCCAGGGAACTGAGCAACATCGTGTCCATCATGAGCAAATATTTCGCAAGAAATGCCACGGAGAACGTGACCGTTCCCCTGGGCCGGCAGATGCAGCTGATCGGTATCGGCGTGTTTGTATGCTGCGTTCCGCTTATTATCCTGTATGCTTTTACCCAGAAGACTTTCGTACAGAGCCTGGCGATGACGGGCTCCAAGGAATGATCATTTCTTGCGCAGGAAATACATGAAAAGTGCGTACAGATACTTGAATGTTCAGTTGGATACGACTATAATATGATCAAGGCAGAAGCCGCATAAAAAATGCACCTATACAGGACCCCGCGGGGGTTTCTGTAAGGAAATAAAAAAGGAGGTTTTCTTGGTATGAAGAAAATCACTGCTCTGGTTCTGGCAGCAATCCTGGCGCTTGCATGCTTCAGCTTTGCCGCCGCGGAAGAACTGCCCGAAGGATATCCGGCCATTATCGAAGGCCTGGATTTCGGCGGACAGACGGTTTACATCTATGACTGGTGGAGTAAGGATGACGAGAATCATTCCACCCGTGAAGCTGAGCCCGATGAGGACACCCAGAAGCTGTATGACTATCGTGACTGGCTCGAAAAGACCTACAACGTCAAGATCGTCAACTGCGCGTGGGACAAGGGCGGCTGGCAGGAGAGCCCCCAGGAGCTGGCCAACATGGTGAACGACGGCAAAGCCGATCAGCTGTGCCTGATCATCATTGACCCGAACTTCACCGGCGGCCCCCTGGCCAACGGACTGACCGAGCCCTGGACCATCGACCTGACCGGACCGCAGTGGCTGACCTCTGTTTCCGACCTGATGACCAAGGACGGAAAGGTTTACGGCGTTCTGGCCGCTGACCAGGAACCCCGCGAAGTGATCTTCTTCAACAAGAAGGTTCTGGAAGATGCCGGCATCAAATACGAAGAGATCTATGACCTGGCCAAGAACGGCGAATGGACCTGGGCCAAGTTCCAGGAGTACATGGAAAAGGTTCAGCAGGACAAGGACAACGACGGCATCAACGACATCTGGGCGCTGACCGGCAACGGCGACCGCCTGCTGCGCGGCTGCGTGTTCGGCAACGGCGGTACGTTCTTCGACATGGATGAAAACGGCAAGCTGGTTATTACCGCTGACGATGAGAAGACCCTGAAGGGCATCACCCAGCGGCAGGAATGGGATCGGTTCATGCCCCAGAAGGCTGACTTCGCTCCCGACGGCGAGTGGAACTGGTTCGAAGGCTTCTGGAAGCAGGGCACGACCGCTTTCTTCGTAGGACAGAACTACGAAGGACAGAACCCCGACAGCCTGATGCGGAGCTGCGACTTCGAGTGGGGCTATGTGCCTTTCCCGAAGGGACCCGATGCTGACGACTATCTGTACGCCGCTGTGGACAACGTGTGCGTGATCCCCGCCAAGTGCTATGACGCGGAAACCGTCCTGAAGCTCGAGCAGATCTACGCCCTGTACACCTATCCGACTCCCGGTGTTGATCCCGAGACTTCCTGGATCGGCGACAAGTACACCTTCATGGATGACGATGCGGTTGACTTCACCTTCGCCACCCTGCGCGATCCCAAGCACGCTGTAGGCAACAAGACCTACCTGCTGGGCGACGAGAACACCGTTCTGGGCTCCACCCTGTACTGGAACCTGGGAAGCGGCACCGCTGCTGAAATCGTTGAGGCTGCGAAACCCATCTGGCAGTTCCGCTGCGACGTGTTCAACGGCGACAAGACGGCTGAAGAGCTGAACAACTACATCGAAGAGCAGCAGAAGCTGGCTGAGGAAGCCGCTGCTGCCGCTGCTGAAGAAGCCGCAGAAGAAGCTCCCGCTGAGGAAGCTCCTGCTGAGGAAGCCCCCGCTGAAGAGACGAAGGCTGACTGAGTTTTCCGGGTAAATCCACGGACCGCTCGAAAGAGCGGTCCTTTTTTTGTGCGCAAGAGCATCGGGGAGAGAAGGAAAAAAGGAAAGACGGCTTGTTTCAGGCGTTGTTCCGTGATATGATTGCAGGGCTTCGGGACGGGCGGCGGGAGCCGGGCGAAACGTCCATGGCAGGCAGTGAGGAAGACAATGGGAAAGAAGATATCGCGGGTTACCTTCCATTACATGATCATTACCGGCGGGTTCTGGATGGCGTTCTGCGTGGTGACGGCATACGCGGCCGTGTTCCTGCACGGAGCGGGATACGACGACCAGCAGACGGGGATTATCCTTGCGCTGGGAAATACCGGAGGCGCGGTGCTGAGCCCGGTGCTGGGGGCGTGGATTGACCGGAACCGGAGGATCCGGCACGCCGCAGTGATTACGGTGCTGCTGGCGGCGCAGCTGATCCTGCTGGCCGCGCTGCGGCTGAACGCGCAGAAAAACCTGCTGTGCTCGGTATGCTATGTGCTTTACCTGGCACTGATGATGCCGGTGAACGCGCTGAACCTGGACCTGTGCGTGCGGCTGGAGCACGCAAAAGCGCCGCTGAACTTCGGCCTGGCGCGGTCCATGGGCAGCTTCGCCTTCGTGATCCTGAGCACCCTGCTGGGAATCCTGACGGAAAAGCTGGGATGGCAGATGCTGCCCTTCGCCGGAATGACGGTGATTGTGCTGCAGGCAGCCGGAAACCGCCTGATCGACCGGGACCTGCGGGAAGCGGAAAGGAGCCTGCCGGCGGAAGCGGCGGCAGTGCAGGAACGTTCCTCCTCCCTGGGGGCCTTTGTGCGGGAGAACAAGGCTTTCTGCCTGATGCTGTTCGGAACGATTCTCATCTTCATCGCCCACAACACGGACGGGAATTTCCTGATCAACCTGGTGGAAAACGTGGGAGGCGGCCCTGCGATCATGGGCTACCTGGCGGCGTTCACCGCCATTGTGGAAGTGCCGGTGATGATGTTTGCCGACCGGCTTCCGAAGA
>OCTW011594203.1_pt1 | contig 14677 bp, 8 predicted proteins | sample 1539671 | NCBI WGS metagenome assembly OCTW01 (sample SAMN02144230, study PRJEB22623) | gut metagenome | biome: sheep rumen | host: Ovis aries | place: New Zealand
GCGAGCGGTGACGTTCCAGTCGATGTTGCGCACGTCGTCGCCGTACTGGTATTCACGCACTTCGCTGAACACCATGCCGCGCCCTTTGAAGGCGGAGTGGTACTCGCCGCTGAACATCTGCTGGCTGAGTCCCCGCGCCTTGATTTCTATCTTCCTTACTTTCTTGATGATATCCTCGTCCATGTTCCAGTTTTAGTTGTTAGTTTCAGTTTTTGCATGGCCTCGCGGACGGGCTGCTCGCAGTAGTCAGACAGGAGCTTGCGGGAAGCGGTCCGGACAGGTCAAGAACCAAAACGTAAAAACTCAGACCACAAATCAAGGCACGTCTACGCGGTTCAGCACCTCGTTCACGATTTCTTCGCTCGTGACGTTCTCGGCCTCAGCCTCGTAGGTGAGTCCGATGCGGTGGCGCAGCACGTCGAGAGCCACGGCGCGCACGTCCTCGGGGATTACGTAGCCGCGGCGGTGCATGAAGGCGTAGGCCTTGGCCGCCGATGCCAGGCTTATGGAGCCGCGCGGTGAGGCGCCGTAGCCGATGAGGGGCTTGAGGTTTTCGAGGCCGTACTCGCCGGGGAAGCGGGTGGCGAAGACGATGTCGGTGATGTAGTTCTCGATTTTCTCGTCCATGTAGACTTCGCGCACTACGTTGCGGGCTTTCAGAATGTCTTCGGGTTTGAGCACTGCGCGGCGGTCGGCGCTTTCGACGCGGCGGTCGGCGGAGGCATTCACCTGCTGGTGAAGGATTTGGCGCTCTTCTTCGCGTTTGGGGTATCCGATGACGACCTTCAGCATGAAGCGGTCGACCTGTGCTTCGGGCAGTGGGTAGGTGCCCTCCTGCTCGATGGGGTTCTGGGTGGCCATGACGAGGAAGGGCTCCTCGAGGCGGAAGGTCTGTTCGCCGATGGTCACCTGGCGTTCCTGCATGGCTTCGAGCAGTGCGCTCTGCACTTTGGCCGGGGCGCGGTTGATTTCGTCGGCGAGGATGAAGTTGCTGAATATCGGTCCTTTCTTCACCTGGAACTGCTCGCTTTTTTGGCTGTAGATCATGGTGCCGAGGAGGTCGGCGGGGAGCAGGTCGGGGGTGAACTGGATGCGGCTGAAGCGGGCGTCGATGGCTTGAGCCAGAGTGGTGATGGTCAGGGTTTTGGCCAGTCCCGGCACGCCTTCGAGCAGCACATGTCCGTTGCTCAGCAATCCTATCAGAAGGCCTTCCACCATGTGTTTCTGGCCGACAATCTGCTTTCCGAGCTCCATGGTAAGCACGTCGACAAAGGCGCTCTCGCGGTTGATGCGCTCGTTGAGTTCCTGAATGTTAACTGATTCCATTGTTTCTTGTCTATATTGGTCTTGTTTATGTTCTTGCGATTTTGGTCTTAGCGCTTTTCTCCCTCCACTTTTCATAACTGCGCGGCTACGTCATAACAAGATGTATACCTTGTTTATTGTATTATTAACTTTTTTTAACCGCTTGGCGGGGTAGGGAAGGGGGCTGCGCGAGCACGGACGGGAGGGGTGGAGAGGCTGCGTCGCGGTGAGGGATGATGATGGATGTGGCGGTTGTAAATATCATGGTCTATGAGTGTTATGTGGGTGTGGCCTGCTTGTTGGACGCCCGTTGAGGGGTTGGCCTGAAGATATTATTTGCTTGGGTGGGCAACGGGTGGTTGTGCGTTTTTTTTTGACATGATGAAAGGATGTGGCGGAAGTTGAAAATCGACAGTTGAAGAATGAAAATTGAAGGGCCATTTTTGGGGTGGGAGAGGTGGTGGAGGGGTAGAGAAGGGGTAGAGAGGGGGTAGAGAGGGGTGGCTTGGAGTCTCATGGCAGAGAAGCATGGATGGATGAGACAGCAGATGTCGTACCCAGAGGAGGCTTCGGCCGTGGCGGGTGTGGCAGCGGAGTATGTGATAAAAAATCAAAAAAAATGAAAGAAAAGTCATATATATAAGGAAAAATGTGTATCTTTGTGCGTTAATTGTTATTGGCAGAATTGAATAAACAAACTAATTTATAATATATTATGAAAAGAAACAAAGTGCTTCTCGGCCTGTTTGCAGGCGTTTTGGCTTTGATTGGAGGCTCTGCCCAAGCTCAGCAGAGCAAGTTTTTCGAGATTGGACCGTCGAACATCGGCGGCCAGGTGTCGTGCTTGGCATTCGACCAGCAGGACCTGGACCACACAACCCTCTTTGCCGGTGCCACCACGGGTGGCCTCTACGTCAGGACCGACAATGTTCAGAACATCATGAATATCTACGAGGCGCGCAACTATCCGGAAGGTTGGAAGATGTCTTTGCTGCCGAAGATTGACATGTGGCACTATGTGCCTTACTATGGTGAGGATGGCAAAGAGGTAGTGCTGCCTATCAGCGCCATGCTCCAGCTTCCGTCGCCGAGCCGCAACCTGCTTATTGGTACCGGTAGCGACACTTATCAGCAGGGAAGCAACTACAGCCGCATGTCGGTCAAAGGCCGCGGCCTGTTCCTGTACAACATCGACAGCTGCACCTTCAAGCCCGTCGCCTCGACCAAGGACAAGGACGACTTCACGGCCGTGCACGCTATGAAATATGTCTATCGCAACGGTACGATGTATCTCTACGTGGCCACCAGTACGGGTCTTTACCGCTGGACCATCAGCTCGGAGAACGACTGGATGCGCAACTACGAGACCGTCTTCACGGGCGATGTGGACCAGCTCGTTGTCAACAGCCAGCTGAGAATGGTCTTCTTCAGCGTGGGCGGAAGCCTGTACAAGATCAGCGATGCCACCGCCGATATCGCGCCCAGCAATCCCATCTGGCGCAATATCAGTTCCACGAACAGTGCCTTCGGCAACCCCAATGGTGCCCTGAAGCTTGCCATCGGCGACGACCCGTCGTACCTCTATGCCATGGTCATTCTTCCTTCTGGATATATGGATGATGTGTATCTTACGCGCGACATGCAGACCTGGCTTCCCCTGGCTACCTCGTCGGTTGTGCCCTTCTCCGCAAATTCGGGCTTCGAGTGCGGTACCATCACCGTCGACCCGGGCAACCCCGACCACATCTTTGTCGCCGGCACCAACATCTACTCCGGCACCGGTTTCAGTGAGGGTTCCCTCTACCAGTGGATGAGCTCGTCGATGTCCGAGTTCCAGCTCAATTCGGGTGACTATATGCAGTATGTGTACAGCAACTCCTACTTCGTGCACTCCGGTATACAGCAGATTCTCCCGGTCTACCGCAACGACATGATGACCTACTACATCGCCACCAACGGCGGTGTCTACTCCACCCATTTGTTCAACTCGTATGAGAACCTGAACAACGGCCTGAACAACATACAGATTAACGGTCTTGCTGTTTGCCCAGACGGTTCGATACTGAGCGGTGCCAACGACAACGCCTGCCCCTTCATTGAGAGCCGCACTGCCCACGTCGGAGGTTCGCCGGAGATCAGCTGGTTCGACGATGGTTCGAACGGCAATATCAACCACACCGCCAATGTCATCTGGTACGGTACCGGTGGAAAGGTGGCTGCCTCGAAATTCCAGCAGATATCCCCCAGCCAGCGCCGCAATATCTACGTCTCCGGAGAGAACGGTCAGTATGCCCGCTCGTTCACGAACTACTACGACTTCACTGACAACCAGGTTTGGACCACTGGTAGTGGCTTCATGACCAGCGACCCGAGAGGCGGCGGCCCCGCCATCGGCCAGATTTACACCTGGGAGACCAACAATGACATATATTTCAACGACAGCCTTACCGTCAAATTCGACACGATGAGCCTTGTGTACCGCCCCAACAGCAACGGTTCCTACGACACCATCGAGGCTGGAAGCAGCAACTTCGTCTTCATCAAGAATGACAAGGTGAGCATCATGAGCCGTGCCAACTCGGATTACCCCTTCGATTATGAGTTCCAGGGCCGCCACAAAATCACCGACAGCATCCGCGTGAAGAACCCCATCCAGTCGCGTGTTCTCTTCATTGCACAGGACTCCATCGATAATAAAGAGTGGGGCGTCTACTACTCGTGGCGCGCCTCCGACTTCACCAAGGTCTTTGATGTTGTCGCCCAGGCTGACCCGCGTCTCCACGACCGCCTTATATTCTGGTCCAAGATATACGCCAATCGTCCTGGCGAGTCCAACATTCCCCGCAATGTCGTGATGAGTGACGATGGCCGCTTTGCCTTCGTTTCGGTTGTTGACACCAAGACCGGCCGGTCCATGCTTATCAGAATCGGTGGATTTGAGAACGTTGATCTCTCGCAGTCGCAGCAGCAGATTATGAACGACTTCAAGACCCCCGTCCTCAACAGACGTACCAAGCTCGTCTACGACACCCTGAAGGTGGCCGGCAACGTCTGGATGCCTCGTCCCGTCAGCTCGCTTTCCATACTTGGCGACAGTGTCGTCATGACCTTCGACGCCTATACCGATGTCGAGAACAACAACTTCCCCAATGTCGTGCTCGTTACCAACATCAAGGGCAATATGAACGCAGCCCTGATGGACAACAGCTTCAAGGGACAGCCTGCTTTCACCTCGATTGTCGAGAAGACCACCGGTGACATATTTGTCGGTATTGACAATGGCGTGATGGTATACAAGAAGAGCAGCAACAGCTGGGAGCAGTATGAGAATCTCACTGGCGTGCCTGTGACAGCCATCGTGCAGCAGCAGGACAACCTGCCTGTCCGCCGTCACACCACCGTTGACGGTATCAACCGTCTGAAATATGTCTTCGCCAAGACCAAATGGCCCAATGCCATCTACTTCGGTACCTATGGCCGTGGTATCTTCGCAGACATGACATACGTCACCGACACCGTGAACGAGGTCTCCGATTCGTCGGATTACCTTGGCATTCCCACTGTCGTGAGCTCCGAGATGAGCAGCGTGAGCGTCTATCCCAACCCCGTGTGGGGTGAGGCCAACCTGTCGCTCACCACTGCCGTTGCCGGCCAGGCCCGTCTGCGCATCTACGACCTCAACGGCCGTGTTGTTGTCGACCGCAACCTTGGCTATGCCGCTGAAGGCAGCCAGACCTATACCGTAAGCACCGAAGGCATGTCGAAGGGCATGTATCTCGTCAACGTCATCATCGGCGGCCATACGGCGGCCACCAAGATGATGGTTCGCTAATCGGGCTTGCAGAGAGGATAAGAACCGCAGGAGGTGCCGCCCGACAGAGCAGCACCTCCTGTCATTATAAATAGGAATAAATAATAAATATACCATAGATGAACACCAACCTTGTAGAAGAATTGAAATGGCGCGGCATGATACACGACATCATGCCCGGCACCGAAGAGCAGCTCCGCAAAGAAGTCACCACGGCATACGTGGGCATCGACCCTACCGCCGACTCGCTCCACATAGGGCACCTCGTGAGCATCATGCTCCTGAAGCACCTCCAGATGGCCGGCCACAAACCCCTCGCAGTGGTGGGTGGCGCCACGGGCATGATAGGAGACCCGAGCTTCAAGGCCGCCGAGCGCAAGCTTCTCACCCCCGACGAGATACAGCACAACGTGCAGTGCATACGTCACCAGCTGGAGCGCTTCCTCGACTTCGAGAACCACGTCAACGGGGCCGAGATACTGAATAACTACGACTGGATGAAGGACTACCTCTTCCTCGACTTCATACGCGACGTGGGCAAGCACATCACCGTGAACTACATGATGACCAAGGACAGCGTCAAGAAGCGCATGGAGACTGGCATCTCGTTCACCGAGTTCAGCTACCAGCTGCTGCAGGGCTACGACTTCCTGACCCTCTACCGCACCAAGGGCTGCAAGCTGCAGATGGGCGGCAGCGACCAGTGGGGCAACATCACCACCGGTACAGAGTTGATACGCCGCATGGAAGGCGGCGAGGCTTTCGCCCTGACCTGCCCCCTCATCACCAAGGCCGACGGCACCAAGTTCGGCAAGACCGAGGGCGGCAACGTGTGGCTCGACCCTGAGAAGACCAGCCCCTACAAGTTCTACCAGTTCTGGCTCAACTGCTCGGATGTGGACACGGCGCGCTATATCCGCATCTTCACCCTCTTCACGAAGGATGAGATAGAAGACTTGGAGAAGAGACATGCCGAGACCCCGGAGCAGCGCATACTGCAGAAAGCCCTGGCCAAGGACATTACCATACGTGTGCATGGCGAGGAGGCATACAACACAGCCATAGCCGCCAGTGAGTTGCTTTTCGGCCGTGCAACGACCGAGCAGCTCAACGCCCTCGACAGAGAGACGCTGCTCAGCGTTTTCGACGGTGTGCCGCAGTACACGGTGAGCCGTGCCGCCATAGAGGCCGGAGCGTCGCTGGTTGACCTGGCCGCCGAGGTGGGTATGTTCGCCAGCAAGGGCGAGATACGCCGTGAGCTGAAGCAGAACAGCATCAGTGTCAACAAGCAGAAGGTCGGCGAGAGTGCCACCCTCACGGCCGCCGACATATTGGCCAGTGGCTGCATACTGGTGCAGAAAGGCAAGAAGAACTACTATATCCTCAACGTGGAGTAGCCACGTTGGGACGACAGAAAGTGTCCGTGGGCGTACAGACCACGGGACAGGTCGAAAACATATTATTCAGAACCCCATCGGGGCGGCGGAAGGAGAGCATCCAATCCCGCCGCCCCGATGGGGTTTTATGATTAGAAGTGGTGGCCGATGTTGATGTAGATGTAGGGATACTTGGTGCGGGTGCTATAGCCGAGGCGCAGGTCGATGGGGCCGAAGATGGTGTTGTAGCTATAGCCTATCTGAGTGCCGAAAAGGTCGGGCACGGCGAGGAGGTCCTGCAGCCCGTCGCTATGGAGGGCTGTGGCAAGGCGCAGCAGGACGTAGTGGTTTTTCTTGATGCGGTACTGAGCCTGGAGCTGTGCAGCTATGAAGTGACGCTCCACATACTCTGTGTGGCCTATGCCGGCGAATGGCATCTGCTGTGCCACGATGTGGCCGAACCACTCGCTGCCCACGGCGTTGAGGTAGGCGGGAGGGACGTCGTCGGTCATCACGATGCGCCCGTAGACCATGGGTTGGAGAGAGAGGTGGCGGCCCATGGGGATGTTTACGCGCCAGTTGGCTCTCAGGTCGTTGATACCGACGGCACCGTTATAGGTGACCATGTTGTCGGTGCGATAGGCGTAGGCGGCGTGCAGCCGTGTGCCGGAGGTGGGGAAGTACCAGTGGTTTTCGGTATTGAGGTCGGCCTGGAGGTTGTATGACAGGAAGCTTTCGTCGTGCAGCTCCACGGCGCTGGTGCCGGCCGAGAGCAGGGAGCTGTAGTAGTCGTAGTAGTCCCACTGCAGACCGATGCGCAGGGTGAAGTTCTTGACCTTGAAGTTCAGCGGGGCCAGGTCTATGTTGTGCTGGCGGTATTTTACGTTGTAGGCCCGTGTGCCGAGGGTGTATATCTCCACCTCGTGGCGGCTGAGAGTGTAGCTTATGCTGGGCGAGGTGAAGCCGCGCGGGAAGAGCGTGTACTCCAGCTTGCCTTCCAGGAGCCGACCAAGGCGTAGAGTTCCTGCGATACCCATGGGGAGAGCTGTCGGGAGCGGCACCTTGGCGTTGAGCTGGATGGCGCCCATCTCTTCGGTGTCGAAGCGGAATCCCACGCTGGCGATGGGCGAGTCGGCTGGACGTTGGGAAGGGACTGCACGGTGGCGGCGAGTGGCCACGGCCAGAGAGGAGTCGGGCATGGCGGTCTTGGCATGGCGCTTCAGGGTGGTGGAGCCGGCGGCGGCGATGCGAGCAGCGAGGGCTTGCAGCTCGTCGCGGTGGCGTGCGGCTTCGGCGCTGCCGCGGGCGAGGAGGGAGTCGATGGCCGAGGGGGTGAAGCTGGCGGCGCTGTAGCCGGACACGTCGACGTGCATCATCACGTCGCTCATAGCCTCGTTCTCGACCAGCTTGTTGCGACAGTTGACGTCAATAATCTGAGACAGGACGGAGGTGGCGTCGCTGATTTCGTCGGCGCTGAGGCTTTCGCCCTGGACGCTGACGCCGATGATGATGTCGGCCCCCATGCGTCGTGCGAGGTCGGCTGGGTAGTTGTTGCGCAAGCCACCGTCGATGAGGACTTTGCCGCCCATGCGCACGGGTGTGAAGACGCCGGGGATGGCCATCGAGGCGCGCATGGCGCGGATGAGGTAGCCGCTGCGGAAGTCGACCTCGGTGTTGGTGACGATGTCGGTGGCAACACAGGCGAAGCGGATGGGCAGGCTGTCGAAGGAGATGCTGTCCAGATAGTTGGAGCAGAGCTGCCGGAAGAGGGCGTTGAGATTGCGGCCGCGGATGAGCCCGCCTTGCTGTGGGCGGTCGCTGCTGATGCCACGGATGAGGGCGTAGGTGTTCTGCTCGCGTCGCTGGTAGAGAGTGAGGTCGGCGGGGTCGGTGCGGTCGCTGAGGAGGGTGGCCCAATCCTGGTTTCGCACCAGCGAGTCGAGGAAGTCGGTGGAGTAGCCGACGCAGTAGAGGGCGCCGATAAGGGAGCCCATGCTGGTGCCGCAGACGATGTCGATGGGGATGCCGGCTTCTTCGACGGCGCGGAGGGCGCTTATGTGCGCCACCCCTTTGGCGCCGCCGCCACTGAGGACCACGGCCACGGTGGGGCGCTGCTGAGCCACGGCGCCGAGGCACATGGCACAGGCTACGAGTAGGGAAAACAGTCTTTTCATGATGCTTGAGAGTAGATGTCCTTGTGTACACGCAGACCCTGGAGCAAGCCGCGCAGGGAGAGGTAGACCATGAACGAGAGCCAGAGTATGTTGTTCCACCGGTAGGCGTCGAGGCTTTGTCCGGCGAGGAGTTTGAGACCAAAGTAGAGGGAGAAGAAGGCCGCCGTGGCCACAAACATGGCGTTGCGCATGGTGCGGCTGGCGGTGGCGCCGATGAAGATGCCGTCGAAGAGGAAGGCGGCGAAGCCGCAAACGGGAATGGCGAGGACCCAGCCGAGGTAGTCGCCGGTGGCGGCGATGAGTGTTTCGTCGTCGGTGAAGAGGTGTAGGAACTGGCTGTTGAAGAAAGCGTAGAGCACCGTGAAGACGACGGTCAGGGCGAGGCCCCAAGCGAGCAGCAGGCGTACGGCGGAGCGCAGGTTGTCGCGCTGGCGAGCGCCGATGTAGCGTCCGACGAGGCTCTCGCCGGCATAGGCGAAGCCGTCCATGATGTAGCTGAAGAGGGTGAAGAACTGGAGCAGGATGGCGTCGATGGCGAGTATTTCGTCGCCGATGCGGCCGCTGGCGGCGGTGATGAAGCTGAACACCGCCGAGAGGCAAACGGTGCGCAGGAAGATGTCGCCGTTGACTTTGAAGAAGCGCCGCATGTCGGCCCAGCGGAGGGCGGATTTGATAGTTGAGAATTGATAATTGAGAATTGAGAATTGGGAGTTGAGATGGCGGAATTTGCGACGGAGGAGGACGATGCCGAGGGCGAGGCCGCTATAGTTGGCGACGACGGTGCCGAGGGCCACGCCGGCGATGTCCCAATGGAGTCCCAGCACGAAGAGCAGCGAGCCGACGATGTTGACGCAGTTGAGGAAGATGGCTATCCACATGGGCGTCTTGGAGTCCTGCATGCCGATGAACCAGCCTTTGATGGCGTAGAGGCCGAGGGTGGCTGGGGCGGCCCAGATGCGGACGAAGAAGTAGGTGAGGGCCATGCGCATCACGGAGTCGCTGGCATCGAAGACGACCGGCACCAGGAGCGACAGAGGCCACTGGAGGACGATGAGCAGGAGGGCGATGCCGACGGCGATGGCGAGTGCGCGCACGAGGGTCTTAACGGCCTCGTTCATGCGGCCGGCGCCGTAGGCCTGGGCGGTGAAACCGCTGGTGCCCATGCGGAGGAATCCGAAGTTCCAGTAGATGAGGTTGAAGATGGAGGTGCCGATGGTGATGGCGCCGATGTGTGCGCTGGAGAGATGGCCGACGATGGCCATGTCCACCATGCCAAGCAGGGGCACGGTGATGTTGGTTACGATGTTTGGCAGGGCGAGGCCGAGGATGCGCTTATTCACACACCACGCTGTTTAGCACGCGGCGGGTGGCTTTGTCGGACACGAGCGCCACGATATTCCAGTTACGGTCGACACCGTCGGGGAGGGAGTAGGAGAAGGTGGCTTTGCGGCATTCGCCGGCGGCGCCGGTGCATTCGATGTCGGCCCCCCAGACGTCGGTGATGACGTCGCGGAGCATGTGGTTGTGGACATAGTCGGTCACGGGGCGGGTGCCGTCCATCTGCCAGTAGGCGAGGGAGTCCTGTGTGAGGACGAGGGTGAGGGTCACGGGGTCGGTATACTCCTGGAGGAACTGGAGGTTGATGTCGATGGAGAGGGTGGAGGAGCCGGACACGGAGCCTTCGAGCGCCACGACGGGGTCGGAGTCGGTGACGGTCTGGATGTCGGTGGAGATAGTGGTCATGCTGCCGTCGTACATCTTGTCGACGCGGTTGATGAAGGCTGCGGGGAGGGCGGGTTTGCCCCAGTACTCCTCCCAGACGGCGCCGTCGTCGGTGCGCATGTCGGGGCTGTTGGGGCCTGGAGCGCCGAAGCTCTCCTGACTGGAGTTGACGGAGACGAGGACGAGGCGGTCGTGGAACTGCTCGTGAGCGGCGTCGAGTGTGCGGTCGGCGGCTGGGCAGTTGATGCAGCGCGGCCCGGTGAATTTCTCGACGTAGGCGCGCTGGACGGGGTTGGCGACGGGTGTGCCGTCGACCCATGTGGCGGAGCTGCCGGCAAAGGTGGCGTAGTTGCCGTCGGCGTTGGGTTCTATCTTGTCGCAAGCGGCGGCCAGAAGGGCGGCCGCCATTATGATGAGGCTTGTTTTTTTCATAACGATGGACTTGGTTATAAGGTTAGAAACTGGTTGTCAGGCTGAAGGTGAGGCCGTTGCTGGCAGGGACCTGTCGGCAGACGCCGCCGATGCAGAGGAGGCCTTCGCGCTGTTTGCCGTAGCCGAGCTGGAGGCGAGTGGCGCCGTGGGTGTAGCCGACGGAGAGGTTGTAGTAGTTGCCGATGCCGTCGTTGTAGGCGTATTGGTCGCTGGCGGAGATGAACCAGTGGGTGCCGATGTTCCACTCGACGAGGCCCATGATCCAGTCGCCGGCGCGGCGGTCGGTGTGACCTTCGTCGGGGTCGTAGCGGCTGTCGCTGCCCATCCATTCGGCCTCGAAGCGGAGCGAGTGGCTCTTGTTGACCTTCCAGGAGAGGTCGGCGATGGCGACGTGGTTGTGGTAGAGGTCGGGGGAGTGGCCTTCGACGACGGGGTTGAAGAGTTGGTAGGCATAGGTGACGTTTAGTTTCACGGACTTGCTAAGCTTCTTGGCGACTTCGAGGGAGAGGTCGGCATAGTAGGTCTCGCCCAGGCCCGGGTTGACGGAGTAGCCTTCGGTGCCGGCGCCGCCGGTGACGGTGGTGTCGAGGCCGGCGATGAAGGAGCCGTTGAGGTGGATGTCGGTGCCGTACTTGCCGCCGAGGAGGGTGCCTTTCTTGATTTTGTACATCACGTCGCCCTGGAGGCCCTGTTCGCCGTTGACCTGAGTGGCGTAGGGGTAGATGGTGAGGAAGGCGTAGGTGTGGTTTTTGGTGATGGCGGGGAGGTAGTTGACGTAGAGCATTTCGCCGGTCTGGGAGCGGACGCTCTTGAAGCCCATGTTGTCGACGCGCTTGGCCTGGATGCCGGCGCTGAAGCCGCGAGTGGAGTAGCCGAGGTTGAGCATGAGGGCCTGTCCAGGGCGGTAGATGTAGCCGTTAAGAGCCGAGGGGTCCTGACCTTTGCGGGCGTATTCGGCCTGGAGGTTCCATCCGCCGTAGGAGAGGTCGGCGCGGACGGCGCCGGCGCCGACGTTGAGAGGCAGGCTGAGGCGGTGAGTTGCGGGAGGGTTGGGAGAGTGGTCTGATGGGTCAGGCACCATGAGGCTTTCGTCGCCCTCGTACTTGCTGACGAAGCCAGCGCCGAGGGTGGCGCGGAACTTGCTGTCGGCGAGGGGCTGGATGATGCTGTTGAGGTTGACTTCGGCGTCGACGCCGCGGACGAGGCCGTCGGCGTAGGACCAGTAGAAGCGCTGTTTGCCGGCGAGTGCTTTGATGGTGACGCCGTCCCAGGGCCGGAAGGTGACGTTCAGGCCGAGGAGTGCGTTGTCGAGGCCGAGGTAGCGGTCTTCGTAGGCGCGGAGGATGAGGCCGGAGCCGAACTGCTCGTAGAAGTTACCGGCGGTGACGCTGAGTCGGCGCCCGTTGTAGGCCACGAAGTAGTTGGCGAGGCCCTGACCTTTCCACTGAGCGTCGAAGCCGAGCATGGGGTTCTGGTAGGCTTCGAAGCGTAGGCCGGCGGAGAAGTCGCCGTTGGTGTAGAGGATGTCGGCGCGAGCGTTCATGAGGAGCTTCTCAGGTACGTCGGTGGCGCCGATGATGGAGTCTTTGGAGCTCATCTGAGCGTCGAGCTGGACGTTGCCGGTGACGTGTCCGCCGGCGATGCCTTGTGCCGCGGCGGTGGCGGCAGCGGCGACGGCGAGGCACAAGAGGGTGATTTTCTTTATGTTCATGATGGTGTACTTGTTTTCTTTTGAAGAGCAAATATACGCCTTTTTTTAGAAATGCCGCTGATTTTAACAAAAAAGGCGGGATAATTGAAAGTGGAAAGTGGGAAGTGGAAAGTGGGAAGTGGAAAGTGGGAAGTGGAAAGTGGAAAGTGGGAAGTGGAAAGTGGAAAGTGGGAAGTGGAAAGTGGAAAGTGGAAAGTAGTCAGGCCGCTGCAACCAGAGAAGGCGTAGTGGCCTTCCCCGTACACGAGACCCTGATGGTGGAACCCACCGAGAGCGAGCCTATCGCCGAACTTGACCGCTTCGTCGACGCGATGAGCCAAATCCGCAAGGAAATCAAGGACATCGAGGACGGCAAGGCCGAGAAAGGCAACAACATCATCAGCCACGCGCCTTACACCGCCGAGATGCTGATGGCCAACGAGTGGAACTTCCCCTTCACCCGCAAAGAGGCCGGCTTCCCGATGAAGAGCGACGTTCAGGACAAGTACTTCCCGCACGTCACCCGCATCGACGACGCCTACGGCGACAGGAATTTGGTTTGCAAGTTCTCGGCTGAATAATTTTTCCTCTCGCAGAAAACGCAGAAATCGCAGATTCGACGAAGTCAATTTTGGGAAATGTAGAGACGTAGCGCGCTACGTCTCTACTCCTTTTTTGTTCGATTTGGAGTTTTGTCCCATACTATAGTTGTTACATTCATCGTGAACATGTAGCGGTAGGTGGCGGTGCGGGCGCCTACCGATGCGGCGTCCATGCCGTTGTGCACCGGGTCGTAGGGGCGGCCGCAGTCTTTGATGGTCATCTGGATGCCGTCGTCCAACTCGGTGAGCGAGACATCGAGATATTTAAGCTGACTGCTTCTGCGCTCCCGGGCATTGTCGACGAGCATCTGGATGGTGGCTAACATCCTAGCGCTCACCTCGTCGCTCATCTCGCAGGTGTTGGCAAACAGATTCATCAACTTTTTCATCTCGTCATAATTGCGTTGTTCGTAATCCAACGAGCATTCGAACTTGATGCACGACGGCAGCTTGTCAACCAACGAGAACTTCGTATAGTACGGGTGCTTGCGGTGTTCCCAGTAGCCGTTGGCCAAGCTGGCCACAAGGATGGGCACACCGCCCGCAATCATTCCCAGCCACATGGCATCAGCGCTGACCTTCGAAAGGCCAAGCATGCCCAGATAGGCCAGGATGCCCATGGTGAACACCAGCACTATCTTGGCCGCCACATGACCCGCCAGCTGCAGCACAACGGTGACATACACCGACACCACGCAGAAACAGAAATAGTAGATGCCAAAGCAGGTGAACACCCTGCGTGCCAGGGCGATATCGATGCTTCCGCTGAGACCGAAGCACCACAGGAAAAGCTGTGGCACGGCCACCAGCAACAGCAGCAGCACGCCGTAGAACCCCACCACGATGCGGGCCGTGTTTTTCATGATGCGCTGCAGCCCGTCGCTGTCGCCGCCGGCACGCATGTAGGTGATGTGCGAGATTCCGGCAATACAGAGTCCGACAACGACCGAGAAGGTGGCCGACTGTATCTGCAGGCACACATCGAAGAGCGTCAGCCCGTCATGTCCTGCCACCTTCAGCACCAGCGCGTTGCCCAGCAGCATAAAGGCGTTCACCACGATAAAGAACACGTTGAAGCCGAAGCCGTGCTTGAGGTTCTCGCCGAGGATGGCGCCGAGGTCGCCCTGCGGTCGCGCCAGTCTGCACTGGCTCTTGCCCTTGAGGAAATAGGGCGCGATAAGTGCCAGGTTGATAAGCCCCGAAGTGACCGTGCCCCATGCCGCACCCCTGATGCCCATGCCGAGGACACCGATGAAAAGGATGTCGAACATCACATTGGCCGCACTGCCCGCAACCACGGCCCGGGTGGCCAGTTGCGGAAAGCCCTCCTGCGTGGCAAAGTCGTTGAACGTGTTGTTTAGCGGCAGGATGAGCAGGTAGATCACAATCACCTGCAGGTATTCGCGGGCATATGCTGCGCTCTCGGGCCTGCCGGTCAGCCCCAAGGCGATGCTGTCGAGGTTCGTCCAGATGCCCACCGCCGCCGCTACCGCCACCAGCACCGCCGAGGCGAAAGCCGCCGTGTAGATGCGGTTGGCCTTGTCGCGGTTGCCCTTGGCCAACTG
>OCTW013400629.1_pt1 | contig 14672 bp, 31 predicted proteins | sample 1539671 | NCBI WGS metagenome assembly OCTW01 (sample SAMN02144230, study PRJEB22623) | gut metagenome | biome: sheep rumen | host: Ovis aries | place: New Zealand
GATGATAATAACAAGCTTAAAATTCAAGGGGCTGTTGGTGGTGCAGGAACAGATCCAAATTTAATTGACTTAATAAATATTTCGGGAAAAACTGGTGCAACGACATTTATTGGAAGTGTTGCTTCTCCAAATTTTATTGGTGCAACAAATGGGTACACTTGGGACATAATGACAGAAAACACAAAGGATACATGGTTAATTGTCTTGAATAATTCAAAAATTCAACATAGAACTGTAAATAGTGTAATCGATTCATGTGTAAAAAAAGATGGTAATCAAGATATTCATGGAATGCTTACAGTTGAGGCCATAAATTCACCAAATACATTAAATAACAACATTGTTTCTAGTGCACCTAATTTATGTATAACCACAACTGGAAAATTCAGACGAACAAATAACACATCTTCTGTTAGATATAAAAAAGATATTGAAAATGTAAAAGATGAAGAACTAATTCCTGAAAGATTATATGATTTACAAGTCAAACAGTTCAAATATAAAGAAGAGTATCAACCTAATAAAAATGATAGTAGATACGAAAAGAATTTAATTGGATTTATTGCAGAAGATGTAGAAAAAGTATTTCCAATAGCAGTTGATTATACAGAAGATGATAATGGGAACAAAATAGTTGATAATTGGAATGAAAGATATATCATTCCACCTATGTTAAAACTAATTCAAAATCTAAAGAAAAAAATAGATGAATTAGAAGATAGAATTAAAATATTGGAGGAAAGATAATAAATAGCTTATTATTAAATCTTTTGGTGTTTTATTCTAATAGGAGCAGGGAGTTATTATGGATATCTAATTTATATAGCACGAGATTAAAAAAATATTATATTTTAATATGAATAAAGGAGAGAAATAATGGAAAAGCCACTTAATTTAAGAATAGAAGAAGTTAAAAATCAAATAGCAAATACAATTAATGAAGCAAATTTACCTGCGTATATTTTAAAACCAATAATAAAAGATTTTTATATGCAGTTACAAAATTTAGAACAAATGGATTTAATAAAATCTCAACAGGAATATGAAAATAGCTTAAAAAATCAAGAAAATGAGGCATAAAAGTATATTAATAAAAAAATAAAAAGGCTCTACGGCGATTGTAGAGCCTCGTTTTTTAGCCTATTTTTATATTATATTGAACTCCATCTTTAGAAATAACTTTTCTATTATTTTTTATACAATTTGAAATATAAGCATGGTTTCTCTGAAGGAATTCAGACGCTAATGATTTACTTCTAAATTCGTGATATTCATTTTCGTTATATAGAACTGTTTTGTCTTGTTTATATTGTCCGTTTTCAAATCCATATTTTATATTATCTGATCTTGAAAGCCATTCTAAATTTTCTACTCTATTATTCAATCTATTTCCGTCTTTATGATTTACTGTCATATTAGTATCAATTAAATCTTCTAAAAAAGTAGTAGCGACTAATCTTGCAACTAAAAAAGTTTTTGGCTTTCCATTTTTCCACAAATCAACTCTATATCCCATGCCTTGTTTACTTCTTTGGTTTGTTGTTGTTGATGGCTTAAAGTGTAAAATTCTATCTTGCCATTGTCTTATACCATGTTTTTCGGTATAGGTTGTTTTATTATGAGTTCTTACTCTTCCCCAACTACTAACTTGATAGCCTTGATATCCTTTAATATCTTTCCATATTTCTTTTTCCATATAAAAAACCTCCTGTATTCATTATACACGAGGTTTCTAAAATAGTCAAGATGAATCATCAGAAGGGCAAACTATCCGTATCACTGATTACTCCTTGTTCTGTTGCTGCATTATTATTTGTTGTACCTTCTCTTTCAGCCTTTCTTTTTTCTTTATATTCTTCATATTTCATATAAGTTCCATCTAATAATTTTACTGAAGGAATAGCAGCTTCATTAATATTTTTTGTGCTTCTTGAAAATCTTATTCTTGTAAATGTAATTGTTCTTCCGTCTGTTGGTAATGTAAATTCTTCAAGTCCGAAGATTCCACCGAATACTTTTCCTACTAATATGTTTTCATCAAATCCTGCTGCACCGTTAATTTTTACACCTGGATTAGATTCTTCTACTGAGGTTAAAAAAGTTTTCCAATTCTTTTTTATAAAATCCTCAGAAGAATTTTCAGGTATTGTTAATCTGTAATAACCTTTCCATTTTGCATTTAAAGCATCTACGTTTGCTTCTTCTACAAACTTTCTTTGATAAAATCCTGCTTGTTCATCAGGTTTTTCAATATCAAATTTTAATTTTAATATATTATATACCTTTCCATCTTTTTTTGAAGTTATAGTTTCAATACCCGTTTCTAAGATCTTACATATATGTCCTCCTAATTTTAATCTTTCTTTTCCTTCGAAACTGTTTGTTTCTGTAGTTTCATAATCACTAAATCCTTGTATCATATTAATTTTCCTCCTTATTTAAAATATATTTTATATGCAGCCAACATAGATTGCCACATTACAATATCAGCTCTTAATATTTTTATATCTTTACATCTATTTAATTCTAATTTTTCATTATAGTTTTTACAATAATAATCTAATTTATAATCAATATTACTATTTTGTACAATTATTATTTCTGTTTCCTTTTGACCTGGAACAGTTAATTCTAATGCTATATCTCTATTACATTCTTTTGCTTTTACACAAATATCAACTAAATCTTGAAACTTGCTTAATTCCTGCATTATTTTTCCTCCTTATTTGCTATTCCATAAAATTCTCTGATCTTATCATCTACTACTTTTAAATCGTTTTCAATATAAAGTTCATCAAACATTCCTATTGGAGATTTTGCTACATCTCCATCAGTTGCTTGTGTAAAAAAGTAATAATTTTTATCTACTTTTTTAGCTCTCAACACTATTGAAAATAATCCTTCTAGGCATACTTTTTCATCGATAAGCTTGCCGAATCGTTTTAGGTTTAATATCTCCAAAATCATTTTTATCTTCATGCATTAAAATATATACAATCTTATTATTAGGAAGCTTTTTAATTTGTTCTGTTAAATTCCAAAAACTATCTGCAATATCATTATAAAGACTAAAGACCGCATTTCCTCCACCTGTGTTTGAGTGTTTTCTCATAAATTGATTTGTAATAAGATACCCTGCATCATCTATAACTATTGATGGAGTTTTGCTTCCTTCAATAACTTTTTTTACATCAGCGTAATTGTCAGTATCAACAGTTTTTAATCCGTTTACATTTTTAAATGGCAAAGGTTTAGATATTACATTAATAATTCCTACTTCGTCTGACTTAAAATTTCTTAATGAGGTAGATTTTCCACTTCCTGATTTTCCTATTATAAGAACTCCTATCCCCATATTCATTCTCCTTTCTTCAAATATATTTCGTTATGATATTTTACAGCATCTATTTTTGTACTATTTTCGTAATATTCAATAGGTTCTGCAAATTCTTCTATGTCTATAATATATCGTATTCCTATTGTTGTTAAAAAAAATATGACTACTATTAAAGTTATTTTAATACCTATAAATCTTTCTTCACTAAACATTTAATTTTCCTTTCTTATCTAATATGTCATAATTTTTAAGAATTTTTATTCTTTCATTATAATCATCAGTTAGTTCAAATAACGCTCTTATTTCGTCCAAAGTCGAGCGTAATTCTTCGATTTCTTTGCCTTTTCCTTTTTCCAACATATCAAGTCTTTCCTGTGTTTTTGCTGTAACTAATGATGGCTTAAATTCATATATAGCTGTTGAGCCTTGATTTTCCAAAATGGTATTTACTTGATTTGTCATTTCAATTATTATTTTTTGAATTTCATCATCTTTTCTTGCAATTTCTTTAGCTTCTGCATATTCTTTTTCAATAGCTTTTCTTTTTCTTTCTTCATATAAATCTAATATTTGCATTTCTTTTTCCTCCTTAACTTTATCGTTTAATTTTAATATTTCCTTTTCCATTTTTTCTAAAACAATACCCTTATAATCAGACATCTTTATATTAGGTACATCATAACGTAATTTAACTGTACTTGTAAGTTCTATATGTTTTTCTCCCCACCATAGTTCTTCTACTTTATCTATTATACTAACTTGATAAGATGTTGAACCAAGAAGTGGATCTAAGTCTTGTTTAATCCCTTGCAATTTATATGTATTATCATCGAAGGGGTTCATTTCAACTTCTATTATTTTAAAACAATAATCGTGTCCCATAAAACCTTTTTTTGGTCTTACTATATCTCCTATTTTAAACATTTTCATTTCACCTCCTCAAATTTATCTATTTGTTTCATTTTTTTGCAATAATCACAATGTCCACAGGCAATAGGTTTTTCTAACCCTTTTTTTATATTGTCATAATGTTTTATATTATTTTTAAATTCTATTAATTCAAGTCCTAATAATGAGTCATCAAATTTTAATGCTTGAATATCAGGTATTTCTTCTTTACTAGCTGCCAAAAGTCCTATTTCTTTAGGTTCACAGTTAAAATTTTGTTTAACGATCAATCTATATACTGCCAATTGCAATACATATCCCCAAGAATAATACCACGGAATATATTTTTTTTCTTCTTTACTCCATTGTTCATTAAAATCTTTCATACATTTGATATCATATATACTATTTGTTTCTCTGTCAAATAAATCCAAGCAACATTTAACTGGTACATCATTTATAACTCCTGTAAGAATAACTTGCTTTTCACATCTACTTATTATATTTTTGAAGAACTCTTGACTATTAAATTTCTCTGCTGCGTTTACAACTCTTTGAAATTCAGATTTTAATTTTCCTGCTGTTGAACCTCTAGTTGAAATCATCTCTGGATGTTGAGCCATAAATAATTTAGGATCTCCTGCAACTAATGCTTCAAAAAGTGAACCTTGTAAAAATGATTCTTTATAAGTTTCATCTGGTATTTCAAGATCGTGTAATGCTTTTGCTTCACAAGTTTTAAAGTTTTTAAACTGACTGACACTCATATACTCTCTGTCGGCTTCAATGCTAAAGTAATTTTCTGATGTAAGTATCATACTAATTCTCCTTTTTCTTTATAAAAATTCCTCTTTGAGTTGCAAAAATTTCTACTGCATCATAATCTTTTATGTCTAGGCTTTTTCTTATTTCCTTTGGAATACAAATTCTTCCTAAGTCATCAAACTGTCTTATTATTCCTAAAGTTTCTCCTAAGTTCGGTTCTTTCATATTTTCCTCCTTTTTTCCTAAAGTTCTACTATGTTCAATATATTATCGTTAGTTGTTCTAGTTGCTATTACAGTTAAACCTTTTTCTTTACATATTTCGTATAGTTTTTTTCTATTTTCTTCTGATAATTTCTCTGTACCATCTATAAGTATTAATTTTAAATTGTTTTCATCACCTAAAGTTACATCTACACATAATTGTAATTTTTCGCCTTCACTGAGGTTAGAAATAGCAAGATTATTTACAAGAGGAATACCATTTTCAACAGTAAGATTTTTAACAGGAATTTCAGCTTCTTTAAGTATTTGTCCTGGTAAATTTCTAGCAAGTTCTATTTTATCCGTTAATGATTTGCTCTGTGCTATAAGTGTTTCTACATGAGATTGCTTTTCTATCATTCTGTCATATTCGTTTATATGTCCTTTCATTTCTTCGGCGATTTTAAGTTCGTTTTCTAATGTTTCTGTTTCCATTTTAGGTTTTTCTGCCCATTCGGTAGCAACTTTAATATTTTCTTCTAATTTAGATACTTTTGAATTAAATATTCCTTTAGCTTCCATTTCTTCAATTCCATATTTATTATCTAAATTTTCCAAATCTTTCTTTAGTTCAAGAATTTTAGTTTCATATTCTTTTATGCTATTCTCAATATTAGATTTTTCATTGTTTTTTCTAGTGTTAATATTTGCTATTGTAGAATCATATTCACCTCTATAACCATTAATTGTATTATCATAATTTTCTTTGTAAGCAATAGATTTATCAATCTTAGCATTATAATCTTTCTTTTTATTAAGTTCATCATACTTGTCTGATAAAGTATAATTTCTCCATTTTTCTACATCATAATTTTCTGGAATATCTTTTGCAATATCATTAACAATAGCTTGTTCATTTCTAGCATTTCTATTTATTTCTTCTCTAGTCTGATAATATTTTCCATCTTTAGATTGTATTTCGTTAAGTATTTCTAATATTGAATTACTATAATCTACCCAATCGATTTCCTCTCCAAATTTTTCTTTAATAAATTCTTGTTTATCTTTATCAAATTTTATTAGATTTAATAATATTTTATTTTGTTCTTGCTCTGACATTGATAAAAATTCTACTGGCTCTAGCTGTAAAGGAGTAAAAATATCTTTTAAAAATGTCTCTGGACTATTAATTTCATTTCCTGTTGCATCTTTAATTGATTTATAATCTGATTTATCTGTTCTTTTCTTTCTGTCGATAGTTATCCCATTATCAAGTTCTACATAAACGCTTCCTTCCGTTTCACCTTTTTTTACAATATATTTTCTTTTGCTATTATTAGTTAAAGCTAATCTAATTGCATCTAGAACAGAAGATTTTCCAACTCCATTGCTTCCAATTAGCTCTACAGATTTTCCGTCTAAATCCAACTCTTCAATACCATATAAATTTTTGATTTTTAGCTTTGTTACTTTCATCTTCTTATCTCCTAACTTTCATAGATTTTAATTCTCTCTTGTTTTATTTTTTCAATAGCACTTAAATAAATTTTCTTTCTTTCTTCTTTTAAAGGCTGTGCTAGTTCTTCACTTATTCTTGTTGTATGTGAAAAATTAGGTAAATATTCAAGCAAATCATTATATGTAATATGGTATTTTCTAAGTTTTTCACGAATTTCTTCATTGTTATTCATTTACTTTTCACCTCCTTTCCCGTAGTATATCATACTATTGTTTTAAAGTCAATATTTTTTTTAAATATTCGAATAAAATTTTTCTATCAAATTTTTATCAACTATTGTTTTGTCCCTTTTGGATAATTCAGAATACTCTGTCCCTTTATATACAATATTTAAAATTTTTATAATATCAAGATTTTTTATTTCAAAAAGTTTTATTTTGTAATCTGGACCTGCATATTGACTAGCCTTTTGTTCATATATTTTATGATAAATTCTTAAAAAGGATAGATACTTAATAATTAACGCTTCTGTTTTTTTAAGATTTATTTGTTTTTCTTCATATTTTTTAATTTTTATTGCTAAATTTCCTTTTAGGGATTTTATTTTTTTTAAGTTCTCCAAACTCACTTTATATTTTTCTATTCTATTTTGCAATTCAAGAAGTTTTTTAGATTTTATTTGCGGTTCATTTGTCAGACTTTGCTTTTTCTCTTCTAACTTATTTAAACATTCATTTTTTGAAGCTTCTAACTTTAAAATTTCGACACTTTTTTTTATGTATAGATTTTTATAATTTTTTTTGAAATTTGTATTGTTTCGCAATTCAATTTTAGTATTCGCTAGTTCGTTTTTATAATAGTTCAAAGTATTTTTGATTTTCTCCTTTTGCTCTAAAAGAATATTAAGCTGTTCGGTATTTTTATGTATATTGTTTTCTATTTTATTTGTTATTTTTCCTGCTTCAGTTTCTTTTATTTTTTTTCCACAACAAAAGCATTCATAAGTTCCTCTAAAGAGTTGAATCTTTGCTTCTTTCAAAATTTTTAAATCGGATTTAACATTTTTTATCTGTTCTTCAATTCTTTTTAAAGAGTTTTTATATACATTAATAGTGTCTTTAAATTTAATTAAATTTACTCTGTTCTCTTCTATTTTGATTTTTATGTTGGCATTTCTGTCCTCATTATCTTTTTCTTCTTTGCTTTTTTGAATAATTATTTGTTCATTTATTGTTTCTATTTTTTTTTGGAGTATTTTTATTTCATCTTCTTTTCTTTTTATGTTTCCATATAGAATCGAATATGTTTGCATATCTTCTCGCAACTTTTGCAAATATGTTTCTTCTGACCAAGATGGATTAAATAAAAACATTTGATTTATGTTTTCTTTATATGCATTAATTTCTTCTTTTAATTTTAAAAAAGTTTTTTTCTCTTCTTTAAAAATAGGAAGTAATTTATTATATTCAGCAGGAACATCAATATCAATTAAATCTTTTAACGATATGTCGTATAATATTACATCTTCATTACTTGGTTTTGGAATAATTTTTATAAAATTTTCTCTATTCATTTTTTCCTCCTAAAATAAAAAAAAGATAGTAAACTACCTTTTTTAAACTTCATAATTTTACATAATCTCTTGGGGCAGTAACAGACAATGGCTTTTCTATTGGGATTATCTTTGATGCATCTTTTAAATAATCAATGCATTTTAAAGTTTTTAGTCCATTTATATTAGATTCAATTAACCCTTTTCTTTCACATTTTGTGTTCTTACAATAGTTGCATATCTCTCGTTTAAAAATATCAACCATACATTTCTCCTAGTTTTACTAATTATTTTCAATTTTCTTCTGCGTTTTTTTTACAAAAATATTTCTATCTACACATCTAATAAAATCTGCTTTTTCTACTATTCCTTTATCGCATCTTTCCTTACAATTTTTACAATATTCTTTTAAAAAATCTTTTAAACTCATATCTTATCCTTCTTTTTTATATTTCCAAATAAAACCGCCTGATGTTTTTTGCCTATGTTTACAACATTGATTAATATTTTGTGGAAAAATATTATTTTTTATTCCTGCTTCTTTTATACTTGGATAACTTTCTATATAATTTCCATTAATATCGAATTTGTCAACAGGTTTATAACGTTTTTTTAATCTTTCTTGCATGTGTAATTCGCAATGTTTTTTCTTTGTTATTACTTCTAAATTATCTAAATTATTATTTAATTTGTTTTTATCTAAATGATGAACATCATATTCTGGTTTTAAATATCTTTTACCATTTATCTCTATCGAATTTTTGTCATTTAATAAATATTTTTCAGCAACTAATCTATGTTCAAATACGAATCCATCACAATCTTTAAATGGGTGTTCTAAACATCTTATTTTGATATAACCGTAATTTGTCATTTTTCTATCTGATTTCCAAGAAAAATTTTTGTTTCCTTTTAAACCAAACTGATGATTTTTTTCACCTTTCATATATTCCATTTTCGCTAATCTATGACATTCTTTTGAACAATAATTATTTTTATATTTTTTTATCCTATAAGGTTTTAAATGAAATAATTTTCCACATATAGGACATTTACAATTAAAATAATTTTCTGCTTTTTCTCTATGTTCTTTTTTGTATATTATTTCACATTCTTTCGAACAAAAAATATGTAATCTATTTAATCTTTCTTTGTTTCTAATTTCCACATTTTTACCGCAATTATTGCATTGTTTAATACAGATTAATTTACCTAATTTATTCATTACTTACCTTTCCTAAATCAATTATACCATTTGAATTAGGAAAAGTCAATAATTATTTATTTGTACTTCCCCAACCTCCTTGACGCTCGTTTTTAACTTCATCATCGTCAGTCTTTAAGTATTTAATAAACATTCCTTGTGCTATTCTGTCGTTTTTGTTTACTTTCCAAATTTCTTCTCCGTAATTATAAAATAATAATCCGATTTCTCCGTTCATTCTCATCGTTGTTGTAAAAATCACTATCTATCCAAGCAGAAAGGTTTGCTAACATAATGTGTTTTTTACCCATCGAACTTCTAACATTCAATATTAAACCTTCATCTTGCCCCATACGAGCTTTTATCCCTGTTTTAAGCATATAAGTTTCTTTAGGTTTTAATTCAAAATTTTCTGGACTATAAAAATCATAAGCCATACTATGTTTTGTACTCCTTTTAGGTAAATTGAAGTCAGGGAATACATTTTCAAAACCATTATTTAATACTCGTTTTACAAATTCAAAATTTCTATTCATATTGTTCTCCTTATTTTTCTAAATATATTATATTATTAATGTTTATATTTTTCAAGAGTTTTATAAATTTTTATTTCATTTTCCATAGATTAATCCCCCTCAAACTTTTCGCATTTTACATAGTATTCGGTATCATTAAAATCTTGTCTAATTTCATCTTCTAAACAATTCTTTTCACATTTATACCATGCTATTCCTCCTGCACCTGCAACATTATTTAATTTCCAGTGTTTACATTTATAGCAGTTTTTTCTAAATTTTCTATCAAATCTTTCTCTTATAAAACCATATCCTATATAAGTTATAAATCCTAAAATTAATAAACCTATTAAAATAAAACTTATTATATCATTTACTGTTATAACTACCATATATCTACTCCTTTTCCTATCTATTTATGATTTTATAAATAATCAATCCAATTATTTCTACTGGACTTAACAATAAATCTATTGGTATTGAAAATAGAGATAAAAATACAGCGAATGCAACTTCAACATATTCTAAATCTCCATCAAGCCAAGGTTTTTTTATTTTTTCAATTACAAATTCTTCCCATACTCCATAAGTGAACATATATCTACTCCTTTTCTAAAAGTGATTGCAAAATATCTATTTCTACTTGCAAACACATTATTCTGTATCTATCATTAAAATTTTGTATTTGTCTTAGCTTGTCTTTTTTATATTCTATTTTTGCTTTTATTTTGTCATTTGGTATACTATCTAATAATGCAGATGTTAGTTCTTGTTTTTCAAATATTAATTCTTTACATTTATCTTTTAATTCTTCTATTTCTTTAGATTGTTTTTCGATAACAGGTAATACTATTCTTAAATTTTCTCGTAAATTTCTTATACCTTGTTGACTAAAAGTATAGTTATCCCCAATATATATTGCTATATTTTTTAAACTTTCTATCGACTGTTTTTCTTCATCACTTAACATTGTTTTATTCCTCCACATCAAATTTAGTTAAATATTTAGTTGCACTTATATACCTTAATTCAATTGTCTTCGGTTCTCCTATATTTGCATTTATAGCCATAGTATCAGGTACATAATACTCGTCTTTAAATTTAACCATTTTTTCGTTTGTATTAAAATCTAGTTCTTTTGCTATACTTGCTTGAATATTAAATAATGATTTCATATCTTTATTTTGTTCTAATAATTCTTTATTTTTCTCTTTTTCTTTTTCAAGCTCTTGTTGTAATTCTTTATACCTTATAATTAATTCTAAAGTTGTTTGATGCTCTTCTAACACTCTTCCTGTTGCATATTTTATTGTTTTTTCACAATGTTGTTGTAATCTATCTAAATTTTCCTTTATCAAAAATGAAATTGGATGTTGTATATATTCACAACTAAATGTTTTATTCCATTCTTCTATATTCATATACTTACACCCCACAATTAGTTTATTTTAAATTCATGAGCTAATAATATAAGATTCCTCTTATTATTTTTCTTTTCAAAATCACTATTTTTAAAAGCATATTTTATACATTCTTGAACGGCTGTTGAAGTGGTTTCAAATTCAATAGCAATTTCATAATATAAATTATATAATTTAGTATTAATCGAAATACTTTTATTTTCTAAAATATATTTAATAAAAGTGTAACCTTTAAGAGCAGGATTTATGTTGTGCGAAAGAAGCAAAATGTCACTTTTACTTAATTTATTATTTATCATAACTTCCTCCTTTATTCTATCCAATCTTTTTTTATTACATTTAATGTTTGCTTTTGAAAAGCACCTATACTATTGTTTTTGCAATATATTTCAACAAAAATATACCCGATTACTTTATCTCGAATTTGCTCAACAGTATCTCCAGTACATTTTATTTGTTGTCCATTTAAATATAATAACTCCAATCCTTCTGCAAATACAAAATATCCATATTTTATTTTAAAAATTTTACATAATGGTTTAATTGCTTTTTTTATTTCTCTTTCTCTTTTCATATTCTTCTTTCCTTTCATATTTTATTTCTATTTTTTTAAATTTAAAATCTTGACAATTATTTTTGCTTCCTGAAGCATTAGTACAAGTAAGCCATTTACAGCAATTTATACATTTATTTAGCATCTTTTGTCCTCCTAATTTAATATAATTAAGTTTTCCATAGCTCTTGTCATTCCAACATATTGTATTTTTATTTCATCATTGTTTCTTAAATAAGGTTTTTGCTTTATTGGAAAATTTCCATAAAGAAGCACATTTTTGCTTTCTAATCCTTTAGAAGTATGTATTGTTAATAGTTTCACTTTGTTTTCTGCCATAAATTTTCTCATTTCTTCTAAAGTCATATCTCCTTTTTTGAATGAGACATAAGGAATGTTTAACGCAGATAATAAAATTTCTAATTTTGCTATGTCTTTGTTGGTCCTAGCTAAAATAAACCAATCTTTATAATCTGCTCTTTGTTTTACGTAATTTAGATATTTATCTATCTTGTATTTACTATCTATTTTATAACTACCTTCTTTATTAGACATGCAGATAGTCTTTGTATTTATTATATCATCGGCTTGTTCAATAACCTTATTGGCTATATTAATTATCTTTTGCCCACATCTATAATTATTATTTAAATAATAAGTTTTCCATTTATGAGATTTCATTAAATTTAAAAAGTAATTTACATTGCCTCCGTTTAAAGCTGTAAATTCCGTTGCTTCTCATCCCCCACATAAAAATAATTATCTGCATTTAATGCTTTAAAGAAATCTCTTTCAAGTTTACCTATATCTTGAAATTCATCAACAAAAAGATATTCTACTTTACCATTAATTTGTTTAAAATATTCTGTGGTTTTTATTAATAGTTCATCAAATGTAATTACGTTATGTTTTTTACACAATGTGTGGATATTTTGTGGATAACTTTCGTTTTTAATCTTTCCCATAAAAACTTCGATTTCATAAATTTCATTTTGATTTAATGCTGCATTAAGGTCTATTTCTGTTTTTAAACCTAGGTCAATTTTCTTCATAATGTCCTTATAAATGAAAAATTTATCCATAGTAATATGTTTACCATATAAGTTTATTAAAACAGTCATAAATTGATTTTCAATCTCATCTGAGTATAATTTATAATTTTCTTCTGAGTTTTGAAATATTTTGTTTGCAAAAGCATGTATTGTACCTACAAAACAATCACCAATTCCTGGGACGTCTACAAGACGTTCTTTAAGCTCTTCAGCTGCCATTCGAGTAAACGTAATAATAACCATATTGCTTGGTTCTACTCCATCTAATAAAAGACGCTTAACTCGTTCGGTTAGTGAAAGTGTTTTACCGACTACCTGCTCCAGCTTCTACGATTATTCGTGGTTCATTTGAGTCTACAATTTCTTGTTGATATTTATCTAACATTTTTATTTTTCACCTCTCTCTTATAGTATCTTTTATATCTCTCATAATGGTATAAATATTTTTTCCGTGTTCATATTCTTCTATTAAAATGTTGATTTTATCTAATTTAGCTCTTAAAGGTAATCTTTCTTTACTTTTCATAAGCAATTCAGTATATTCTTTTTCTTTTAAAAATTTCATTTTAAAATCTCCTTAAATTGATATAATATGAATAGTATTTCCATTATCATCTGTAAATTCAATACCATTTTCAAATTTTTTCGCTATTTCTTCAGCTCTTTTATAAGCTTCAGTTCCTGGCTTATCCATTTCTTCTAGTTCTTTATTGAACTTGTCAGAAAAACTTACAGGTTCACTTTTAAACATTTTTTTTGCTGTTTCTTTAAATTTATCTGGAATTTTATATTCTATAAATGCGTAGGTGCAGTCAAAATCATCATCGTAATCTTTTATATATAAATCATGTTTTCTAATTTTGTTCCACGTATCTTTATAATCAGGTCTATTGCCTCCACCGAGTCTTGTAAAAACTCTAATTTTTGTCGCATTTTCAATCAAATCTATATCTCTATATCTTCCAAAATATTCTTTATTTACGCCTAGCATACCAAGTAATACTGGAGCTTCTTTATTTTCTCCAAATAATATATTATATAGACTCATTCAAATACCCCTCCTTTTTCATAAATTCTTTTATATCTTCGATAGTGTTCCCTTTTGCAGAACTCAATATTGCAGTATTGTTTGCAGAAAAATATTCTGTTGAAGGCATATCTCTTCTGAAAATACTCCAGTTAGAGATATATGCTCCTTCTGGTGAAAAAGATAATTCTCTTCCTACATGATATTTGCTTCTATCAATTTTTTTTACTAATTCTTCAAACTCTTTAAGGTCTGTTTTATTTTCCATTTTCAATTTCCTCACTTTCATAATTTATTTTTTCGGTATATATAAATTTATAATAGCCGCCTCTTTTACTCTCTTGCCACCATAAAAACCAAAACATAGTATCAGCTAACATATCTATTATATATTCGTTTTCACTCCATCCTCCTGTTGTTAATTCTATTGTTGTTATTCCATTTTTTTCTTTGCATATTTCAAAAGTTCCATAATCAGTATTCCAATAATCCTCAATCCATTGAATGCAAGCGTTCCAATCGTTTGAATTTAGTATATCAAGTTCTTCCTTATTCATTTACTCTTTCTCTTTTCCTTTTATGTATCTTATAATTTCATTGATTTTATCTCTATTCCCTTTAATGCTATAATTATAGTCTGGTAATTCTTCTATCTCTTCTGTATTATCTTCTAATATTTCAACTTCATCATTCAAA
>OCTW013387146.1_pt1 | contig 14665 bp, 13 predicted proteins | sample 1539671 | NCBI WGS metagenome assembly OCTW01 (sample SAMN02144230, study PRJEB22623) | gut metagenome | biome: sheep rumen | host: Ovis aries | place: New Zealand
TCGAGAGAGGTGCCTGACATGAGTCCTATAATTTTCATGGGTTTGGGTGTTTAATTAGTGAAACTGTTTGTTTGAGTTTGGGAAGATGTGAGAAGTATTCCATTGTCGGCAAGAGCCTGTTTAAGGTCTACAATAAAGTCCTGGTTGAAGAGCTCGATTCCGGGTTTAAAAAGATGGTTGCTGTTGCAGAAGTGGACAGTGTCGACGAGGGGGAGTATCTTGTAGCGATAGGGCCCCAAGGCTTTCATCTTGTCCTCAAACCACTCATGGTTTTTAAATGCCGAGCGCAGCTGGTAGGCATCCTGCACCTCGACAAGCATATAAGGTATGCCGCGTTCTTTCAATAGTCCGAGGCAGCGTTTCAGGGCCTCCATCTGTTCTGGCCGGATTGTGAGGTTATGGGCCGAATAGCGTTTGCGGACAAACTCTTTGGTGTTAATCTCCACATATCCTCCCGCGACATATTCGGCATCGTCCATCACACTGTCTTCCACGAAATGCTCCAGCCGGTGGCGTATCTTTTGGTTATACAGGCTGTAGAGCCAAGTGTTGATAACCTTCATGTTGCCCGTGTGCCAGGCCATTTTGGTGGCCTCCCAGGTGACGGGGGTGTTGATAAGAAGGTCTACGGCACACTCCACGCCGTCGTTCTTCATGATGTCGGGGTGCACCTCGAACACCACAAATTTGGGGTTGAGACTGTCGAGGTAGGTCTTCAGCAGTACATAAGTCTGAATCGGAGTCTGGTTAGAAGAACCCAAGTTAAAGCAACTGAGACCTTGCGCCCGGTAGAATCGCGTGTCGAAAGTGCGGTAGCTGTGCGACGAGCCAAGAAACAGCACATCCACATTGTGGTAATTGCGTATGTCCTTCACGCGCGAGTTGAGGAATCCGCGGTTGCCCATCTCAGTGCGGGCTGTGCGCACCCATCCCCAGTCGCCCAGCGCAAAAAGCAGCAGCAGATAGACGGCCACCGTCGTCAGCGTAAAAAGAACCGTGTTGCGTACAAGTCGTCTCATCGCTCAGAATTGAAAATAGATAAATGGCATCTCGTTGGTGACCATATAGGCTCCGATCATAAAAATCAGTACGGTGTATAGCAGCCATCGCACAATGCGGTTGCGGGGTTGCCGCTGGAACTCATGCTCGGCGCCACGGTTCAGCCATTCCACCACAGTCATCACCGCCACCGCCACCAGCACCACCCATGCGTCCATGTTGGAAGTAAGAGTGGGCGTACCGTCAAATAGGGTCGAGAACATGTGCGAATAATACTGCAAAGCCTGCTCGATGCTGTCTGCACGGAACAGTATCCATCCCATCACCGCCAATACAAAAGTCAGCATCATCTGGCCCAGCTCGCGCAGCGAAGGCAGGACTCGGCCTGTGGCCACCACGTCGCGGTATTTGCGGTTCCGTCCCCTCACTATGAGCGGAAGAAAGAGCAGTGCATGATAAAGCCCCCATGCCACAAACGTCCAGTTGGCCCCGTGCCACAATCCGCTGACCAGAAAGATGACCATCGTGTTCAGCACCACGCGGGGTTTCGACACCCTGCTGCCCCCCATGGGGATATAGATATAGTCGCGGAACCAGGTGGTGAGTGAGATATGCCACCGGCGCCAGAACTCGGCAATGTCGCGGCTGAAGTATGGCACATCGAAGTTGCGGCGCAGCCGTATGCCGAACAGTTTGGCACACCCGATGGCGATGTCGCTATAGCCGGAAAAATCACCGTAAATCTGTATTGTGAAGAGCACTGCGGCCAGCAGCAGTGATGCCCCGTTGAACCAGTCGGGGTGTTCAAAAATATTGTCGACATAGAGGGCGCAACTGTCCGCCACCACCATCTTCTTGAAAAAGCCCCACAGCATTTGCCTGAGTCCGTCCACGGCGACGGGATAGCTGAACCTCCTTTCCCTTTCAAATTGGGGCAGGAGGCTCGTGGCCCTCTCGATGGGACCCGCAACCAGCTGGGGGAAAAAACTCACGTATGCAATGAATGCCATCATGTTGCGGGTGGGCTTCAGGGTACCCCGGTAGACATCAATGCTGTAGCTGAGTGCCTGAAACGTATAGAACGAGATTCCCACCGGCAGGACGGCATGGAGCAGCATCCCCTCTGCCTTGCCGCCCAAAAAGGCATCGGCAAACGACTGCACAAAAAAATCGTAATATTTAAATGCCCCCAGTATCAGCAGATTGAGTACAATATTGCCCCAAAGAAAGAACTTGGGCGAGCGTCCGCCTTCACTTGGATGCGATTGGGCTTTCCCGATGGCCAGCCCGGAGGCGTAGCTGCACAAGGTAGTGAAGGCGATGAGCAGCAAAAAACGCCAGTCCCACCAGCCGTAAAACAGGTATGAGGCAGCCACCACAAAAGCGTTCTGCCACTCCAGCCGCTTGTGCAACAGCCAGTAGACTGCAAACACCGCTGGCAGAAAGACCATGAATTCTATCGAATTGAACAGCATAAAACGGCTGCAAAATTACAAAAAAAAGTTCATTCCTCACTTTTTTCACAGCCTGCGGCCCTTTTCATGCCCGCAGGAAGTGCCGTCGCCCCGGCTCGCTCCCGGCCGGCCTACCGCTTGCCGCGCCGTCCGCCAGACCGTCCCGCCCCGGTTGCGCACCCGCCGCCACAGGAGAAAAAAACAGTCATTCTGCATTTTCTTTTTGCCGTTTGAAAAAAAAATGCTATCTTTGCAAATTCAATGAATACTGAGTTCCTCAGTCCTCACATTTTTTAAAATAAGTAAAAATCAGCATAGTACTATGAAGAAGATTATCAACACCCCCAAGGCTCCTGCTGCTATAGGACCTTACAGTCAGGCTGTTTTGGCCGGCAACACATTGTATATTTCTGGCCAAGTGCCCATCAACCCCGCCACAGGCAAACTGGCCGAAGGCATCACCGAACAGACCGAACAGGTGATGCAAAACATCAAAGCCATCCTCGACGAGGCCGGTTTCACCTTCCAGGATGTCGTCAAATCCACCTGCCTGCTGGCCAGCATGGACTATTTTAAACCCATGAACGAAGTCTACGCCAAGTATTACCCCACCGACTGCCCTGCCCGCGCAGCCTTTGCCGTGCAAGCTCTCCCGCTTGGCGCACTTGTCGAAATCGAGACCATTGCCGTCAAGCAGTGACCCCCTCTTTCCCTCCAAGCCGGACACATGTAAACCCTATTGATTAAAAATAAATTACGATTATATGGATTTTAGTTTTTCCAAACAAGAACAACTTTTCCTGCAAATGATTCGCGAATTTGCAGAGAAAGAAGTCAAGCCCCTGGCTGCCGAAGTCGATGAAGAAGAGCGTTTCCCCATGGAAACGGTCCAAAAGATGGCCAAAATCGGCCTCATGGGCATCCCCGTGCCCGCCCAGTATGGCGGTGCCGGCGGCACCAACATCATGTATGGCATGGCCGTCGAGGAACTCTCCCGCGTTTGCGCCACCACCGGTGTCATCCTCTCCGCCCACACCAGCCTCTGCTGCGCTCCCATTCTCGAAGCAGGCACCGAGGAGCAGAAAATGAAATACCTCCCCAAACTTGCCAGCGGCGAGTGGATTGGCGCTTTCGGCCTCACCGAACCCAATGCCGGCACCGATGCCGCAGGACAGCAGACCACCGCCGTGCTTGAAGGCGACGAGTGGGTCCTCAACGGTAGCAAAATCTTCATCACCAACGGCAGCTACGCCAACGTGTTCATCATCATAGCCATGACCGACAAGAGTCTCGGCACCAAAGGCATCAGCGCCTTCATCGTCGAGAAGACCGACCCCGGTTTCAGCATTGGCAAGAAAGAGAAGAAAATGGGCATCCGCGGAAGCGCCACCACCGAACTGATTTTCGAAGACTGCCGCATCCCCAAGGACCGCCAGCTCGGCCAATTGGGCAAAGGCTTTGGCCTGGCCATGAAAACCCTCGACGGCGGCCGCATCGGCATCGCCTGCCAGGCACTCGGCATCGCCCAAGGCGCCATGGACGAAACCATCCGCTACACCAAAGAACGCAAACAATTCGGGCGCAGCATCAGCCAATTCCAGAACACCCAGTTCCAGATGGCCGACCTCGAAACCAAAGTCCAGGCCGCCCGTCTGCTCTGCCGTTCCGCCCACTACAAAAAAGACCTCGGCCTGCCCTATTCAGCCGACGCGGCCATGGCCAAACTCTTCGCGGCCGAGACTGCTATGGAAGTCACCACCAAAGCCGTCCAATTCCATGGCGGCTACGGCTACACCCGCGAATACCCCGTCGAGCGCATGATGCGCGATGCCAAAATCACCGAAATCTACGAAGGCACCAGCGAGGTTCAGCGCATGGTCATCGCCGGTAAACTCTTCAAATAAATCGGTCCACTGTTAAACAATAAGATTATCACAACATGAATATAGTAGTTTGCATAAAACAAGTGCCGGACACCACCGAGGTGAAAATCAACCCCCAAACCGGTACCTTAATCCGCGAGGGCGTCCCCAGCATCATGAACCCCGACGATAAAGGCGGTCTGGAATTTGCCCTTCAACTCAAAGACAAATACGGTGCCCACGTCACCGTCATCACCATGGGACTCCCCCAAGCCGAAGCCATCCTGCGCGAAGCCCTGGCCATGGGAGTCGACCGTGCCATCCTCCTCACCGACCGCAAACTCGGCGGTGCCGATACCCTTGCCACCAGCAGCGCCATCGCCGGCGCCCTCCGCACCATGGACTACGACCTCATCATCACCGGCCGTCAGGCCATCGACGGCGACACCGCGCAAGTGGGTCCCCAGATTGCCGAGCACCTCGACCTCCCGCAGGTCAGCTACATGGAAGACCTCCAGTACGACGAAGCCACCAAAACCTTCACCATCCGCAAACAGATGGAAGACGGCTACCAAATCCTCCAGATGCAAGCCCCCTGTGTCGTCACCGCCCTCGCCAGCGCCGTGCAGCCCCGCTACATGACCGTCAGCGGCATCGTCGGAGCCTACGACAAGGAAGTCGAAGTGTGGGGAGCCGACCGTATCAACGTCCCCGAAGACCGCATCGGCAAAGCCGGTTCGCCCACCTCGGTGTTCAAATCGTTCCCCAAACAGCTCAAACCCGCCGGCCAGACCTTCGAAGTCTCGCCCGAGGAAGCTGTCGAACTCATCATCAATAAACTGAAAGAAAAACACATTATCTAATAGCCATGAATTTACAAGATTATAAAGACGTATACGTATTTGCCGAGCAGCGCGACGGCGTCATCCAGAATGTTGCTCTTGAGCTGTTAGGTAAAGCTCGCGAGCTGGCCGATGCCAACAACGAGAAAGTGGTTGCCATCCTCCTTGGCAAGAACATCAAAGCCCAGGCCCAGACCCTCATTGCTGCCGGAGCCGACAAAGTGCTCGTGGTCGACCACGACCTGCTGGCCACCTACCTCACCGAGCCCTACACCCAGGCAATCACCCAAATCATCAAAGAGCAGAAGCCCAGCATCCTCCTGATTGGTGCCACCACCATCGGCCGCGACCTCGGCCCCCGTGTCTCCGCGCGCAACGTCACCGGCCTCACCGCCGATGCCACCAAACTCGAAATCAGCGACGACGAAGCCCACGAGTTCCGTATGACCCGTCCCGCCTTTGGCGGCAACCTTATGGCCACCATCCTCTGCAAACAGCACCGCCCGCAGATGTCCACCGTCCGTCCCGGCGTGATGCAGAAACTCACCCCCGACCCCTCGCGCAAAGGCGAGATTGTCGACTACACCGTCCAGTTCGACGAGCAGAAAATCAGCCGTGTGAAAATCGTCAAGACAGTCAAGGAAGAGAAAGTCGTCACCGACATCAGCCAGGCCAAAGTCCTCGTCAGCGGCGGCCGCGGTGTGGGCACCAAAGACGGATTCTCCAAACTCGAAGCCCTGGCCAAAGAACTGAAGGGCGAAGTGTCCAGCAGCCGTGCCATGGTCGACGCCGGAGTCATGGACCAGAGCCGCCAAGTGGGCCAGACCGGCAAAACCGTCCGCCCCAACCTCTACTTGGCCTGCGGCATCAGCGGCGCCATCCAGCACCTCGCCGGCATGGAAGAGAGCGACCTCATCATTGCCATCAACAAGGATAAGTTCGCCCCCATCTTCAGCGTGGCAGACCTCGGAATCGTTGGCGACCTCCACAAAATCGTCCCCATGCTTACCGAGCGCCTCAAATCAATGCAGAAATAAAACAGTTGAATTTTGTTTTCATGGTGAGACCTCAGCCTCAACAGGCTGGGGTCTCTGTTTATGCCATTTTAGCGAATTTCAAATGTTATTTTGCGAAAAAAATTGAACTTTAATGTTGCCAATTCGAAAAAAAATAGTATTTTTGCATCCCAGAAAAGAATTACGCTTTGTATTCAGAATGACGCTTAGTTATTAGTAATATATTAATAGTTCAGTATTATGAGAGTAATCATTACAAAAGACTACAAAGACATGTCTTTATGGGCAGCTAACTATGTCGCCCAGCGAATCATTGATGCCAACCCCACACCCGAGAAACCGTTCGTCTTGGGTTGCCCCACCGGCAGCTCCCCCAAAGGTCTCTACCGGCATCTGATTGAATTGAATAAGAAGGGTGTAATCAGTTTCCAGAATGTTGTCACCTTCAACATGGACGAGTATGTCGGCCTCGACGTGAACCATCCCGAAAGCTATCACAGCTTCATGTGGAACAACTTCTTCAACCACATTGACATCAAGAAAGAGAACGTCCACATCCTCGACGGCAATGCCCCCGACCTCCAGGCCGAGTGCCAGCATTATGAGGAGATGATCGCCCAGGCTGGCGGCGTAGACCTCTTTATGGGCGGCATTGGCCCCGACGGGCACATCGCCTTCAACGAACCCGGCAGCAGCCTTGCATCCCGCACACGCGTCAAGACCCTCACCACCAACACCATCCAGGCCAATTGCCGCTTCTTCGACAACGATGTGACCAAAGTGCCCAAACAGGCCCTCACCGTCGGTGTAGGAACGGTAATGGACGCCCGCGAGGTTCTGATCCTCTGCAACGGCCCTGCCAAGTCCAGAGCCCTCCACCACATGATTGAGGAAGGCGTCAGCCACATGTGGACAGCCAGCATGCTCCAGATGCACCGCCACGGCATCGTGGTCTGCGACGAGGAAGCGTGCGAGGAACTGAAGATCAGCACCTACAATTATTTCAAGGACAAACAGCAGTTGGAGGGTGTCCTCAACTCCTACATCCACCGTTTTGAATAATAATTGTCGTAGATTCCATTCTAAAGACCGCTTCGGCGGTCTTTTTTTTGTTCTTGCATTGCCTTCGGGCCGCCTATGGGCAGAAAGACGGGGTTCGCCCTAAGTCCGATACTTTTGCCTCACTTGTCTATCATTTAGACCTCATTTCAATGTCCGCCACCCGAAGAAATCGGTCGGCGGAAATGGCGGTCTGGCGTCGGGCTATCGGACCGAGGGCGGCTTTGCGGCGTGCGGGGTGTGCGGATGGTGGATCGAGGTGTGGGACGCGGGGGCGGCGCAAGGCGGCAGGGGGTCATTCGGAGGGGGATTGCAGCAGGGGGGCGTATTTCTTGAGCCAGGTGAGCTGTTTTTTGGCGTAGTGCCAGGTGTTGAGGCGTATGGCGTCGGCCACTTGCGAGCGTTGGGCCTCGGTGAGCGGGATGGGGGTGGAGCCAGCCGTCTGCCAAAGGGCGAAGAATTCTTTGTAGCCCACGGTGTTGAGGGCGTTGAGGTGGCGGAGGGGGAAAAGGGTGCGGGCTTCCTGTTCGAGTCCGAGTTGCATCATTTGGTCTACCCGGCGGTCGATGCGCTGGCGCAGGAGGTCGCGGGGGTGGTCAATGACGGTGGTTTCGACGCGGAAGGGGCGCGACGGCGAGGGCTGGTTGATGAGTTGGCTGTAGGGTTTGCCGGCGGTGAGGGTGACTTCGATGGCGCGCTGGATGCGCACGCCGTTGGCGAGGTCGACAGTGTGGTAGTAGTCGGGGTCGAGGGTGCGGAGCATGGCGCGGAGGCTTTCGACTCCTTCGGTGTTGAGTTTGTGCTGCAGTTGGCGGCGCAGGTCGGGGTCGGGGTCGGGCAGGGGGGATATGCCGTGGCAGAGGGCTTGGATGTAGAGGCTGCTGCCGCCAACGGCTATGACGGTGTCGTGGGTGGCGAAGAGGGTTTGGAGTAGGGCGAGGGCGTCTTGCTGGTAGCTGAAGACGTTGTAGGGGTCGGCTACGGAGCGGCAGGCGATGAAGTGGTGGGTGGCGGCGGCGAGTTCGTCGGCGGAGGGGCGGGCCACGCCGATGTCGAGTTGGCGGTAGAACTGGCGTGAGTCGCATGAGACGATTTCGGTCTGCAGTTGCTGTGCCAGCCCGATGGCGAAGGCGGTTTTGCCCGCGGCGGTGGGTCCGAGTATGAGCTTAAGGGTTTTGATGGTCGGCGGGGTGTGGTGTGTCGGCGGGTGTGGCGGGCTGGAGGCCCAGTTCGGCGGCTTTTTGCAGCATGAGTTGCCAGGCGTCGGCGCGGTTGTTGGGGATGAGTCCGTCGAGGATGGAGTCTTTGATGGTGTCTTTGATGATTCCGATTTCTTTGCAGGGCGGGAGGTTGAAGGTGCGCATGATGTCGTCGCCGCTGACGGGGGGCTGGAAGTTGCGGATGCGGTCGCGTTCTTCGAGTTCGACGAGTTTTTGGCGCACGAGTTGGAAGTTTTTCATGTAGCGGCGCACTTTGTCTTCGTTTTTGCTGGTGATGTCGGCCTGGCAGAGTGTCATGAGGTCGTCGATGTCGTCGCCGGCGTCGAAGAGGAGGCGGCGCACGGCCGAGTCGGTGACTTGGTCTTCGGCCAGGATGATGGGACGCAGGTGGAGGAGGACGAGTTTTTCGACGTATTTCATTTTGTTGTCGAGGGGGAGGCGGAGGCGGGTGAAGATTTTTTTGACCATCCGGCTGCCGCGGACTTCGTGGCCGTGGAATGTCCAGCCGAGTTTGGGGTCGTAGCGTTTGGTGGCGGGTTTGCCGATGTCGTGGAGGATGGCTGCCCAGCGGAGCCAGAGGTCGTCGCTTTGGGTGGCTACGTGGTCGAGGACTTCGAGGGTGTGGTAGAAGTTGTCTTTGTGGCCGCGGCCGTCGACGGTGTCGACTCCTTTGAGGTTGCTGAATTCGGGGAAGATGAGTGGCATGAGGCCTGTTTTCTGCAGGAGTTTGAATCCCAGCGAGGGGGAGGGGGAGAGGATGATTTTGTTGAGTTCGGTGGTGATGCGCTCGGCCGAGACGATGCGGATGCGCTGGGCGTTGCGCTGTATGGCGTCGAGGGTTTCGGGGAGGATGCGGAACTGGAGTTGGGAGGCGAAGCGGATGGCGCGCATCATGCGGAGGGGGTCGTCGCTGAAGGTGATGTCGGGGTCGAGGGGGGTGCGGATGAGGCCTTGGTCGAGGTCGCGGATGCCGCCGAAGGGGTCGAGGAGTTGTCCGAAGGTGTCGGCGTTGAGGGAGACGGCCATGGCGTTGATGGTGAAGTCGCGCCGGTTTTGGTCGTCCTGCAGGGTGCCGTCTTCGACGATGGGTTTGCGGCTGTCGTGGCGGTAGCTTTCGCGCCGGGCTCCGACGAATTCGACTTGCCAGATGGTGTCGCCCTGGCGGCAGCGGAAGGAGGCGGTGCCGAAGTGTTTGAAGACGGCGACTTGGATGTTGGGGTTGATGGCTTGTGCGGTGGCTTGCGCCAGTTGGATGCCGTTGCCGACGCAGACGATGTCGATGTCGGTGCAGGGGCGGTGGAGGAAGTGGTCGCGCACTACGCCTCCCACGGCGTAGGCTTGTACGCCCAGCCGGTCGGCGGTTTGGCCCACGGTTCGGTAGATGGGGTTGTCCAGTATGAGGTCCATTGTGTATGTGGGGTGTGGCGGGACGCGGGGCCCCGCCGGGGGTGGGTTATTTGCTGGTGGTGGGTTGGCTGGAGTAGTCGAGGGTGTTTTCGAGGTTGCCTTCTTTGTCGTAGAATTCCCAGGTGCCTATGCGTTTGCCCGACTGGTAGTTGCCTTGGTAGAAGGGGATGCCGTTTTGGCGGTAGACGATGTAGGGGCCGTCTTCGAGGCCGTTGGCGAAGTTGGCCTCGACTTGGGGGTTGCCGTTGGGGAAGTAGAAGAATACTTTTCCGTTGCGGACGCCGTCGGTGAGCCGCTCGGTGCTGCGGACGGTGAAGTTGCTGTAGAATTGGATCACGTCCTGGTGTTTGCCTGAGCAGAAGGATACGGTGCTGGGGGTGCCGAGGGAGCCCATGTCGGAGACGATGACGGAGTCGAGTTGGCCGTCGTAGTAGGGCTGGCCATTGCGGTTGAGGAAGACCCAGTCGGATCCGAAGCTGTGGTTTTTGGTGAAGTCGCCGCTGGCAAAGAGTTGGCCGTTGTCGAAGTAGTAGCGCCAGATGCCGTCGGGTATTTCGGGCTGGCCGGAGAAGGTTTTTTCGAACTGCAGTTGTCCGTTTTCGTAGTACATGCGCTCGCCGACCCGGACGGGGGATTTTTTGTCGCCTTTGACGAGGAAGACGAGCATGGGTTTGCCGTTGGGGTAGGATTGGATGGTTTCTTCGCGCACCCGGTTGCAGGAGGGGAGCATCAGGATGGATGCGAGAAGGATGAGGATGGTGGGTTTGAAAATGGTTTTCATGTGTTTGGGTTGCTTATTAAGGGGTTTGCGGATTGGTTATTTGGCACGGAAGTAGATGCTGATGGGGACGCCGTGGAAGTCCCACATTTCGCGCATGCGGTTCTCGACGAAGCGTTTGTAGGGGTCGCGGATGTATTGGGGCAGGTTGCAGAAGAAGACGAATTGGGGGTAGGGGGTGGGGAGTTGGGTGATGTATTTGATTTTAATCCATTTGCCTTTGACGGCAGGAGGCGGGTTCTGCTCTTTGACGATGGGGAGGAGGAGGTCGTTGAGTTCGCTGGTGGAGATACGGCGCGAGCGGGATTCGTAGACTTGTTTGGCGGTTTCGAGTACTTTGAAGACGCGCTGTTTGTTCAGCACGCTGGTGAAGATGATGGGTACGTCTTCGAAGGGTGAGATGCGGCTGCGGATGAGGTCTTCGAATTGCTTGTGTGTATGGTTGTCTTTCTCAATGAGGTCCCATTTGTTGACAACGATGACGATGCCTTTGTTGTTGCGCTGGATGAGGGAGAAGATGTTGAGGTCTTGTTGTTCGATGCCTTGGCTGGCGTCGAGCATGAGGATGCAGACGTCGCTGTTTTCGATGGCGCGGACGCTGCGCATGACGGAGTAGAATTCGAGGTCTTCGTTGACTTTGGATTTTTTGCGGAGGCCGGCGGTGTCGACAAAGTTGAAGTCGAAGCCGAACATGTTGTAGCGGGTGTAGATGCTGTCGCGGGTGGTGCCGGCGATGGGGGTGACGATGTTGCGATCCTGGCCGGTGATGAGGTTGATGAATGAGCTTTTGCCTACGTTGGGGCGGCCCACTACGGCTATGCGGGGGAGGCCGTCGTTCTGGTCGGGCTCGCCCTCGCTGAAGTCTTCCACCACGGTGTCGAGGAGGTCGCCGGTGCCGCTACCGCTGACGCCGGCAATGGGGATGGGGTCGCCCAGCCCAAGGGCGTAGAATTCGGCCAGGCCGTCCATTTCTTTGGCGTTGTCGACTTTGTTGGCCACCAGCAGTACTTTCTTTTTGCACTTGCGGAGCATGGCGGCCACGTCTTCGTCCATCGGGGTGAGGCCTTCGCGTGCGTCGACCAGGAAGAGGATGATGTCGGCCTCGTCGACGGCGAGCTGGACTTGTTTGCGGATTTCGGTTTCGAATTCGTCGTCGCCCCCCATCACGTAGCCACCTGTGTCGATGATGGAGAAGTATTTGCCGTTCCAGTCGGATTTGCCGTATTGGCGGTCGCGTGTCACGCCGGAGGTTTGGTCGACGATGGCCTGCCGGCTTTCGGTCAGTCGGTTGAAGAGGGTGGATTTACCCACGTTGGGGCGTCCCACGATTGCTACTATGTTGCTCATGTGTGTGTGTTGTCTTGTGTTTAGGTTTTGTGGTGTATTATCTGTGTCCGTAGAGGTTGATTCCGAAGTAGAGGTGGGCGGCCCGCATGTCGACCAGTTTGAGGCTTGAGACGTAGTCGGCGGCCACGTAGAGTTGCAGTGAACGGAAGGGGTTGACGCTCAGAGCCAGTCCGGGGTTGAAGAAGTTCCAGTTGTCGCCGTCGTAGGCCACGGAGTTGGCCACCGTGAGTTCAATCCAGTCGAAGAGGCTGGCGTTGAGCGAGACGGAGTTGTTCATGCGGAAGGCTCCGGTTTCGATGTCGTTGAATAGTCCGCCTTCCACTTCGCCATGGAAGAGATAGCCTATTTTCAGGGTTTTCAACAGGCTGAAAGAGGCTCCGAGGAACATGCGGGTGGGCGGGGTGAAACGGAAGGACTGGGGGGTCAGTTGGCAGTCCAGGCGGTGCAAGAGGGTGTCGGCCCAGCCGGTGAAGTAGTCTTTTTCTCTGATTCGGCTGATGTCGAAGCCGTCGAACTGGATGGGGTGGTTGTCGGCTGGGGGGGTGATGACGGTTGCGTAGTCGGACCATGTGATGCCGGGGCCGAGGTCGAGGAGGCTGGCGCTGATGTCGATGTTGAAGAGTGTGAATTTGGCACCGAGGTCGAAGGTGAAACCAAGATTTTCGGGCAGGAAATGAGGCAGGAGGGTGTTTTCGTGCATGTAGACATCGTCGGTGAGGGGGGCAGGGATTGAGCTGTGGGCTAAGTAGTCCATCGTGAGCGACATGCTTGAGGTGTCGGCGGCGGTGTTGATGTCGACGGTGAGGTGGTCGATGGAGGCCATGGCGATGCCGCCAAGCATGTTGAAGCGGGCCCCAAGGGTCAGAGGGAAGTCGGACAGGCGGTAGGCAATGCCGGCAGAGGCGTAGGCGTAGGCCATGGCATGGGCGGGGAGGGTGGTGCCGAGTTCGAGATGGCGGTTTTCGTTCAAGTTGCCTTCGGTGAGGATGCGCGTCAGTTCGATGGGCAGGGTGACTATGCCGTTGACGCGGGCGCCGGCATCGAGGGTGAAATGGAGCCGCTGCCCAATCGAGAATCCAATTCCCAGCAGGTTGATGTCACTGTTCAAGCTGAAGCGGAATTTGCGGTCGGCGATGAGCTGGAGGAAGTCGGTGGTGTTGAATACGGTGACGTGCCGGACGGGGTCTTCCTGCAGGTTGAGGTCGCTGAAGGAGAAGGGGAGGGAGAGGTCGGCATTGGTGCGGGCTATGGATACATACCATTTGGCCGATTCGGGGAACATGGCGGGGTTGAGGCTGCTGCTCCAGGGGGAGGCGAAGGCATGGTAGAAGATGCCGTTGTCGCTGAGGGTCTGGGCCGGGGTGCGCGGCACAGGGATGAAGGCTGCCATGAAAGCTATGATAACAAGTATTTTGGAGGTTTTCTTTTTCATGGCTGGCGAGTTATCGGGTGATGACAATCGGGTCGGTGGAGAAGTGGACGTGGGGCGCAAGAACCACTCGTGCTCTCAGTTCGATGCTGTCCTGGCCTTGGATGGACACTGTGGGTAGGGCTTCGTCAGTGCCTTCGGTTGAGGAGTCTGCGGCGACGCGGTAGGCCAGATGGCGGGTCTTTTTGAGGTTTTTGAGCAGGGCGAAGTCGATGGGGATAGTTATACATGTGCGGCTGGATTCGCTTGCCACATAAGATTCGAGAAGTTCGGACTCGCTCAGTTTGGCGCCTTGAATGATTTGTTCGCCGTGGAGCAGATCATCGGTGAGGGATGCCCGGTTGGAGTCGAGCAGTGCAAGGTTCATTTTCAGCGTCAGGGGAATCATATTGCGGGCTTCGAGCACGATGTAGCTGGTGGAGTCGAGGGTGAGATAGCGTTCCACTTCATTCAGGATGGAGTCGGCAACCTCGAAGGGCAGACTCCACTCGACAGTGTCGGAGTGGTTGATGTTTTTGCAATGGAATTGCATGGGGAATTCGGCTATGCAGCGCGTGTCGGCGGTGATGCTGTCGAATCCGATGGATTTCAGGTATTCCTCGCCGCTGTCGGAGAACATGTTCTCGGTGGGAATGGCGGTCACGAGGCGCAGAGAATACCTGATGTATTTGGGCTTGCGGTTGACGATGGCGCTGATGTCGTATTTGTCCAAGATGTTGATTTTTTTGCCATGGATTAGCTCCACTTCAGTTATCCGCCGGGGTTGGTCGGACAGGGGGATGACGGGACTGAAACCGTCAGCGCAAACTACGTTCAGCATGATGGAATCAAGCGAGAGGTTGATGCCATGGTTGAAGTTGAAGAGGGCGGAATCGTTGACGAAGCCGTCCACGAATGTCGAGGCCGACACGTAGAGCCCTTTTACGTACAGGTCGTCCCCCATCTCTTCGAGGGAGCTGAAAAGGGGAAGTGCCAGTCTGCCCCGAATGTGATAATACATGCGGAGGGTGTCGTCGTCGCCAGCCTTCGAGGGGACGGTTTTGACGTCGTCATAGTCGTAGACGGAGTGGAGTGTGTCCATGTAGCGCATGGAAAGGAGGCCGTTTTCGTCGGAATATAGCTGAAACAGTCCGATGGTGTCTATCCAAGACAACAGGTCGTTCACCGTCACCGACCACTTGGCAGCAGGTATCGCCCATACGGGATCCATGTCGCCCTCAAAAACTATTGGTTGCTTTAACTTATCGAATTC
>OCTW011533759.1_pt1 | contig 14663 bp, 14 predicted proteins | sample 1539671 | NCBI WGS metagenome assembly OCTW01 (sample SAMN02144230, study PRJEB22623) | gut metagenome | biome: sheep rumen | host: Ovis aries | place: New Zealand
GAAAAAGAATTAATGTTAGAATGCAATATAATGTTGAAATTACAGTAACAACAAATTTACCAATTACATATTATATTGATGTAGATACTCATGATGGACAAAGTTATACATCTAATAGAGTACAACCTTATTTAATTACAAATCATGGTACTTGTAGTGATACTGCAGGTGATTCAATTAAAGAAGGTTTATATTGTGATAGTGATAATACTTATTTCTATAAGTTTAGTTATCCAACTACAAACAATTTATTAACAATGTATTATGGATCAGATCAAGCTGATAGATATACTATTCATTATAGTTTAGCTAGTTCAGCTAATACTGTTCAATATCAAGATATTATTGAGTTATTAAGTATTAAGATTTATGCTCAACAATATGCTCAACCAAAATAAAAGAAAGGAATGATATTATGAAAGCTATTAAGGCTGTAAGTAATTTTATAAAATATTTAATTAAAAGAATAAAAAAATTAGATAATAAAACTAAAGTAGTATATATTGCCTTAATGGTATTAATATTATTATTTCCTACAATAACATTATCTAGATATATTTATAATATTATTAAAGATAGATATTATTTATCACAAAATTTCTATTTCAATAGTGAATTATTATCATCTTATACTGGTAACTTAGATAATGTTAATCATAATAGTATAAAGAATAATTTTTCATATAGTTGGGATGGTTCTTCAAGTGGAGTAGATAATACAATTATTTTATATTCTACTAAACAAGGAAACTCATTAAAAACATCTGATACAGATATTGATTATAATTTTGATTTTTGTATTGTTGATGATAATTATAAATGTATTACTACAAATGATGGAAAAGAAACTGATTCAATAGTAGTATCACTTGTTAAAGATAATCCTACAGATGTTATTACTTCTGCAAGTTATTCTAGAACAATTGCTAAAGCTAATAATAGTGATAGTTTTAAAATCCATATTGCTAAGAAACAATCTTCACCAATTGTATTTAATGATGGTGATAGAATAACTATACGAGTATGGGCACAAAGTACTTCTCCATATGTTGAAAAGTTAGCTGGTTATATAACATATATTATTAAAAAAATTGATGTATCATATGAAATAAGTGATAAAGAATATGATTTATATGCAACATTAAGATTATCAAATTCACGTGACAGTGGTGATAGTGAAAAAGCTAATATAACATTTGATCCTAGATATGTAAGACTAGATATGTCTAATCAATATTATTTAGATTGTCTTAACAATTCTTCATGTAATGTTATATATGGAGATTATTATAAATTAAATGAAGATGTAACAGTAGGTGATATTACTTATAAAAAAGAGTCAGTATTTACTGCTGAAGATTTATCAACATATGGTATAGATACTAATAAATGTACTTTATATAATTATGTTAAAGGTTTTAGTGTTAATATTGAACCTCTTTATAGTGTATCAATTACTTTCTATAAGGATGATGTTAGAGCTAATTATACATATAATGGTTTAGGTGATGATAGTAGTTTACCTATACATGTAGAATTTATTAATAGTTAAAAAGGGATGTAGGCATGAGAACTAATAGACGTGAAAGAGTAAGACTTGAAAGAAAAAAGAATAAAGCATTTATATTTGTAGAAATAGTATTATTTGCTTTTATGGCATTATTTCTATTAACTGTATTAATGCAAAGATTTAGTAATAATAGAATGTCTATAGGTGGAGTTAGATTATTTACTGTATTATCTGAATCAATGGTCCCAGTTTATAATGTTTGGGATATTGTTGTAGTTAATAAAGTAGAACCTGCTAAAATTAAAATAGGTGATGATGTTACTTATAAAGGTTTAGAAGGCGATGTTAAAGGTAAAATAGTAACCCACAGGGTAGAAGTAATTAATTATGATCAAGAAACTCAAAAATATAAATTTATTACTCAAGGTATAAATAATGTTGGTCAAGATGCTGAAATATCTGAGGATCAAATATTTGGTAAAGTAGTATATAAAACATTTTTATTAAGTGCTTTTAGTAAAGCTAGTAGAAATACTGTAGTATTTGTATTATTTGTATTTATTCCATTAGCATTATATATAGCAATAGAAATGATAAATATAGTAATAGAAAAGCATGATAATAGAAGATATAGATAAATAGAAAGGAGTAGTTATTATGGGTAGAAGAAAGAGTTTAAGAACTAGAGAAAATGTAGTAAATCATTCTAGAAAATTAACTATTATTCCACTTATATTTTCAATTATATTTTTAGTAACAGGTACATATGCATGGTTTACTTATTTCAGTGATGTTGATGTTAATTTAACTGGTCACGTAGTAAGTTGGAAAATAAACTTTGATAATGATTCAAATGTAACTGAAACAACTATGGAATTTAATAAGATATATCCAGGAATGAATGAAAAAGAAACTGCTGAAACATTAAATAAATTCTTATCAATTGAAAATCAAGGTGAAACAAGTGCAAAAGTAACTTATTATATTAAATCAATTGAAATATTAGGAGAAACATATAATTTAGGTGATTATATTGAAACACCTGTAACAGCTACTACTTATAATACTTTAGTTGGTGATTTATTTACTTATAATGAATTAGCTGATGAATATGTTGCTGTTAGTTCATCTGCAACATATAATCCATCTACTAAGTATTATTCTATTTTAGATGCTACTAATATGTCTGATATATTATCATCTAAATATCCATTTAAATTTAACTTTGGTTTTGTAAGTGCTGCTGATGATACAACAACACCTGCTGAACCAAATGTAATAATTGCTAAGTTTGGAGAAACTGGTAATGCTACTAATTTTAGAGCAAATATTAGTTGGCCTTATGAAACATATATTAAGGTTGAAAACTCAGATGTTTTCAACGATTATTTAGACTATTATACAAAGTCAGGTAGTACATATACTAAAGCTAATGTAACTGCATCAAACTTTGATACTTTAAAGAGTACTTTATACTATGCAAATGATATAGAAGATACTTATTGGGGTAACAAAGCAGCTGAATATTATCAAGAACAAAGTGGACATTATGCTGCAGAAGATATAATAAGTGTTAAACTTACTGTTGTAGTTCATGCAGAAGAATATTTAGGTAGTTAATCATGAAAAATAAAAAAGAATTATTGATATTATTAGCAGTTATATTAATTGGTTTATTTGCTGTTTTAGCAGTAGTATTACCTAAGGTATTAACATTCAAAAAGACAGATAATTTAGAATATAAATGTAAACATTCATATGGATGTTCAGGTACATTCTTTGGTAAGAAATTATGTGCTTATAAAGATAGGGAAGGCATTACTGAAGATATTGCTTGTAATCCTGAATCGGTAAATGAAGATGCTGTAGTTAATATTTATTTATTTAGAGGTGATGGTTGTCCTCACTGTGAAGATTTATTAGATTTCTTTACTGAATTAAAAGAAGATTCAGCATATAAATATAAGTTTAATCTTATAGAATATGAAGTTAGAAATAATCGTGATAATAAACATAAGATGAATAAAGCAGCTGAATATTTTGATTTAAATGTTGGAAATGTTGGTGTTCCATTTTGTGTAATAGGTGATACTTATAAGATAGGTTTTAGTAATCCTTTATATTTATCAGATGAAGATAAAAAAGAACAAGCAGATAAATTTAAGAAAATGATTGATGATGCTTATTATGATGGATATACTGATATTAAAGAATATTTAGACAAATAAAAAGGACTTTTAATTAAGTCCTTTTTTTATGCACCTGTATGATTTGTAACTTGTACGAATCTAAGTTTGATTGTTAATCTACCATCATTATTGACTTCATTTGCTCCAAGGTTTGCAGCATTATGACCAATTACTGTATCGTCATCATCATTCATTGTTTCACCTTCACCATCAAACCATTCAACATATACTCTAATACAATATTTAGTTGGTGTTATACCATTATACCAATAACCATTTATATTTGCTTGATTACCTGTAGTAGTTTGATCTTTTGTTGTATCTACTATTGGATTTTCATGATCATCTACTTCATATATACCAACTTTAGTAATTCTTAAATCACTTAATCTTGATTCAGCTACTGGAGCAACTGATGCAATATAATTATAATCAACATCTACATATGTATTATCAACTATAACATCAAAATATGCTTGAGTTCCTGGAGCTAAATAACCATCAGTTGTATAACTACTTGCAACAAAGTTTGGTGTTAATGTTGCTGATAGTGTTTTTGATGATTTTATATATTCACCATTTACTAATATATCCCATTTGGCTAGGTTAACATCTGTTGTTTTATCATTAGATGTTACATATTTAGCATAAGTAGATTTTACCATGTTAAATGAGAACACTAATGATATAAAAGCTAGTATCAAAATACAAAATTTCTTTTTACTCATGCTAAACATACCTTTCCATAATATCCTATTATTATAATAAATTATAATATCAAGTATTTACAAGGTCTAAAGTGTAATGTTTACACATAACAACGTAGTTTTTTACAATAAAAATAATGCTTTATAAATAGTCTTATGATATACTTATTATAATAGTGATAATAAGGAGGATTGTTATGCGTAATCGCAGAAATATACGTGGTAGACAAAACAATAGTGCTCGTAAAAAGAGACTATTCTCCGTATTTTTACTAATTTTATCAATTGTTGCATTAACTGGTGGAACATATGCATGGTTCTCAATGAATGATTCAGTTAATAATGAAGGAATTGAAATAGGAGTAACACCTAGTAATTCTTTGGAACTATCTGTAGATGCAACACCAAACAGTTGGAAAAAGAATATAGTATTAGATGATATTAAAACAGCTGATTATTCTTATGGAGTTACTAGAAAGAATAGTTATCCTACAATGTATAAACCTGTTTCTACAATAGGTAATACAGTAAACGGTTATACTGATTTCTTTTTAGGACATATTTCTAAGAATATATTAGGTGGTTATATTATTTCTGCTGATAAAGTTAATGAAATTGATGGTTCTGATGGAGTTCTTATGGCATACGATTTATATATCAAGACTGCTAAAGAACAAGTATTACAAATTAATATAAGTAATTCATCAGTTATTTATAAAAAACAAGATGCAGACAAAAATGTAACAGAAGGTATAGAAGACTCTATTAGATTAGGATTTGTATATGAAGGTTTTGAACCAAATGTTTATGCTGATATAGATGATATTCAAGGATTAAATACATCAAATATTAATAATATTAAAATTTGGGAACCAAATGCAAATCACCATTATCAAAATGGTATTGATGCTGCAAAAGAATTTTATGATTTAACTATTAATGCTAATCAAGTAGTTGATTATGAAGGTATTAAAGCAGCTATACCTGAAAATTTAAAAATACCTTTAGGTTCTACTAATAATTTATATTTTGAATCTTTAGGTACTAGATTAATTAGAACTAATAGAGATGGATCTGGAACAGCAGATTTATTTACCTTATCAAGTGGTATTACAAAATTAAGAATATATATGTGGATTGAAGGACAAGATGTTGACTGTGAAAATGAAGTATCTGGCACTTCGTTTGAAGTTAAATTAAACTTCACTGCTAGAGATAGTTAGGAGATTATTTATGAAAAGAATTATAGGAAATATTATAACTGTTATTTTGGTAATTATAATTATATTTATGAGTGTATTATTATTAAGCCATAATGATCATCAAGTATCACAATTTGGTAATAAAACATTATTAATTGTTGATGAAGATATGCTTGATTATAAGAGTGGTTCTTTATTAGTGGTAACTAAGAAAGAAGCTTCTAATATTCAACCAGGTGATTATATATTCTATTATGATATTAATAATAAGACTAAAACAGTTTTAGGTTTAGTAAATGATATTTACGATGTTGACTTTGGACAATATTCATTCACTGTTAATAATGATTTAATAATTGATGAATCTAATATAATTGGTAGAGCAAACGATACTAAAGAATATAAAGGATGGGGTAATATTTTATCTGTATTAGAATCTAAATATGGAAACTTATTCTTAGTAGTATTACCAGCATTCTTATTATTTGTATATGAATTGATTAATTTTATTGTAGAAGCAAGGAGTAGAAGAAATGGGTAAGGTTAGTGCAAGTTTATTAGAAGAAATTAAAGGATTATCTAACAAAGAAGCTTTTGATATTTATAGTAAATTATTTGAAACTATTAAATCAACTGAATCTAATATAGTAGAAGTTAATCCAGAAGATTTAAAACCAAAAAGAACAAAGAGAGGAAGTAAAAACAAGAAATGACAACTATTAATACTGTTGATAAACTAAGTAAATATTTAGATAAAATTGTTAAAGAACTTCCTAAATTAAGAAGTGATGTAGCTTCTGAACAAGTAGTTAATAATCAAAAAATGGAAGATTACTTAACTGAATTAAGAGAATATGAACAAGAAATATATGAAATTGTTAAACAAAAACTTGCTGCTGTAACACCTTTTGATGAAAATCCAGCTGTTGCAGAAAAATATGAAGAATCTGAAAAATATAGAGCAATCATTAAATTAACAGGAAAAGATGAAGACTTTGAAGAAAGATTTGGGTTTGATAGAACTGTATATGAAATAGGACATGCTAAAGATGTTGATAGAGTTAATGAAGTATTAAAAGATTTCATTATTGATATGGAACATATAGGAATTAAACTAGTAGGTAGCAATTTTAATTATTCTACATTTACTCAAAGATATATGGATGCATTCTTTGAAAATATGAATAATTCTAGATATCTTTTAATTATGAAAAACGTATTTAATTCTATTTATTGGGAATGCCCACTTTTATTAACACATCTTGAATTATGTGTTAAAAATTTAATTACTAATAATAAGAAAGTAATTATTAGACATATTAATACATTATTAGATCAAAACTTAAAAGAGGTTGATTCTACAAGAGAAGATATTCATGATTTATATACTAAAACAAGAATTGAATATGAAGATATGAGATTATATGATCCATATAATCTCTTAGATTATTTTGATAATAATAGACAAGAAACAAGAAAGTTCTATACAGACTCTGATGATTTTAAAGCTGTATTAAATACAGTTGCTGATGCTAATGAATATATTCATGCATCTAGAGATGATAAGAGATTTATGCTTAAGAGTATTAAAGAACTTTACTATGATGTATTAGAGTATCAAAAAGTTGAGAAGTTTAAGAAATTGTTTAAATTCTTAGCTGATATATATGAAAACAGAGATAATATCAAAGATAATTTAAAAGAAAAACAAAAGGAAATATCTAAATTAGAAAAGGAAAAAGCTGGTTTAGATAGAAAAATTCATTCTCTAGTTAGAAAGAGAAATGCTTTAAGTATTATTAATGCTAAAGATAGAATTAATGATATTAATGATAAGATTAAAGAAATTGATGGTCAATTAGAAATTAAGATTGGTGAAATCAAGAAAAATCATGATGATTTAAATTTCGAATTCTTCCAAAATACATTATGTAAAACATTTAATCAATCTACATCATTATTTGAAGCAGCAGAATTCTTCTCAAAATTCTATGGAATACTATACAATCAAGTATCTGCTGACAATATGATTGAAAGAGATGAAATTGAACCTAGAGTAGATGAATTTAGACATATTCAATATATGGCTAGATCTACAATTATGAAATCAATTCCATTTACTGATACTAAAGCAGTAAAAGCATTAATTGAAAAGAAATATAGTTTATATAATATGAAATTTGAATTAGCTTCTATAGATGATGCTGATTTTGCTAAATTTCTTGATAATCTAGATACATTAGTTAAATATGGTGCATTAGAAGAAAGTGTATTAGATATTGAAACTTGTGATATGATTTTAAAATTTAAAGATTATGAGGAATTAAAGATAAAAAGAATAAGAGAAAACTTACAAAACACTGAAGAAATTTAGTAGATTTATTGTGTTAAAAAGTGTTGTAAATAACATGTATTTTTGATACAATTATATAGATAGTAGGTAGGGAGGCGCAAGATGAATAATCTAGTAGACTTTTACTTAGCATTTAAAGCTAGAACAGTTGCTGATATAGTTGAAATGCTAGTTAATAAAAGATACCCAGATTTCAAATTAACAAGTAATTTACAAGATGTTATATATGACTATCTTAATGAAACATGCTTAAGCGCTGACTATTTAACTAGAAATGCTCTTAAAGATATTACAGGTGTTAAGTTAGATCAAAATTCAAACTCACTTTTAAGAATCTTTGTTGAGTATGGAGCAGTATCAAGAGCTGAATTAAAATCGAATGCTAGTTTATTTGAAATTTATAAGTTTATAATTGATGCTGTTATCTTCTATACTTGTGTTTGTGGTAGAGCAAATACTAGAGTAGAAGGATATGTTAATTTCGATGATATCGAAAGAGAAGTTCTAAGAGATGTTTATTTAAATGATTCTCCAAATTTAAGAAAAGCAATTAAGAGAAGCGAAGAAGATATAAGAGTTATCTTAATGGAAGATTTAAAAGCAAATGATGATTTTAATAATCAATTATTTGATCCTTCATTTAAGATTGATTATAAATCAGTAGGAGATAACTTATATATCGGAGAAGTTGTTTATCAAAATGAAGATTTAAATAAATTTGAAAATAATGAAATAGAACATGTTAAGAAAGCATATAATATTGATTTATTCTTAGCAGGTACTGAATTAATTACTCTAGATATGATTGAAAGAAATCTAGCAGGTGGAGCTATAAAGATACTTTATAGAGTTCCTGAATTTGTTCTAGATAAAAAGACATATTTAAATAATTTTTTGGATACTACTGGAATATTCTGTGTATCAAGTAATTTGATTCCAATAATCAATTATTCTTATACAATTAAGAATGATGATATAGTTGATCAATTTGCAAATGCTGAATATGAAGTTGGTATATATAAAGATAGTAAGTTGCCTTCAAACTTCAATCTATTTGAAGCTAAATACTTACTACTTGAATTCGAAGGAGAAAATGAAGAATTTAAGAATATAGTAAAAAGAGCACAAACTACTTCGGATGTTGTTATTGTTAATGAGATTCCAAAGAGAGATGCACTTGTACTATTAAAAGAAGGTATTAAGTACTTCGTTAAAGGTAGGTGATATAAATGCCTAACTTAGAAGTAAAAGTTACTGCAAAGGATGTCAAGAGAAATAGAGTATTTTTTAAAGCAATAATTGTCATATTATTGTTCTTGTTATTGCTTATTAGTATAACTTATGGTATCCTTTATATAGTAAATACTAATGGTAACTTCACAATCACGCTTGATAAGAATGCCTACGAAGAAGAAAAATTGGAAGTTAGTCCGAGAAAAGATTTCGAATTTACTACTCATAAGTTAGTTGTTGAGAATTTAGATTATATTGATAATATAACTGAATCTTGGATACCTGCTAATGTAGATACTGAAAAAGATGGTCCACATAACGGTAACAACTATATGGCTTATACATTCTACGTAAGAAATAAGAGTAATGATGTTCTTTCTTACTCAAGAGCAATTGAAATACTTGCTAAGGTTAAGAATGTAGATGATGCCGTAAGAGTTAAGGTATATTTGAATGGCGAGTCAATAGTATATGCTAAAAGAACACCAGATACTAATGAACCTGAACCTGGTACTACACCATTTGTCAGTGATAAGTTAGTTATGAGTGAATTAAGAGAAAATTTCCAACCTGGCGAAGTTGATAAATATACTGTTGTAATATGGTTAGAAGGTAATGACCCTGAGTGTATCAATGATATAATCGGTGGTGAATTAAAAATGCAAATGAACTTAGGTGAAAATACTAAGTCATATGAAAGGTGATTATTATGAGTACTAGAAGAAAAAGAACTGTAATCAGATCTAGAAAAAATCAAGACGAAAATAATAGAAAGAAAAGACTGTTAGTAGCATTATTAATGTTAATCTTAACAGGTGTAGCACTAACTACTGCAACATATGCATGGTTCTCTGCTAACGATAGTGTTGATACAACAGATATCGACTTAAAGGTTACAGCTGCAACAGGTATTTCTATTTCTGCGGACGCATTAAACTTTGGTAAAACAATTTCAATGAACGATGTTATTGGATTTGCTAAAGAAGGATGTTCTACACAAGGTGATGATAGTACAGTAGCAGATGCTGCTAAGAAATGTAAATCTTCACTACAATATCCTGAAAAGTTAAACCCAGTTTCAACTGTTGGCCCTGTTGGTGGTGCTTTACCAAAATGGTACTTAGGAGCAATCGCTGATAAAAAATCAGGTACTAAGAGTTATGTAGCTGAAATCACTCCAAGAGCTGCAAGTGAAAACTATGTTACTAATACTACAGCTGGTAATACATTAACAAGTGGTGACTATTTAGCATTTGATTTCTGGATTAGATCAGGTGCTGATAACGTACACTTAGACATCGATCCTGCTACTACACAAATCACTGCTTTAGTTGATAGTGCTGGTACTGCTGATTTAGAATCAGGTTTGAGATTAATGTTTGTCGAAATGGGATATACTACTGATACTTCTTCAGCTGATAGACAATTAGTTGCTAAGAACTTAAATACAGTAAATGATAATAACTGGATTATTTATAACCCATATCCAGATAAATATCATTCAGCTTCTTTAACTGATGCATATGGTGATGATGAAAGAACAAATGGTTACTATGCAGTTAATAGAGCACCTGACTTCGATCATGATACATTAGCAAGATTCGATAAAAAAGGTAATGCTGATCCAAATGGTACATATATTCCATTTACATTAAATACAATTAATGGTGAAAGTACTCCTTATAAAGGTGGAACAAATCCAATCTTTACTAAGATTGATGGAGACTTTGCACACTATGCACAAGCTACTAGTATTTCAAATATGTCTACAGGTTCAAACATTTTAGAAGTAAATTCTGGTATTACTAAATTTAGATGTTATATATGGCTTGAAGGACAAGATAAAGATACTGTTGATGAAATTTCATTCTCAAGTGGTGTAAAGATTAACTTCGGTTTCAAGACTAGAGCTTAATAGGTAATAAATATGATTAAGAAAATATTTAAATCATTAATTGATATTTTCTTAGTATTCGTAATTATAAGTGCTGGAATTTATGCACTGATAACATTTACATCAAAAAAGGACGGTATTCCTAATATATTTGGATACAGTCCTTTTTCTATAATTACTCCTTCAATGAAACCTGTACTAAATGTAGGAGATATAGCAATTTGTAAAAAGATTGATTCGAATACTGAGTTAAAAAAAGGTGATATAATTTCATTTAAAACTACTATTCAAGGTAAGAATGTAATTGTTACTCATAGAATAGAAGATATTACTACATTAGAAGATAATACTGTTGTTATATCTACTAAAGGTGATAACAATGAGGTATCTGATGCTAATACTATTACAAGAGATGATGTTGTAGCAGTTTATGCTAATAAGAAGATACCTTTATTAGGATACTTTTTAACATTTATTTCTAATAAATATGTATTTTTAGTATTAGTTATTCTTCCTCTTGCAATTTTATTTATAAGTGAATTTGTAGATCTTGTTAAAGATTTAGTTGAAAATGCTGAATTAAAACAACAAGAAGAGGAAGAGAAGAAGAAAAAAAAGAATAGTAACAATAAAGATAATAAAAAGAAGAAGTAGACATTTATATGTCTACTTTTTTATGAAATTTTAATGAAATTTTTAATTTTTGCTTTAATCACTTTTTAATTTATGATATTATATTTTTTTGTTAGGAAGTGTAAGAAGATGAAAAAGATATTAAATAATTCATATTTAAAAATATTTTTAATATTAACTTTTTCTTTATTTACTGAAGAAATAATTTTCAGAATTATAGGTGATTCACATGTATTTACATTTGGTTCATTAAGAATATTTGTTGAAGTTGTTATTATATCTGGTTTATTATCTTTTTTGATTAATCTTTGTAAACACTCAATTGCTAAAAAAATATTAATGGGTATTGTTATATTAGCTGGAGCTTTTTATACTTGTTTTCAATTAGGATTTAATAGTTTTATTGGTGTATTTGCATCATTAAATGCATCTAGTCAATTAGATGAAGTAAAAGATTATATTAAGGATTTTTTTGCTTCATTTAGACCTGAATACTTTTTAACTGTTATTCCTTTTGTATTATATATAATTGGTTTAATTATATTTAGAAAAAAGAAATTAGAAAGATCTAAAGTATGGAAGACTGCAGTTGCGACATTTGCTATTGAAGCAATATGTATTTCATTATATGCTGCTTCTATATTAGCTCCTGGATTACAAAACAAATTACAATTAATATCAAATAAAGAATTATTTGTTACTGCTAGTAATCCATCTATAACAATTGATCAATATGGAACATTTGGATTTTTATTCTTAGATTTAAAAGCATATTTATTCCCAGTTGAAATGGATAATAACGTAGTTGATGAAGTAATTGATAGAAGTAATGAAGAAATTACTGATAATAGTAGAGTAATTGATGATACTTTCTGGAAACAAGTAATTGAAGAAGAAGATAATCAAGCTTTAAAAGAAATAGATACATATTTAATTAATCAAGAAATAACTGAAAAGAATGATATGACAGGTGTCTTTAAAGATAAAAATGTTATATTCATTTTAGGTGAATCTGTCAATGATATTATGTATGAATATCCTGATTATTATCCTAATTTTGCTAAGATACTAGAACATTCATATTTCTATGAGAATAATTATTCTCCAAGAAATTCATGTGCTACATTAAATAATGAATTCTCAGGTATGACTTCTTTATATAGTATAGTTAATACATGTACTGCATCTACTTATAAAGAAAATGTATATCCATATTCTATATTTAATATATTTAATAATGCTGGATATGTTACTTTCAGTGCTCATGATTATACAGAAGCATATTATCCAAGACCTACAATTCATAAGAATATGGGAAGTGGAGAATACTACAATGTTCAAAAGTTAGGAATTAGTTATTCTAATGAATATAGAAATTGGGCTAATGATGATGAGTTCTTTGAAAGTGTATTAAAGATAATTGATAAAAAAGTAACTGGTGATGAACATTTCATGACATGGTTAACTACTGTTTCATCACATCAACCATATAGTCAAGAATCTATTCAAGGTGATAGATACTATAGCATGACAAATGGAACTGGATTCCCAAGTGATGTTAGAAGATATATGTCTAAGTTAAAAATTGTAGATAATGCTTTAGGTTTATTATTAGATGGATTAGAAGAACGTGGAATATTAAATGATACAGTTATAGTATTCTATGGAGATCATTATCCATATGGTATAAGTAAAGATAATTTAAATAAAGTTTTAAGTTATAATACTAAAGATGATATGAATGCTGAACAAGTTCCATTCTTTATATATAATCCTTCTATTGAAGGTGTTAAGAAACAAGAATATACAACTTATGTAAATGTATTACCTACACTTGCTAATATGTTTGGATTAGAATATGATCCAAGATATTATGTAGGTGAAGATTTATTTAGTAAAGATTATCAATCTATAGTAGTGTTTGCAGATGGATCATGGAAGAATGAAATTGCTTATTACAATGCTTCTAAGAATGATATTAAATACTATACAGATAAAGAATATACTTCTGATGAAATAGCTGAAATAAATAAAAAAGTTCAAGCTAAGATAAATTATAGTAATAAGATTGTTAAAAATGATTATTTTAATGATTTAAATAATAAATTAACAAGTAAAAAAGAAGTATATGATGAATTAAGTGAAATAATGTGTTTAAATAGTGATATAAGCAAATATGTTGCTAATAACAATAAAACAGAATAGGTGATACAAATGGTAGTATTAAATTGGTTAAAAGAAAATTATAAAGGAATGCTTGTTGGTGCAATTATTGTAGGTTTAATTGCAGGTATTGCATGGCCTAAAAATGAAGCAAGATTACAAGATGGTAAAGCAGTTGCTGTTGAAACAAGAGTAGGTAAATATACTGCTGAAATGTTATATGAAGAATTAAAAGAAAAAAATGGATTAACAGCATTACTAACTCAATTAGATAGAGATATTATAAATGATAAATATGGTACTTCATTAGATGAAGAAGCAAGAGAATCAGCTACAAGTGAAGCAGAAAGTTATTTTAATCAATATAAGTTATATTACAATATGGATGAAAATACTTTTTTAAGTCAAAATGGATTTAAAGATAGAGAAGATTTTATTCAAAATTTAATGATTAATTATAAATTAAATCATTATGTTAATGAATATATTGGAAATGGTATTTCAGAAGATGAATTAAAATCTTATTATGATTCAGATGTATTTGGAGAAAAGACAATAACAATTATTTCTTCATCTACAAGTGATACTGATGTTAAGAAAGCTCAAAAAGAATTAAAAAATGGAACATCACTTGATAAAGTAAAAAGTAAATATACTGGTTTAGTTTATAATGATGTAACTATGACATATGATGTTGCATCTAGTTATCCAGAAGATGTTGTTAAGATTGTTAAGAATATGAAAGCAAAACAAGTAAGTGATGTTATTAATGATAGTAC
>OCTW011604669.1_pt1 | contig 14663 bp, 8 predicted proteins | sample 1539671 | NCBI WGS metagenome assembly OCTW01 (sample SAMN02144230, study PRJEB22623) | gut metagenome | biome: sheep rumen | host: Ovis aries | place: New Zealand
TGCTCTGCTATGCAACAAGCAAGAATGTTTACGGTCCATATACTTACGGTGGATGTATCTTGTCTCCTGTACTTGGCTGGACAACTCACCACTCAATTCTTGAGTTCAACGGCAAGTGGTATCTCTTCTACCATGACTGCGAACGTTCAAAGGGAATCAATCAGAAACGCAACGTAAAGTTCCGCGAACTTACCTTTAAGCTGGATGGAAAGATTCAGACTATGGATGGATTTGACCGCTAGTTCTGTATAGAAAAAGAAGGCCCCGGTGGTTGAGCTTGTCGAAACTACTGGGGCCTTCTTTTTTTTATTTTCTAAAACTTACTTCAGATATTCATCAATCTGGCGGGCACATTCCCGTCCTTCGGCAATTGCCCATACAACCAGAGACTGGCCGCGGTGCATGTCGCCGGCGGTAAAAATTTTTGGAACGGATGTGGCATATCCTGTTTCACTAGCAGTGAAGGTGGTTTCGATACACTCGCTTCGCGAGCACTCAACCACCGGTGTTATTACAGTTCCGCGAGGGCCAAGCTCTGTTCCGAAAGCCTGTGCTGTGTATTCTTCACAGCCGACAAAGCCTGCAGCAACAAGAAGCAGGTCGCAAGGCAAAGTCTTTTCTGTGCCAGCTCTTTCTACCAGCTGACGCTTTCCGTCAACTGTCTGGAACTCTACTTCCACTGTGCGGACCTTTGTGATATGGCCGTTCTCACTGATTACTTCTTTTACAGTAGTTTCGTATACGCGAGGATCGTGACCGAATTTTGCAATTGATTCTTCAGCACCATAATCAACCTTTAAGATTTTAGGCCACTGCGGCCATGGATTATTTGCGGCTCGTTCTATAGGAGGACAAGGCATCATCTCAATCTGAGTTACAGATTTACAGCCCAGGCGGATTGCAGAACCGCAGCAGTCGTTTCCTGTATCACCACCGCCAACAATTACTACGTCCTTGCCTTCAACTTCAATCCCAAAATCCTGAAGCAGCATCTGGCTGATTTGTTTGTTGGCCGGTTCAATTCCGATTTTTTCGAGGGCGCCGCTGGTTGCGATTACGCTTTTTGTAACTGCCTTGAGAAAGTCAACGGCGAACATAACTCCACCGGCTGCGCCGGCCTTAGCGCTGGCAAGCTGGTCCATTCCACTGGCCGTGAGAGTACGGGCTTTTTTTGCACCGCAGCAGAGGGCAACCGAATCAAAGTCCTGCATAATCTGACTGGCTGAATAGCTGCGTCCTACATCAGCATTGAAAATGAATTCAACGCCTTCCGCCTTCATCAGCTCAATGCGGCGGTCTACAATTTTTTTATCCAGCTTCATGTTAGGAATACCATACATCAAAAGTCCGCCGGCCTTATCTTCACGTTCAAAAACAGTAACACTGTGACCGCGGCGGTTGAGCCAGTCGGCAGCAGCAAGGCCCGCAGGACCCGCACCAATTACTGCGACTTTTTTTCCGCTACGGTGGGCCGGGATTTGGGGCTTCATATAACCGGTTTCAAAGGCTTTTTCGATAATGTAAAGCTCGTTGTCGTGAACGGTTACAGGACCGTTAAAGGTGGTTTCGATACACCCGCTTTGCGGGCACTCAACCACCGGGTTACCCAAATTACAGGCTTTTTCGCAGAGGGCCGGACAAACGCGGCCGGTGAACTCAGGAAAGCTCGAAGTTTTGAGCAGGCGCCAGGCGGCCATATCAAACTGACCGTTGAAAAGTGCGTCGTTCCACTCAGGAATGTAGTTGTGAAGCGGGCAGCCCGTTACCATACCGCCAAGCTTAATTGCACTCTGACACATAGGCACCCCACAGTTCATACAACGGGCTGCCTGCTCGCGTCGGGGCTTTTCGTCCAGTTTCGGATGAAATTCCTTAAAGTTACATATGCGCTCCAGCGGAGCAACGTTTCCATTTTCTACTCTTTTATAATCCATGAATCCTGTTGGTTTTGCCATACTCTTATCTCCTATGCACTACATTTCCTGAAGGCGTCGAGTACTGCCTCGTCATGTGGCTTGCCTGATTTTTCTTCTGCGGATATTTCTGTCATAATGCGCAGGTAATCGTTCGGGATGATTTTCTTGAAGCAATTTTTGTAATGCTCCCAGTCGGCAAGAATTGCCTTTGCACGTTCGCTGCCGGTTTCTGTGGCATGCTGTTCTATAAGAGAGTGAAGACGCAATTCGTCTGGAGATACACCGTGGATAGAGGTGGTTTCGATACGCTCGCTTTGCGAGCATTCAAGCACCGCAGCCTCGTCTAAAGATGCACCGGTGGATGAGTAGTCCGAAGGACGTATCGAAACCACATCATTTGGATTCAACGTAGTTGTCTCATCATCAAGGGCATACATTTTTACAAGCTCATGATTCATGCGTTTATAGAGGTCATGATTTTCGTCAAGAACGTAAGCCACTCCGCCACTCATTCCGGCACAGAGGTTCTTTCCTGTTAAGCCCAGAATTACTGCAGTTCCGTCTGTCATGTATTCAAGACCATGGTCACCGCAGCCTTCTGCTACAACGGTTGCACCAGAGTTGCGGACACAGAAGCGCTCGCCTGCCACACCATTGATAAAGGCAGAACCACTTGTTGCACCAAAGAGGGCAACGTTTCCAACAATGATATTGCTGTCGGCTGCTCCTTCGAAATTGACCGGCTTTTTGATTACAACCTTACCGCCGCTGAGTCCTTTTCCAAAGGCATCGTTTGCATCTCCGGTAAGGCGGAGGGTAAGTCCCTTTGGAATAAAGGCTCCAAAGCTCTGCCCTGCACCGCCTTCGAAGTTCACAACAAAAGTATCGTCGTCAAGAGAATTGCCATAGCGCTTCTGGATTTCACTTCCCAAAATTGTTCCTACCGTTCGGTCGGTTGACTGAATAGAAATTGCGGAATTCTCCGGGGCGTTGCGGGGTGTCCCCGCAGAAGGGGTAGCGAGCAACGTAGTGCGAGCGAGGGGAAGGCCTTCCCCTCCTGCTTTATTATCAAATTTTTTAAGCAGAATTTTTTCATCAATTGTATTTTCGAGCTTGAAGTCGAAGAGGGAGCGGTCTTTTTTCCATGAATCGAGAGTATCGGTCCCTTCGAGAGCCTCAGGGACCGAGCTTGCAAGAACGCGGCGCATATCAACAAGGCCGGCACGCTTAAAGCCCTGCTTGTCTTTGAGCTTAAGAAGGTCGGTGCGGCCACAAAGTTCTTCAACCGAGCGCACACCAAGTTTTGCCATAAGCTCCCGCATTTCCTGAGCAATGAACTTCATAAAGTTTTCAACATATTCAGGCTTTCCCGGGAACTTTGCACGCAGCTTTTCATTCTGAGTTGCAACGCCAAAAGGACAGGTATCCAGCTGGCAGACACGCATCATAGAACAGCCCATCGCAATAAGAGGAGCGGTTGCAAAACCAAACTCTTCTGCACCAAGGAGGGCGGCTATAGTAACGTCCCTACCGCTCATTAGTTTACCATCAGTTTCAATTACTACGCGACCACGAAGTCCGTTCTGAATCAGAGTCTGATGAGTCTCGGCAAGCCCAAGCTCCCAAGGAAGTCCCGCGTGATGAATAGAGGAAATAGGAGCGGCACCGGTACCACCGTCGTGACCAGAAATCAAAATTACCTGAGCACCGGCCTTTGCAACACCGGCCGCAATCGTACCGACGCCTGCTTCGCTTACAAGCTTTACGCTGATTCTGGCAGCACGGTTTGCATTTTTCAAATCGTAAATCAGCTGGGCAAGGTCTTCAATCGAATAAATATCGTGATGTGGTGGTGGCGAAATAAGGGCTACACCAGGAGTTGCGTAACGAGTTTTTGCAATCCAAGGGTAAACCTTTTTGCCAGGCAGATGGCCGCCTTCTCCCGGCTTTGCTCCCTGGGCCATTTTAATCTGAATCTCGCGGGCACTGAGAAGGTACTCTTCGGTAACACCAAAACGGCCGCTGGCAACCTGCTTGATTGCGGAGTTGTATTCGGTTCCCAGGCGCTCAGGCTTTTCGCCGCCTTCCCCGGAGTTTGATTTTCCGTGCAGATGATTCATTGCGGCGGCCATGCACTTGTGAGCTTCTTCAGAAATTGAACCGTAAGACATGGCACCGGTCTTAAAGCGCTGAACGATAGACTCTACAGGCTCTACCTCATCAATGCTGATTCCCCCGTCTGCAGGGAAGTTGAAGTCCAGCATAGCGCGTAGAGTGTGAGGATGGCTGTTATCATCAACTAAGGCTGTATATTCCTTGAAGCGTGAATAGTCGCCGTTACGGGTTGCCTGCTGCAGGGCCACGATTGTTTCCGGATTATAAAGGTGACTTTCTGCCTGAGGGCCGCGGCGGAACTTGTGCTTACCAAAAGAATCAAGGTGCTGATTTACTGTGAGGCCGGCCGGGTCAAAGCCCTGGTCATGGTGGTAGCGCACATCCTCTTCGATTTCCTTGAGGCCAACACCACCAACGCGGCTTACTGTATTTGTAAAATATTTTTCTATTACATCTTGGGCAATTCCAACGGCTTCGAAAATCTGGGCGGACTGATAAGACTGAATTGTTGAGATACCCATCTTTGCGGCAATTTTTACGATGCCGTTGATAAGAGCTTTGTTGTAGTCGTCAATTGCTGTGTGATAATCCTTGTCCAGAATCTTCTGGTCGATGAGCTCGGCAATTGCTTCGTGAGCAAGGTAAGGGTTGATTGCACGGGCTCCGTAGCCAAGACACATTGCAGCCTGATGTACATCGCGGACCTCGGCCGTTTCGAGAATGATGGAAACGGCAGTACGTTTTTTTGTGCGGATGAGGTATTGTTCAACGGCGCTTGTTGCAAGGATAGCAGGAATGGCGGCATGAGTTTCGTCTACGCCTCGGTCGCTAAGGATGATGATATTGTAGCCTTCGGCGTAGGCAGCATCGATTTTGGCGAAGAGGTTATCGAGGGCAGCTTCGAGATTGCCACAGGAATTAATTTCAAAAAGAATAGAAATTGTCTTTGCTTTAAGGCCCGGCTGATTCAAAGCCGCAATCTTAATCAAATCAGTTCCTGTCAAAATTGGATTATTGATTTCAAGCACGCGGCAATTGCGGGCAGCAGGCTGCAGGAGGTTTCCGTCTTTACCAACGTAAACTGTTGTGTCTGTAACAATCTTCTCGCGCAGACTGTCGATTGGTGGATTTGTTACCTGAGCAAAGAGCTGCTTGAAATATGAAAAGAGACTCGGATGCTTTTCGCTCATAACGGCAAGAGGTGTGTCCACGCCCATGCTGGCCGTTGGTTCAACACCGTTACGGGCCATAGGAAGAATCATCTCATTTACATCTTCATAGTTCCAGCCAAAGGCACGGTAAAGAATATTGCGTTCGTCCAGTGTATGAACCGGGATTTTTTTGTTAGGGATTTTAAGGTCGGCAAGATGCAGAAGATTCATATCCAGCCACTCGCCGTAAGGATAAAGCGAAGCGTACTGTGCCTTGCATTCTTCATCAGAAATGATTTTTTTCTGAAGAGTATCTACAAGAAGAATGCGGCCCGGCTGAAGACGAGATTTGATTTTGATGTTTTCTTCCGGAATATCAAGAACGCCGACTTCCGAACTCAAAATCAGCATGCCGTCTTTTGTGATGTAGTAGCGGCTCGGGCGAAGTCCGTTGCGGTCCAGAGTTGCCCCAAGGAGGTCGCCGTCGCTGAATAAAATAGCTGCAGGTCCATCCCAGCTTTCCATCATTGTTGCCCAGTAATGGTAGAAGTCCTTTTTGTTCTGTGGCATATTGTCGTCGTGCTTCCATGGCTCTGGGATACAGGTCATAACTGCCAGAGGAAGTGGCATACCGTTCATCAAAAGGAACTCGAGGGTGTTATCCAGCATTGCAGAGTCTGAGCCACTTGTGTCTACGGCCGGCAGGATTTTTTTCATCTGAGCTTTATCGAGTTTGCTTGAACTAACAGTTTCTTCACGGGCCAGCATGCGGTCTACGTTTCCGCGGATTGTATTGATTTCTCCGTTGTGGGCTATGAAGCGGTTCGGGTGAGCTCGCTGCCAGCTAGGCTGAGTATTTGTAGAAAAGCGCGAGTGCACAATCGCAAGGGCCGACTGGTATTCCGGCGACTGCAGATCATCGTAGAAAGTGCGGAGCTCGTGAACCAGGAACATTCCCTTGTAAACGATGGTGCGGGAACTGAGGGAACAGATGTAGGTTTTAGGTGATGAGGGGGAAGTCTCCCCCTCGCTGCAAGCGCCTGCGGCGTTTTCCGCTACCCCCTCTGCGGGGGCACCCCGCAACGCCCCGTTTTCAAAAATGCGTCTCACAATATAAAGCCTGCGGTCAAAATCAAGACCCTTCTCACAATCAGCAGGCTTTTCCACAAAGCCCTGCCAGATTTGAGGCATACAGTCGCGGGCCTTTTTACCAAGAACATCTGCATTCACAGGAACCTTTCGCCAGCCCAGAAACTTAAGGCCTTCGGCAGCACAGCATTTTTCAAAACGGGCTTTTTCTGATTCGCAGGTGGTTTCGATACACTCGCTTCGCGAGCACTCAACCACCGGTGAAGTACCCGGAAAAAAGAACTGCCCGATTCCATACTTTCGTTCGCTATCGCTCACTACCGACTTTTCTTCGAAAAGTCGCTTTAAATCAGGAGATATTTCACCGTCTTGTAAAACTATTTCGCCATTAATTGCCGCCTTCTTAAAAAACTCGTGACTAATCTGAACAAGAATTCCTACACCGTCGCCAGTTTCGCCACTTGCATCTTTACCGGCACGGTGCTCCAGTTTTTCTACGATGCTGAGAGCATTATCAACAATTTTATGAGATTTACTTCCATCAATATTTACAACTGCACCAATACCACAGTTGTCGTGTTCAAAGCTTGGTTCGTAAAGGGTTGTTTTTTCCTGCATTTCGCACTCCAAGACAAAAAGAGCCGCAGATACTACACGCAAAGCGCGAATATCTGCGGCTCCTTTGCCGACTTCGAGATTTCAATTTCAAAAACAAAAAAGGCCGTAGACAAAATCTCGTTAAAAACGAAAGTTTATCTACGGCCTCTTTGTCGTATTTCTTAAATAATAGTGAATTTTTGCAGGGATAGTCAATAGATACGGGAAAAATTGATTATTAACTGTGGATTATCGCATTATAAAGACTTTCTGTAATGTTGACGCGAGGGAACGGGGCGTGGTTCAAAAACACTCTTTTTGTGGCTGCCGCGAAAGCGGCAGGTTCAATAGTTTCTATACCACAAAAAGCGTGTAGCGCAATATTGCGCGGTTTTGAACCACGAAGCCGTGACCGGGAGTCAATGATCCATGATTTTTTTATAATGCGACAACCCGCTAATATTGATAACAAAAAATTATTTATGTTTCTATTGACAGTAACAATAATACACTGTATGTTTCTATAAGTAGTAACGTTTCTATTTATAGAATCATAGTACGCATATAAAAAATCAGAGAGGTAAAAATGAAAACCCGCATGGACCTGATGTATAAATGCATTTCCAACTCGCGCTACACACCCTATCTTCTTGCAAAGAAAATCGGTGCCAGCGCAATTCTGGAATCTGCAAGCTTCGCAAAAGGTCGCGAACGCTATTCAATTTTGATGACAGAAGAGGCCTTCAAAATCAAAGAGACTGACGACGGCATCTTTTTTGTAATTGACGGAAAGGACCAGCCCTTTGACCTTGCCTGTCTCGAGGGCGAAAAAAGTCTGGATGCCCTTGGCCGCGAAAAGGCACCAGATATTCTCGACGCCCTGCTCTATGTTGCCCAGCAGAACTGCACTCCTCCGGGACCAATTTCTGAGCTGCCCCTTCCTGCCAGCGGCCTTGGCTACCTGAGCTACGAGTTTGCAAAGCACTGCGACAACATCCGCTTTTTTGAACAGAAGGATGATTTGAATATTCCAGAAAGCCTTTTTGTAACCGGTCACATCTACATCATCTTTGACCACTTTACAGAAGAGCTTCATATTTTTGCCCTCAACTATAACGAGCATCAGATTGATCTGGGTGCTGCAATGGAAAAAATCCTTAAGCGAATTAATGACATGGATTTTTCTTATATCGAAGATGACCAGCAGACCTTCCAGTACAAAATGCTCACTGACATGGAAGCCAGCAAGGCCGAATACATTGCCAAGGTTACCGAGCTTAAGCGTCACATCGTTGCCGGCGATTTGATTCAGGCTGTGCCTAGCCGCCGCGTACAGATTGAGTGCGAGGCTGAGGCTCTAGCAGTTTACGGAAAGCTCCGCAAGGTAAATCCGTCGCCATATCTTTTCTATATTGATTTTGGTGATTTCCAGTTTACCGGAGCTTCCCCGGAAAGTCTGGTCCGCGTTCGTAAGGGCAAGGCAACAATCCACCCGATTGCGGGAACAATCCGCAGAGGCCACTCAGAAGCCGAAGATGAAAAATTGAAAATCGAGCTGCGCAATAATCCAAAGGAACAGGCCGAGCATCTTATGCTGGTAGACCTTGCGAGAAATGACCTGGGCCGTGTCTGCGATGAAGGCAGCGTTGAGGTTTCTCAGTATATGGACTGCGAGCTTTTCAGCCATGTAATTCATCTTGTGAGTACAACCGAAGGAAAGGTTCGCAAAGGAGTAAAACCTATTCAGGTTCTGCGTGCTTCCTTCCCGGCCGGTACAGTCAGCGGTGCACCAAAAATCAGTGCCATGCAGATTTTAAGCGGCCTTGAAAAAACAAAGCGCCGTTTTTATGCGGGAGCTGTCGGCTACATTCAGCCAAGCGGCGACCTTGATTTTTGCATTTCGATTCGCTGTGCCCTGCGACAGGGAAAGGTCTGGAACCTGCAGGCCGGCGGAGGAATTGTTTATGATTCAGAGCCCGAGCGAGAGTTCACAGAAACCTGCGAAAAGCTCGGGGCTTTAATTGATACATTGACTAAGTAAGTCCACCGTCATCCCGAACTTGTTTCGGGATCTATTAAAAAGATGCTGAAACAAGTTCAGCATGACAATACATAAGGAGATTTTTATGATTTTAGTAATCGACAATTATGACAGTTTTACCTTCAATGTTGTGCAGGCCCTTGAGTCTGCTACGAAAGAAGAAATAAAGGTCCTTCGCAACGACGAGGCAAATATTGAAGAGCTGGCCGCCCTTAAACCATCAAAGCTTATTGTTTCACCGGGTCCGGGAAACCCTGCAAGTGCCGGAGTAAGCATTGAAGCAATCCGTTACTTTGCCGGAAAAATTCCTATTCTTGGAATCTGTCTTGGACACCAGGCAATCGGCGAATCCTTTGGCGCAAAAATTGTGGGTGCAAAATTCATTAAGCACGGGATCGTAGAAGACATTGACTTAGACGGCCGGGGTATTTTCCGAACAATCGGTAGGAATGCAAAATTTACACGCTACCATTCGTTAGTTATCGATGAGTCAACACTGCCGGAAAACTTTGAAGTTACTGCCCGTGCAAAGGACGGCGACATCATGGGAATCCGTCATAAGACGATGCCGATTGAAGGCGTTCAGTTTCATCCGGAATCAATTGCGAGCCAGGCCTGTCAGGAGCTTTTTAAGGCCTTCTTAAATTACCGACGCGACAATCTTCCGGTTGCTGAATATCTTAAACAGCTGATTGACGAGAAGAAACCTCTGACCCGCGAACAGGCTTCCTTCTTTATGGAAAACCTTACAGACGGAACCATGGATGAAAAAGCAACTGCTTCAATCCTTACAGCAATGGCCTCCCGAGGTTTGCCGACTGCAGACGAAATGGCCGGCTGCGCAGGTGCCCTGCTGGAAAAGAAAACTCCTTTCCCATTTAAGAAAGCAGATAATGAAAACGGCCCTGCCAGTGGCCTCGCAGAAATTGTCGGAACCGGCGGCGACGGAAAGGGCAGCTTTAATATTTCTTCCCTTTCAGCCCTCGTGGTTGCAAGCTGCGGACAGGGAGTTGCAAAGCATGGTAACAGAGCAGTTTCTTCAAAGAGCGGTGCTGCAGACTTCTTCGAAAATCTTGGAATCAAAATTATGGCTGAGCCGGAAAAAACTGCCAGCCTCGTTGAACAGACAGGCTTCGGATTTTTGATGGCACCGGTATATCACTCGGCAATGCGCTTTGCCGCTCCGGTTCGCAAGGCTCTTGGAATCAAAACAATTTTCAATGTGCTCGGTCCTCTTTTGAATCCGGCCGGAGCAGAGTATGAAGTGCTTGGAGTTTACAGCGAAGAGCTTATGGAAGATTATGCACGCGCAGCAAAGGCCCTTGGCGCAAAGCGTGTTATGGTAATTCACAGCCGAGACGGTTACGACGAGATTTCCCCTTGTGCTCCGACAGATGTTTTTCAGATTAACGAAGACAGCAAGGAATATCGCTATGTGATTGAGCCGGCAAAATTTGGAATTACCAGTGCAGATGAAAATGAGCTCGAAGGCGGAAACGGAGCCGACAATGCAAAGCTTGCAATGGAAGTTTTGCAGGGCGGCGGTCGTAATTCAATTCGTGCGGCCGTGGGCCTTAACGCCGGCGCCCTTCTTTATTTGAGCGGCAAGGCGAAAACTCTCAAGGATGGCTACGACATGGCTCTGACTGCACTTTCAAGCGGCATGACTCTCAAAAAGCTTCAGGAGATTCAGAAAGTTAGTGAGGAGTTAGTTGCATAGGGGAAGGCCTTCCCCTCGCTCGCACTGCGTTGCTCGCTACCCCTTCTAGCGGGGACACCCCGCAACGCCCCGGAGTTAAAATGAAAGATATTCTTACAACCATAGTAGAAAAAAGAAAGGATGATATATCGCGTTTAGGTGTGACCTTCGGCTTCAAAATTCCCGAAAGCCGGCAGCGGCCTATTCATCCTTTTCTCCCAGAAAAAGGCGTAATCCTCGAAGTAAAGCGTGCCTCTCCCAGCAAGGGCGACATTGCACCGGGTCTCAACGCCGCAGAAACAGCCCGCTCTTATGCAGAGGCCGGTGCGGCGGCCATCAGCTGTCTTACAGAGTCCAACTTCTTTAAGGGAAATCTTGAAGATTTGATGCAGGTATGTGCTGCCGTGGACTCTTTTGAAAAATCAAACAGCCGCCCCGCCCCCGCAGTTTTACGGAAAGATTTTCTTTTGTATCCTGATGAGGTTGAGATTTCCTACCGGGCCGGAGCTGACGCAATTCTTCTGATTGCGAGAATTTTGGACGAGGCTGTGATTGTTGACATGGCAAAGAAGGCAGCCTCTTTTGGAATGACCTGCCTGGTAGAAGTCCGCAGCCCGGCTGACCTTGAAAAGTTGTCCGCCATTGCTGAAGCCGTAGATAAAAAATTTATTGTCTGCGGTGTAAACTCACGCGACCTGGCAACTTTTAAAATTGATTTACTAAAGCCCTGTGCCCTGCTCGAAAAAATCCGTATGGTGCTGGGCGATAATGCCCGTGTAGTTTTTGAAAGTGGAATCAGAACTCCTGAGGCAGCCCGCTTTGCGGGTAGTCTTGGCTTTGGCGGAATGCTGCTTGGTGAAGCGGCCGCTAAAGCTCCGGAGCTTCGCTGTCAGCTGGTAAAGGCTTTTGTGGAAGCCAGACCGACAAAAAATGCAGAGTTCTGGAGCCCGGTGGTTGAGTGTCTGCAAAATAAACAATCCCTGAGCTTGTCGAAGGGCGAAGCATCCACAAGATTCAATAATTCCGAAGCCCGCGCTAGCTTCGATACGACCGCTGGCCTAGTCAACCATCCGAATACCACTCTTATAAAAATCTGCGGTCTCACCCGCGCAGAGGATGTGACCTTCGCTGATTCTCTTGGTGCAGATTTTGTTGGCTTTATTTTTGCCGCGGGCTTTGCCCGAAACGTCTGCGGCGAAAGATTTGAAAAAATCCTCCCGGCACTGAAAAACGTAAAGGCCAAAAAGGTCGCTGTAATCACAGATCCAAAATCGCCGGAAGCTGCCGCTGCAGCCCGCTATGTGGAAGAGGGAATTCTTGATTGTCTGCAGCTTCATGGAATCGCTTATGAAAAAGTTCCTCAGAGCTTGCTGGACCTGCCGCACTATTTTGCAATCACAGAAAAAAATGGCCCGCTCGAAGAGGCTGCAGAAAAGCTTTTTCTTATGGGGGAGCCTCGCTTTCTTCAGGATTCAAAATCACAGAACTATGCGACTAATCACAAGCTCTGGCTGGCAGGCGGCGTGACTGCCGAAAATGCGGCCGAACTCATAGCCCGCTACCAGCCTGAACTGATAGATGTATCCAGCGGAATCGAAGACGCCGACAAACCTGGAATTAAAAATCATAAAAAAATGTCTGTCATCCTGAACTTGTTTCAGAATCTATAAAGAGATGCTGAATCAAGTTCAGCATGACAATAAAGGAGTATAAATATGACACATTCAGATAATGGCTTTTTTGACAGCTTTGGCGGAAAGTATGTTGCCGAAGTTTTGCGCCGACCTCTCGACGAGCTGGAAGTGGCTTTCAACGAAACAATCAAAGATCCGCTTTTTATAAAAGAGCTGGAAACAATTCAGCGTGATTATATTGGACGCGAAACTCCACTGCTTTTTGCAGAGACTGCAACCCGCTTGCTCGGCGGTGCTCAGATTTATATCAAACTGGAAGGCCTTGCAAACACCGGCGCCCACAAAATCAATAATGCTATCGGCCAATGCCTGCTTGCAAAGCGCATGGGTAAAAAAAGAATCATCGCTGAAACCGGAGCCGGTCAGCATGGAGTTGCAACTGCCGCCGCCTGTGCAAAGCTGGGACTGGACTGCACCGTTTACATGGGCGAAGTTGATGTCCGCCGCCAGCAGCCAAACGTAGCCGCGATGGAGCTCTACGGCGCAAAGGTTCACGCAGTAACAAGCGGAAGCCGCACCCTCAAGGACGCAGTGAATGAAGCAATGCGCGACTGGGCCGCAAATCCGGATACAACCCATTATGTACTTGGAAGTGCTCTGGGCCCGGCTCCTTTCCCGGATATGGTCCGAGAGTTCCAGAGCGTAATCGGCCGCGAGGTTGAGCGTCAAACTAACGAACGTAAGTTAGATGTAGCCGCAATGATTGCCTGTGTAGGCGGCGGTTCAAACTCAATCGGATTTTTCGCACCTTTTATCGACAAAGCAAATCCCCGCCTGATTGGTGTAGAAGCCGGCGGTGTTGGAGACGGAATTGGAGAGAACGCTGTCCGCATGAGCGGTAAGGCTGCCCGTGACGGAATCATGCATGGTTATAAATCCCGCTTTTTACTGGATGAAGATGGCCAGGCTCTGCCGACCCGCTCAATTTCTGCGGGACTGGACTACTGCGGAATCGGCCCTCAGCTGGCAACTCTTGGCCGCCAGGGCAGGGTGGAGTTTACTTATGCCCGCGATGAAGAGGCTCTGAACGCAGTAAAGTTTTTTGCGCGCAACGAAGGAGTTCTTTTTGCCATGGAAAGTGCTCATGCAGGCGCCGAAGCAATTAAGCTTGCCCCGACACTTCCAAAGGATAAAGCAATTATCGTAAATATGAGCGGCCGCGGCGACAAGGATGTATTCATTACCTGCCCGGTTTTCCGCCGTGACGAATGGATAAAATTTCTTCACGCGGAAATCGACCGACTTGAAAATAATAAGGAGATTCACAATGCCTAAAATAAAACTAATGAGCCATCTCGTAGCCGGCTACCCTACAGACGAGCTTTCTTTTACAGCGGCACGCGCCCTCGTAGACGGCGGTGCTGATATTCTAGAAATCCAACTGCCCTTTTCAGACCCAAGTGCAGACGGTCCAGCCATTCAGGGGGCCTGTACCAAGGTACTTCAGAGAGGCTACAAAACTGCCGACGGCCTTGCCTTCATCGCCCGCCTCCACAAGGAGTTCCCTCAGGTAAAAATTTATCTGATGAGTTACGGCTCTCTGGTTTATACTCCGGGTGTTGAAAACTTCTGTAAGCGGGCAGCAGCAGCCGGCGTTACAGGTATGATTATTCCGGACCTTCCCTTTGATTATGATGAAGGCCTCACAGCCGCCTGCCGTGCCAATGGAATGGAAAATATTCCTGTGGCCGCGCCTAGTATGTCCCCGGCCCGCCTGAAGCAGCTTGCCCACGCAGGCTTCCCATACATCTATGCGGCCCTGCGCACCGGAATTACCGGCACCGATACAACCATAGACAAAAACACCCTCGCCTTTTTAAAATCCGTTGGCGAAGGTGGAAGTAAAATCTATGGAGGCTTTGGTATTTCGAATGGTCAGCAGTCTCACGCTCTAGCTGATTATGTTGAAGCAATTGTCGCAGGCTCTGTTTTCGTCCGCCTCATCACAGAAAATCAAAATGATGAAGAGGCACTTTACAAAGCCGTTCGCACAAAAGCAGAAGAACTGACCGGCCGCTAGGTTTAGAAACCTGCTTAGTAAGCCTTATCGTGGACGTCGCACGCTAAAGCGTGCTTACCGAGTTTGCTTTGCAAACTCGCCTGAAATCACTTAGTTCTATACGCGTCGTTGTGAACTCCACCAATGGCACGGCCACTCGGTTCGTCCATGTTCTTCCAGGCGGCATCCCACTCGAGGGCCTTGGCAGTTGAGCAGGCAACTCCGGCCTCGTGTGGAACACAGCGGGCAGCGGAATCGCTCGGGAAGAGGCGGCTGTAGATTTCACGGTAATAATATTCCTCTTTTGTTTTTGGAGGATTTACCGGGAAGCGATTTTCGCGGCGGGCAAACTCTGCATCGCT
>OCTW011567610.1_pt1 | contig 14658 bp, 24 predicted proteins | sample 1539671 | NCBI WGS metagenome assembly OCTW01 (sample SAMN02144230, study PRJEB22623) | gut metagenome | biome: sheep rumen | host: Ovis aries | place: New Zealand
CCACATGAGATACTCACGGAGTTGAGTAGGTTATGTCCGGATTGCATAATATACAATAAATACAAATCTGAATTCTGGCGTGGATATGTCCATGCAGTTTACCAAGGAGGAACGATGAGCGATGACATCAAAATCTAAAGAATCTAAAAAGTTTAACGTGTTTCTGTGCTTACCGATGTCTGGTAGAACAGAGGAAGACATTCTCAAAGAAATAGACGAAATGAAGAAAGCTAGCATACATTATTTTCAGGATAAGCATCCAGATTGTGATATAGTTTACTATGCAAACTATCGTTCAGATGCCGAGGAAGAATCTGATAATCCTGTATATTTGTTAGGACGCGGAATCATGAATCTGATGTCTCAGGCCGACGTTTGTTTGTTTTCCAAGGACTGGAAAGATAGCAAGGGTTGTAAAATAGAACATGATATTGCAAAGGCATATCACATCGATATCTTGGATATAGGCAATGATTCATGCCTTACGAATCGTGCGGCTTTCTATCATTTGGGGTTTAAACCCAAATCAATATATAGAATGGAATCACCAATTAATTTTGATGAAACCGATATAACAAAAGATTGCGAAGACAAAGTAACACGGGAACGCCGTAAACGTATTGTTGAATGCATCAAAACCAAAACGCTTCTGTTTCCGTTGGGCGTCCTTGATCGAACGGCAACAGATGATGGGTATGTCATTGGCCTGCAACCGATAGATGGCATATGTACCATAGGTGCATCGATGCTACACGTTAATTCGGCAGACCTTGACGAATTGAAGATATCATTCAAAGAAGTGTTTGACATTTCAACCATTGAGGAGGATAACAATGAGGATTGATTTCGATAATTTAGGTTTCAAACAGAAAACATTATATAGAATGGAATCAACAATCGATGTCGGCGAAATTGACATCGAGAAAGATTGCAAAAAGAAAGCGGTACTGGAACGACGTAAACTTACGGTTGAATGTGTCAAGAACAGAACACTTCTGTTTGTACTTGGTGTAACGTCAACAGATGATGGATATGTTATTGGTCTGCTCCCGATAATGTCAAATTGCATAATGCCAATACATGTTAATTCGGCAGACGTTGATGAGTTAAAGATATCATTCAAAGAAGTGTTCGATATTTCAACCATTGAGGAGGATAACAATGAGGATTGATTTCGATAATGCAGACTTATACGCTGCCTCTCTATTAAATCAACCCGTAATATTCACCGATTCAAGAATCAAGATGGGTACTTGTCCATCTTGGTTATATCGTTATGAAGTACGACATGCAGATGACGATGATACATTCGCATGTGAAGTACAAGAAGCAATCGGTGTAAACTTTATGGGAACGATATTTACATTCGCTCCTTTGGAGTCGGGTATACTTCTCGAACGTGGTGATTTTGAAATCTTCCAAGATTTTGATATGAAACATTTCGAGATACCAGAATCCAAGAAAGCGAGTAATAATAAATGACTGATGAAGCTATATTTCAGCGAGTCATACTTGACATGAATGTTGACTATGGTGCTCGCAGAGGAACAATCTTCAAGAAGAGGATTACAGAAGACTGGGCATTCATCCATTGGCGTAAATATTTTAATGCACATAAGCATGATATTCGTCAACAAGAATCAGATTTGACGGCATACAAGTTCACACGTTATATGATGGAGCTTGATCTCATTGATGTCGATGACAATAAGATGGATGAACAAATATCAAAGCTCTTATTTAAATACAAAGATGAGAGACTTTAAAATATCCAATTTATCAAGAAAGGCAGGTGTCTCAAATATGAGACAAGTTATTGAACAGATGTTACAGGCGTCCATTGGAGTTGTCACCGATGTCCATGCACTCACCGATTCGGTTATCACTGTTGCCGAGAAGAATTTCCCCACATCAGAATTTCGTGTAAACGATGATGGAAAAATCGTATTCGGAATCTCGCAGACAATGGGTGGAACAATCGCAAGAAATCTGAACGGTGGTACTGTAATCGTACAGGTTGTAGAGAATGGCAACATCGTTGCTGAAGCAGTGTTATCATTCACTGGTGGATGCCAGACAACATACGGCAAAGCAAATGATAAGGATGGCATCAAGGCTGCTAAACGCCTTATCGATGATTTGTCAACAATGATGGTTGACGATTCATGGGAGAGATATGCTCCCGGCGAAGAGAATCCCGATGCAAACGAAGAGAACGTTGAGGCCGAAACGATTCCCGGAGATGACGTCGAGATTGTCGGCGAAGAAAAGTAAACTTATAATATCCCCGGGCCTAGCCCGGGGAACTAAATTCATGGAGGACTCAAAATGAGAAGAAGACCAGATTCAAATAACCAAATGAAAGAGAAAGCAAAGAAGTTAGTATCCGCTGCACTTAAGAGTGCCGTCGGATATTCAATATATAAAGCTGCGTATCAGCTGGAGCAGCAGGCTATCGATAAAGCCAAGAACAAAGTTAAGGATGCTACTCTATACACAATATACATCTCGAAGAATAACATATCCAATGGGTTGCTCATCGGGATGCTTAGAAAAGAGACCCCGAAATACCATACCATCATTGATGGTAAATTCGAAGATGCAATCACAGGTGTGGGAACGTTTCCTCGTGTGGCAGGTATGTATATCAAGGTCTTTAATAAGACCCCGATATTCATAAACATGAATGATGCTATTCCTTATGGTTATGCTAATTCGGGTTATGTTCCGACTTTACCGTTGATCAATCCATCGGAATATTCTTATGAAGATGAAGCAGTGCGTCATAGATTCAATTATCGTAGAGCATTTTCAGCTGGACATCCACAGCCAACTCCTACCCCGGTATATACAAATAATACAGCATTTATCGCTGTAACGACGTTAAACAACAAGAAGATGATACGCGATATGAAGATATGGTTGAAGAAGCTGATCAAAGAATCCGAGAAAGAGAGATGTGAAATGATTGAGAGCTCTAAAACTTTGGACCTCACTTCAAATCGCGATGACGTAACAAGATCAATGAAAAAACGTTCAATGGAAACAGTATTCATTGATGAGAAAATCAAGAAGGATATAATGGATTCTTTAGATGCGTTTGTATCCAATAGAGAGTGGTATGATAATAATTTTATACCATATCATTATGGTATATTATTGCATGGACCTGCTGGAACTGGCAAGTCCACATTAATTCGTGCCATAATTACGGAGTATTATAAGAAATACGCAAAATCTGGATATACAATAGAACCTCCAAGTTATCTGTCAACACCTTCAGATTTGTTACATCTTGACGAGAGTGGTTATGGTGAAACTTGGGCTCCGCGTATAATCATAATTGAAGACATCGATGCAACTGTTCTGAAGAAGCGCATCCCCGAGGATGAAGACAGGAAAGCTTTGGATGATCCGCCAAGTGAACAATATCGTTTCCACAAGCAGAGTATGTATTATCCGGATTTAACATCTTTATCGGAGATTTTAAATAAGATGGATGGTGTTGCGAATGTAGAGAATGTTATCTACATATTCACAACAAATCATATCGAGAAGCTGGACTCAGCTCTTACAAGACCGGGTAGAATCGATAAGATTGTGGAAATTAAAATGCCTAGAAGGGAAGATTATGACGCATTCATGTTCTATCATTTTAAGAAGCATATTCCCGATGGTCTTGAAATCAGGACTCATAAACTAATTGCAGAATTGCAAACTGATATCGTATGTAAGAAAACATACGAAGAAATGTTAGAAATATTACAAAAGGAGGAATCATCATATGATGATTGATGAAAATATTAAAAATTTGAAAACACTGAATCCAACGAATGATTCTATCGAAGAAAAGGTAGAATCATTCGATGAGAAACCCGCTGTCGTTGATGAAACCGTTGTTCCTATGGACGTAATGCAAGAACCACTCGACGAGTTTGATGGTTGGAATGCTGAGGATACTGACGATGATGACAATGACAAACTAAGTGATGAACCAGCACCAGAACCAAGAAAGACTTTAATAGAAATGCTTAAATCGGCAACCGCTGATGGAGAACTGAATCCAGCATTAATGGTCTCTGTGTCAATCGCACCAATCTTTCAGGCTGATAGACCATACAAGTTAAAGTATAATAACATTTCGGATGATGAATTCAGAGAAATGTTTTGGGCTGACCATGAGCATGAGGTGACTGCTATATGTGTTGATTATAGCTCGGGATGTCTTGCCTTTATAACTGGATATCAGTCATTCTTAGATGGAATCAAGACCAAATCATTCTATCTGTCGGCTAAGGATATCGACAAGTATGATATCAGGTTTACACCATATTGCACATATGCCGAGGCAGTGAATGAATATAAATCCACATTATTAAAAGAAGAAGCAAAGGAGAAGTAATATGTTTTTATCATCAGAAGAATTCATGAGACTGGCGAAAGCGAAAGTATACGAGATGGCATTGGCATCACTGTGTCCAACAGACGATTTGTCGATGTTTACAATCAATGATGTATACATTGTTACGCACGCTTTCATACTTAAGAATCAGAAAGCGATGGTTTCAACCACGCTGAAAGACGGCAAATATTACGAGGTAACTTATAATGAAGCCACGTCAGAATTGTATGTTGATCAGTATGTCAAAGTACAGAACAAATCATACAACGTCGAAGAAATTATGAACAAACATAAACCCATTAAGAATGATGAGGTAACTGTTCAACCATTATACGGATGCCCGATTCCCAATACATCCACTGAACCGGATACGAATAATACTAATCCAGACACATATTACTATGGGATTCCGAAAGAATCAAAACCCGATAACGAAACCGATTCAAAAGTTCCCAACAAGAATGAGGATGGTCGTATAAGTCTGGATGACTTTGTTAAACATGTGAAGCATGAGCATCCTGATTACTTCCCAGCGAATGAGAAGTTTATAGAAAACGAGTGCAAATGGCGCGATGGTATTAAGAGAAATATCCAGAAACGTGCTCTCGTTATTTATGGAGAAAGATCTCTTGCGCTATTAATGGATGCGGATAACCAGTCTTTTCATGATATCAAGTATTTCCATATTAATGTATCTGAAGATGCTTATTCAGACTTTGTCTGCGTCGGGAAAGTGGCCAATGATGAATTGTTTAGACACGTTGTCAAAACATTATATCATATGGACTGGACAGCGAATGATTCGCATCAGACTTTGTGGACTGGACAGATTGCCGATATGCTTGGCCTTTCTCAGAAGAAAGTTACAGAGTTCATAGTGCATTAATTTATGGCGGGGCTAAGCCCCGCCAATCATACTTTTTTTTTTGATTATTCGCCGTCGGTATCAACCGCATCACCATAATTCTGATCATCCAAGAATCCACATACTGTATCGATTACATCGTTTACGATGTCGAATACTGCACTGCGGATTGCTCTCGGAATTGAGTGATATGTTTCCTCGTATGCGCCATTAATGTTCACATTCAAATCAGCAACACGCTGCATATTGCCAGTGTCAGCCTGATAATCAATGTTAACATTGATTGTTGCATAATCATTGTCTGAGCAAGTAATGTATGTTGTGAGCGTATTACTTGTTACACTGAACTGATTATCAGCAACCTGTACTGCTGACCCTGATGCAGCAGTCTCTACTGCTGTGACTGCTGCATCGAACATACCGTTGTATGTTCTTGATTTTTCGATCTGTCCGTTCATTCTTTCTTCAATAGCTTGCCTCATGTGTGAGACACCTGCCTTTCATAATATTATATATCGAATCCATTATATGGACATCAATACCTTATTCAGTTATGGTATGTTTTACTCTGTCATGCTCTTCGGCACGCTTACCATTGTTGAATCTTTCCAGGCTTCCCACTAAATAGCCGGTTATGCGACGGATACGATTGAATGGTATCGAGTGTTTGTGAGTTTCGATTTTCACATCCTCTCCTTCAAATTCGAGTATAATCTCATCGATGACCTCATCAGGATACTTTTCCTGCACATACTTCTTGTATGCATTGATTTCCTCCTGAGGAATTGTTGAGATGTCTGCGTTCTTGACAGAAACGGTCATAAAATATCAGTCCTTTCGTAATATAACATTTTTGTATTTATATAATTAATATGAATCATTAATGATTCATATCTTTACGAAGGGAGTTTTCAATCGATGACGAAAGAAAAATTTATCGAAGAATTCAATAAGAATGGATTCAAATATGACAAAACAAATCACGTCATAGATATGGGCGATGAGTTGTATTGTCATATTGGTACAGCATACGATCCATTTGACAAAGGTGATGTGTTAAGTTTCTTCATATATTCCAATAAGACTGGAGAAGGCGAAGAAATCACCTATCGTTTATCAACCGAAGCGATTGAGTGCGGAACGATAAATTCGCAATTAAAAGACCGCGATATCTATATTGGTTTATATGCAATACTGACTTGGTTAGAAACCATAACCCATGAATCATTTGAATTGTGTCATATATACAAATATGGATGGTTGTTAGATTTCGCCATGTTTGGCGCACCTAAAAAGAGATAATATAATAAGGGAGAGAATTTGATGAATAGCAACGTAGTAAAAGCGATACCATCAGACGAAGAAACATTATTAGATATAATAAAAGCGTGTGTAAAATTATATGATATTGGTATCGATGATATTAGAGAAGCTCGATTTGTTTATCCTTTTGATGACAATAAACGTCGAGGCTTTATTGCGTATACCTGGAAATCAATTATAGTAATACCAGAGATACGTTTTCAATACATAGAAGGAACAAGTGTAAAGATGTCAAACAGTAAGTTCCTTCGAGTAGTTGAAAATGATATTGCCGATGCCAAAGTTCAGGCAGAGACCATACTGGAGTCATATGGTATGACTCCAAAACAGATATTAAAATTTTTAAAATGAGGAGTGTTAAAATGGAGGAAGTCAAAGTTAAATTCGAAATACCCATGGATTTTGATATGGCGTTCAGTGCCTTATGTCAAGTCCTTGACATGGAGTGGATCAATGATGATGCCAACTTCGAAATCAAAAATGGACACGTTTATAGGAACGGCAAGAAGTTTGATTGTCGACCGAATATGTTCGCCGCATTGAGAAATGTATTAAATGCAAAATACGGCAATCTTGAATTCCGTGGGGATTCTTATATAACTCATTATGGTGATGACGAATGATGGGGGCGAATAGCCCCCATATAAAAATCATGAAAGGAAATGAAAATGGAAAAGACGATTAACATTTCAAATATGACCGCTAAAGAAATATCTCGTTTGAGAGATGAGTTAACTAAAGATGGATGGGTTGAAGATACCTACTCATTCTACAATACAGAAGAACTGACATTCAGAAAGGATGAATCATATGGAAATTAAGAACAATGAGAACAAAGAGCTGTGTGCTAAATGCGGCGGAAAGTGTTGCAAGGCGAGTGCTGGGGTATATCACCCGGATGATTTCAATCATGAATTAACGGATGCTTGGTTACAGGATTTGCTTGAAGGTAATCACACATACTCAGGCGGAAAGCCAATCCTTGTTTCAATCGATTGGGTTGAAGGAGTTAAAGATGGACCAGATGGTCGTGGTTACTTCTTAAGACCTCGCCACATTGGTGGAGACATTGTCGACCCATCGTGGGGAGCTCCATGTTATCATCTCACGAAGACAGGATGTGATTTATCATTCGATGAACGTCCATGGAGATGCAGATTAAAAGAACCTTCTGAATGTTTTAAAAGGAATGGCTTTGACGAAAAGCGCGAGTCCATGGTTCCATGGAGACCGTATTGGAAGATATTGCATCAGTTCTGTCTCAAATATGATAAGGGCACATACACAGGAGAGGTAGATCCTTTGGCAAAGATCTTTGGAGAAATATTAGCCGGACTTAATGGAGGGGATTAATAATGTCAATGAGAAGTAATTCATATGTAATAAGATTCATCAATCAATTCAAAACTCTATTCAAAGAGTTGACTATATCAGAGACAAATGCAATAGGAAAGGTATTCAGAAACGGATACTGCTACTACTTCGCGATTATGTTGAAAGAAGCTTTTAATCGCGGGGTAGTATGTATGACATATGACCACAAACATGTTGTCTGGATGGATGATGATAATGTAGCATACGACATAGATGGTATGTTTGGTTGGTTCCCAGAAACTGCCAACAAAGATAATTATTGGAATGGATTATTCATCCCAGTAGAGAAGTTGCCCAATTACATTAAATCTTTCAAACACATTCCGGATATGCCTGGCACTGACAAAGTAGGAATGGAAGAATTCTATAAAGTCAGAAAGGATGTCAATAATAGGAAGAAAGATTTCGTTAATGTGAAAATATGGAGTTTCGATGATCCATTAAATCCCAATAGATATTCCAATGTGGATGAATTCATTGAGATGATATTGGATTATGGAGATACGTATACCGTTAAGAAGGGACATCGTAGTGTTGAAGAATATAAAGTTCTGAATGCTCCCGATATGTGGGTTTATGCACTGAGATATGATCCAGATACAAGAACATTCTACGGAAATCTTCATATGCCTGATACGCCTTTTGGTAATGCTTTAAAAGAAGCATATCAAAAGAACCCAAATCAGATACGAATATATCCGGTTATATTTGGAACATCATCAAATGGAATCTATTTTCATGCGTATGAGTTCATAACTTTTGCGTATGAGATAATCAAACCAAAAGAAACAAAAGATGAAGAGACAAATGCATATGATAAATTCATACAGGAAATTTCAGAAGAACCTATCGCTGAAATGCGAGATATCAAAGAAGGTTTGTTTAATAAGGAGGAAAACAAATGAAATTAGAAGATCTTGTGGTTACCAAGTTTGATGTAGATAGTGATGAACTGGTACCGAACTTACCATATATTCTCGAGAAAACAGAAACAGGTCAAAGACAAATCGCGGTTCTGAGGAGTTGCGAACCTGATGCGTTATCATTCGCCACTTGGACCCGTGGCATCACAATAACGCCGTCAAATGCCAAACTGTACAACATCTACAAAGCATATTTAACAGCTGATGAAATGAATGTGATACTTAAAGGCGACCCATTCCGTATATCTACACCACATGAGATATCTGAAGAAAAGTTAAAGGAAATCAAAGATGTGGTAAATAATCCATCATCCGATTTGATAAACTTGAATCAGAGCTACGGTGGATATGCAGACGCTAAAATCAATCTGCTCTGTCATCGTATGATTGATTACAGAACGGGAAAGACTGAAGGCAATGGATTAGGAGTTGACAATTTCTACGAGGTAAAATCAGATGTAACAATAATCAAGCAATTCCTGTATAAAGTCACTCGTGTGATCGACAATTTCAGAGATCAGATTAAATATGAAATACTCCTTCCTATGTCGGAAAAAGATAAGATGCATTATCTTGACAGAAATTGGAAAATACACCCAATGTTCTATGATAAACAGAGTGGTTGTTATATGCCATCCGTGCGGTTCATTAAACGACCCATACAAATGATGGAGTCTCCAGATTATGATAAAGATAAATCCATCACTCTCCAGATGCTTACTGGTCTTCAGATGTTACATTTCATTGAACACGGTCTCAATGAAAAGGATAAAGAGGAGCCAGGAATGTATGCTGGAATAGATTATACAAATCACGGAATCGTTATATCAAACGCTTACACTGATGAAAATAATCGTCTCATCATCGATAATGAGGAAACAGTTATACTTAAGAACGTAACAGGTTACATTTCCAGATTCCTATTTTGGAACAGCAAATTTGACTGGCTGTTCTTTGCTAAAGAAACTACCAAAAATCTGAATAGGAGCCTCAGTGATTCAGAATTTGTAGGCCCAACAGCGGGTGTGAAAAACATAATCAAATGGGGTAGTATCGATTCTGATAACTTCGGAATGTTCAATTATTGGATGTGCTCATCAGAAGCAACTGAAAAGGATTACATTATCCCTTGGGAGTTTGGAGGATATTAATATGGCTCAGAAAGAGAAAGAATATTTAATAGCTTTCAAACTGTATATCGAACATTATGATCCGAGATACAGATATCCAAAATGGATAAAAGCTACTAGTAAGAAGGATGCCGTTACCAAATACGAGGAAATGATTAAACCCGACACAACGCTTGGGGCATGTATAATCATTGACGAAAGACCAGTAAAACAGGATGAGACCAAAGCAGAACATTCCAAGAATATTAACGAGATATACCGCGAAGGAAATCTGAAATTGTTGGAAATAATGATTTCACAGTTAAACAAACTCATTGATCCCACAAACCCCAATCATACACCAAGACCATTCATAATTGATATGGAGGAAATTAACGAGAAGCTGTGTTCTGCATCCAGATTGGTATATATGTTATCAGCTGGATATGGACAAGAGATGCTTCCATATAATGGATACATATATTCGGATGACTTTTTCGAGTATGTGAATGATTATATGAACGCCAGATACAAATATGAATTATATGATGATTATAAATTGATGAAGATTCGCGGTGATCTTCAATCAATGTATAATTATTACAGCAGATATGGGATTCTGCCATGGGAGAACAAGAAGCTTGAAGATCATGTATGTGGCACATCCGAAGTTCTGAACGTTTCAGACTTCCCAGCAGTTGTCAATAGGGAGGAATCCGAAGGCGACAAGACTCTCGTAATCAAAATAACCAAACAACGCACTGATGATGATAAGGAGGACGATAGTATGAAAGAAAAGAAACCAATCAAAGTAATCGAATACGCACCGCAGTTTGACATATCCGCTGCAAACATCAATCTCAATTTCCCGTATATTCTCGAAATTGATAATATCTGCACTGGCGTTAGGGAGAGGCACGTGATCGTTATTACGAAGATACTGATCAATTGCATATATTGCAATCAATGGGATAATATCAATGATGATCCCCATTCCGGTATAGTATTAACGGCGTCAGACTTCCACGAAAGAAATGGCGCTTTGTATAAAATCACTGGAGAGGATTTAAAATGAACAAACGTCAGAAGAAGAAGCAGCTAACAGATTTGGTATATCCAAATAGGGTACCAAGAAAGACAATAATCCGAAGACTCAAACTTGCTGGGTTTTCGGGTTATGTTTCTAATAACGCCGGAATCCAATTCAAGATTGCGAATTCTGAATTCCCGTCGATATCAGTTATGCTCATAAAACGAGCATACAGATATAATGTGAATTGTAACAATCTCGTTCGGATATTTAAATATGCGGAAGATGCATACAATTACGATTTCGAATGGGGTGATTATATCAAAGGAGGACCGAAACATGTCTGATTTAGAACATGTAATTCAGAGCTTTAAGTTATCACAGTTATCAAAGGCGGGTGGAGATATACCCACAGAGTATGACCCAGAGTTGTGGCTTAAAGTATATGACACGGAAGAAAATAATGCACCAGCAACAATAACCAATATTACGAGATGCCCGGACAACAATATCGCCATTGAGTTTAAGTATGATGATGGTTATACACGGAAATGGACAGAGGATAATACCGCATGCTATCCAATAACCGATAAAGTAGATGTAGAGCTCCCTTTAAACGATGGCAAGCTACATTATGATCTCGAACCGTGTCCTTTCGGTAGATTGTTTATCACAGAATATCGATTGAGTCAATTTAGAGATAAAATATGGCCAACACGATTAATACGGAACCCTGATCCATTTATACATCTTGAATATGTTGAAACGGTGGATACATCACATGCAAATTATAAGATTATGTGTTATGACATAAAAGACGGAATCATTACATTATCCAGAGAAGACATTAGAGAATTCTCTAATGATCCATTAGGATTCTTAGAGAACATGCTTGGGCTAATTTGGGCCATGAAAGACAATACATCTGGATTCGATAATATGTTCGATAGGATGGATGATTACGAAGAGTTTAGAGAGGAGCTTGATCAGAATGAGACCTAAACATGGTAGGCATTCTTATAAAGGTACCAAGTTCAGGAAGAGAGACCATATATTCGATATCAATCATATGGCTAGATGGGCTTGGTATATATTTCTGGACGATCATCCACAAGGTTCCAATCTGGACTTAAGTCCATGGTTTGGATTCCCATATAAGCAAATGCGCAAAGTTTATAATTCATATCATAAACGCAGAAAGGCCGAGCACAAGAAACATGGCGGTTTCTGCATAGGAGACCAGTTCTGGTATGTCACAATGACTGCGCGGAAGATGGATGGGCGCATGATTCCGGATAGCATGATTTAAATGAATGAGGAGGATTTAAAATGAAAAAGATACCAACATTGTTCAAGAGAAGTTTTCAGAATCATAAAGTAATCGGTATATCTGATCAGGTTGAAGAGGGATTAGAGTGGGTCCTCAAAGGAGAAGGTATAGCGACAGTCAAAGTAGATGGTTCATGCTGTGCAATATTCGATGGAGCATTGTATAAGAGATACGACGCCAAGAAAGGCAAACCGATACCAGAAGGAGCAATCAAGTGTCAGGAAGAACCGGATCCAATCACGGGCCATCTTCCATGTTGGGTAAAGTGTTCCGAAGATAATCCTTCGGACAAATGGTTCATTGCAGCATTCAATGAATTGCTCTCATGTGCGCCAAGAATCTTTTATGACAACCACACGTATGAAGCAATCGGTCCTCATTTCCAGGGTAACCCATATCACCTTGAGAGGGATATATTGGTTCGCCACGGTTTACATGTAATGGAAAATTGTCCGAGAACATTTGAAGGACTCAAACGCATACTCAGGGAAACACCCATCGAAGGTATCGTGTTCTGGAAAGACAACGAACCAAGATGCAAAATTAAACGTACCGATTTTGGTTTTGAATGGCCTTGTGAGGATGCTGCGTATGATATGGACTTTAACTGCTTATCATTGCCATACATTGATTAGTTAAAAGAAGAAAATGAACGAGGAGGAATTTGCATGTTTAAATATAGACCTCATCGAGGGTCCTTAGATGAATCGATGAAAGAAGCAAAGACATTTATTACAATGGAACAGATGTTCGATTACATTGTTGAAACTGATCCATTACAGATACTCCAGAAAGAAGATCTTTATATCTCGGAAGATCAAGGTAAAGACGACCGCATCGATTGGTCAGAGTCAAGAAATGTTATGGCTAAAAGATATGGTAAAAATGTATATCCGCTGCCAATAGGTTGGTGCAGTATGGAAGACTACCTCGTTCCAGAAGATTTTACCAAAGCTAAGAACATATATATCGGCGGTATCAGTAACCATCATCTGTTGAAGATGTTATATGATGCGGCTAAGCCGTACGATAAAATCATAGGAATCGATGAAGCAGCGGATGCGTTACACAACACGGTTGACGTGGTTACCGAACTCAAAGGCAAGAAATTATATGTCAATGTGTTCGGTAAAGAGTTTGACGGTACAGCATATGATAAAATAAATGGTATCGGTTTATCATATTACATTATCACATATATGAGACACCACCTGCTATTTGGCAAATATCCTTGGGAACAGGGTATACCTAATTTTGATGGTGATCTTTTAGATGTACTGAAACTCAATAAAGAAGATGAGTATAATTTCGCTCAGGCACTTGCAGAGGTTGAAGATGATAGAAAAAGTAAACTCGAATCATTCAAAACAAAAATGGCTGCTGAAATGGGATCCAAACTTGAAAACCTATACAAGGATATATTAAAGAACGAGGTCAATTCGACAGTAACAATTCCTGTTCAGAATATGTATAAAGTAACATGTTCCGTTGGTCTCGATGTCGATTTCATTCTCATCAGAGCTACATCCGAAGTTGATGCATGGGATAAATTCTGGGAGCATTTTAAGGATGAACCCAATCTCAACCATGAAGATTTCGGTGCTAAGGAAGATTACACATACAGCGGAGGATACTGGAAAAAGAAAGGTAGTATCGTTTCAATAACCATCGAGACAATAAACTCTACATCGGATTTCCAGTATATCGGTGGAGGTCGAACGGTATGAATGATAACCCAGACTTGTATACAATGATGCGCCACATACATGACGCGATACAACGTGACCTTCACCGACATATCATGATGGATCGAAACTCATCTGGAATATCGCCCACAATTGAGATAGTCGAACCTGATATTCCGTTTTTGTATTCCGAAAGACCAATCATGGAAGATGACAGTGATACACGATTGAGAAATAATGTCATGTTTTCTCGCGACACAATAAGGGAGAGTTTGTTCTGGTTAAAGAGGCTTGTGCTTGAAAGATATTATGCTAAACAGAAAAGGATATTGTTAACCGATATTCGTAATCGCAACAAACCCAATCTCGATAGTGTAATATGGTGGAATCATCTGAATAACTACACCAAAGGTCTCAAAATAACAAAATGGGAGGAAAATAAATGAATAAACGTATTAAAAAGAAACGCGAAAAGTTCAGAGTTTACCGTGTAGGAAACCGCGTTTACACATATAAAGGACTCGTCATGTCTGGTAAAGCACATATTGGATACCGCACGGCGATACTTTTGTATCTCAAGATCAAAAATCCAAAAGTTACACGACCACGTTTGAAAG
>OCTW013373664.1_pt1 | contig 14656 bp, 17 predicted proteins | sample 1539671 | NCBI WGS metagenome assembly OCTW01 (sample SAMN02144230, study PRJEB22623) | gut metagenome | biome: sheep rumen | host: Ovis aries | place: New Zealand
AAAATATCAAAAATCCCCTACACCGAAGAAGGCACGGTGCTTGTGCCGCTGATCGGTAAGGTTGCGGCAGGCTACTGTTGTCATGCCGAGGATAATATAAGCGAGTATATCCGTACCGACAGGAGCAGTCTGAAAACCGGCTACGATTATTTCTGGTTGGAAGTCAAAGGAGACAGCATGGAGCCTGAACTGCATGAGAAGGATCTCGTCCTCGTCCAAGAGCAGTCTGAGCTTGATTCCGAATGCTACGCAGTTGTGACTGTCGATAACGAAGACGGCCTCGTGAAGCAGGTGCAGATAGATAATACAAAGATCACCCTCAAGAGTATCAATCCTTATTATCCCCCACGTGTTTTTGAGAAACAGGATATGAACAGGATCAAGATCGTCGGCAGAGTGATTGAGATTAAGAGACGATTAGTGTGAAAGGAGCGTTTTATGGGAATATTCAAAGCATTGTCAAATCTCGCTGCCAAAAGCAATGAACTTGCAGGACAGGCTGAATTTCAGAAAATATATTCAAGCCTTTCAAAAGCAGAAGTTATCGCAGACGGACATTTCCATAAACGGAATTTCTGGCGAGGAAAAGCAAAAGAATTCAAAGCCGTAAATCTTACTAAAAAACTGGCACTCAGCAGTCTGAGATCATTTGTTGCTTTCGATGTTGAGACTACAGGCATCCCTCTGTCAGGAACAGCAGTTATCGAACTGTCCGCTGTAAGATTTGACGATTTTCAACCAACTGAATTGTTTACCACTTTGATAAATCCTCAGATGCCAATTCCACGTGAAGCATCAGAGATTAACCATATTTACAATTATATGGTAAAAAAAGCTCCTGTGTTCCATCAAATCATACCATCATTTGAGCAGTTTATCGGAGAACGACCGCTCGCTGCGCATAACGCTGAATTTGATGTTTCTCATCTTTACGTAAACGGGCTGGACTGCATCGTTAATAAAAAAGTTTTTGACACCTGCTCCATAAGCAGAAAACTGTGTAAAGGACTGCTAAACCATAAACTTGCAACCTCTTGTGCAAATTACAATATTTATTTTAACGGAGCACATCGTGCATCAGCCGACGCTCTTGCCTGTGGAATGCTCTTTGTTCAGGAACTTATGCAGTATTATTCATGCAAATCCGTACAGGAACTGCAACAGGCAGCAAACGATAAATAAAAAGGAGCGTGATCTTATGCCAACCCCAAACGAACACAAAATGACAGCGGAGGAGTATTTTAAACTTGCACCTGAGACAAACGCTCATATGGAGCTTCGTGATGGTGAAATAGTTGACTTTGCGACCCCGACCGTGTTACATCAGAGAATTGTAGGCAGTCTTTTCAGAGTGATCGGCAACTACATTGACTCTAACAAAGGTAAATGTGAGCCGTTTGTATCTCCGCTTGACGTTAAGCTGGACGATTACAACGTTGTACAGCCCGATGTATTCGTTATCTGTGACCCGTCCAAGTATGACGATAAACGCTGTTACGGAGCGCCCGACTGGTGCATTGAGGTGCTTTCCACTAACCGACGTGATGATCTCGTTGACAAACTCGCACTCTATTCAGCTCATGGCGTCCGTGAATACTGGATAGTTGACCCTAAGAACGAAAAGACTGTGGTATATTTCTTCGAGCGCAGTGATCTGCCGAACATCTACACTTTTGACACCGCTGTCCCCGTCGGCATTTATGACGGAAAGCTGAGTATCTGCGTAAATGACCTGATATAAATAAAAAATCCCCCACGGTACTCGCAATACCGCAGGGGAGTGGAGTTATGATATAATCATAACCTTAGACAAGTTAAGTATATCATAACTCCCTGAAAATGTCAAATTTCAAGGAGCTGATAATATGGCAAAAGCGCAGAAACTCCCGTCAGGCTCATGGAGAGTGCGGGTTATTGACCCTGAGACAGGAAAGCGTATTTCTTTCACATCGTCACTGCCCGGTAAAGAAGGCAAAGCTGAAGCTGAACTTATGGCACGTGAATATCAGCTTGGCAGAAAAAAGAAGAAGGAGCTTGGAAGGACTGTCGGTGAATGTATAGATGAATATATCAGCCTGAAAGAGAATATTCTTTCACCTACAACTATCAGTGGTTACAGGAAGTATCGCAGAACAAGTCTTGCCGAGATATGCGATGTGTATGTTAAAGATATCACTTCACAGGATATACAGGCATATTTCAACAAGTTGGCCCTGACACTTTCTCCGAAGTCGATACATAATGCACATGGCTTGCTGTCGGCGGTGCTGAATGTTTATGCTCCTGAACTTCGTGTCCGCACTACTCTGCCTAAGGTGCAGAAGAAAATCAAACAATTGCCGGAAGTCAAGGATGTTCTGAAAGCTATTGTCGGCACTGAGATAGAACTGCCGTGTCTGCTTGCAATGTGGTGTTCGCTGAGAATGTCTGAGATCAGAGGATTGAAAAAGTCTGATATCAGGGATAATATCCTGACTGTGCGGAATACATTAGTTAATGTTGATGGAGATCATATTGAAAAAGATTGTACAAAGACTATTGAAAGCACAAGACAGATTCGGCTACACAGCTACATTATTTCACTTATAAATGCCTTGCCGGAGGAGCAGGAATATATCACGCTTATAAAAGACCACGCTTTGTATATGCGCTTTACAAGACTGTTAGAACGCAAAGGCATACAGCATATGAGTTTCCACGATCTCAGGCATATGAACGCTTCAATCATGCTTGCTCTCGGTATTCCTGATAAGTATGCTATGGAACGAGGAGGCTGGTCTTCCGATCATATCATGAAAAGCGTTTATCAGCATACTTTCACTGCTGAACGTGAAGCGGCCGATGAAAAAATCGACAGATATTTTGAGTCGCTTTTGGACACGATTATGGACACGTGAAGATTTTTAGATGATATTTCGATATTGGTCAATGGTTCGAATCCCACCCACTGCGCCAGATCATAAATCCCGATATACAGCAGATTTTTAATTTTACTGCCGATATATCGGGATTTTCTTTGTGTGTTGGTCATTGTTTTTTGTGAGTGAATAAAGTTGCTTTTCGGTCATTAAGCAATATTTTTCAGAGAAAATGGACACAAAAATGGACACGAAAAATCCCCCTCAGCCGAAAAAGCCGAGGGGAGAATTTCTTTTACAAGTGAAATACAAGTCATGCACACGCAAAATGTACCCGATTTTGCGTTTTGTTAGCGTTTATACAGCATGAGGAACGCATTTTATGAGCGCTTTCACATTTCTTCGAGAAGACCGCTGTACTGGTGATCGTCGAACTGGAGAGTGACTTTGATGCTGTTGTGCTTCTGAGCCTGAGTTGGTCTGTAACCGTCATCATATGTGCCGCCCTCTGCATTTGGAATCCCACTGATCGCACAAACGTCAAGATAAGTACCGGGGCTGAGTGAAGTTCTGACGCAGTAATGGCAATGAGAGCCTGTGCTTCTGCCCGTACTGCCTTCAATGCCGATAACATCGGTACACTTGACTGTATCGCCGACCTTGCATCTGATCTCGCTAAGATGTCCGAAGTGGAACATTCTACCCTTGCTGTCCTGTATCACAACGTACTGACCGAAGCCTTGATAATGGTTATCGGGATTCTCCCAGCCTGCATAAACGATCTTACCGTCAGCAGTTGCATGGATCTCCTTGCTGTCGATTCCGACAAGATCAAGACCGTCATGAGCTGAGCCTTTGAAAGCCTGCGTTATCTTAAATTTTCCTTCATATGGTGAGTTCATGTTTATTCCTCCTTATCATTATCATCCCTAAGCTGCTTCAAAACATCGATCAGTTTTTTTGGCAGGGGAAGCCCAAGTTCTGCGGCATTTTCGAGAATTGAAATGCCCTCGTTGGCAATGTAAAAACCGCTTACTGCCGAGCGGCAGACTGCTCCGCCGCCCAGAACGTGCGTATCGAGAATGTGCCCCACCGCCACCAGAGCGAGAATGATGACCTTTTTCGCAATGCCCTTGAAGCCGACCTTTGAGGACAGCTCTTTCTGAGCGGCGGCGACCAGAACGCCCGTCAGATAGTCCAGCGCCATGAACGCAATGAGGGCATACATAAGTCCGTCCATCCGCCCGAAAAGAAAGCCGCAGACCGCCGCACCAATGGCTGTAATCAGCTGAATTATTTTGTTCATTTGTTCACCTCCTGCAATTCCTGTATCATCCTGTACAGCTCCATATTTGACGGAACTGTCTGCTCCTGATCGTAGAATTCCACCACACAGCCATCGGGAAATGATGATGCTGAATAGGAGCAGTCGGAAGCTATCCGCACCCGTTTCAGCGCCGTTCCCGAAAAAGCATTTGCGCCGATGGACTTCACCGAACGTGGAATGCTGACTGCACGAAGTTCGGAACATCCCGAAAATGCGCCGTCGATAAGCGGTTCAGGCAGTCCTGCATGAGTGAGCCTGCCGTTTTCAACGTACCACCAGAAAGGCGGATACGGTGCTTGAATGTAGTTGCCTGTCAGCGGTTCGGGGAGGTCAATATTAGTAAGTCTGTTATCTTCAACAATCCACGGTGGAGGATATTCTATCTCTGCGTTAGCTGTTGCAATTTCTGACGGTAAAAATGCGGAGTTGTCAGAGTATTTCAACACAACCCTAAAATATTTGATACCGCTGTAACTTGTAATATCAAATTTGTATGGGCTGCCATACCAGTAAAGGTCACAAACAATTGCAGATGAATCTCTGCTACTATATCCGATAAAATCAACCAACACACTTTTTCCTGTCGATGAAGTTGCCGATAGCGTAGCGTATCTCGAAAAAGCACTTATTTCGATATATCCAACTGAACGGACTTTGGTGCTATCTTCTGTGTTGCCAGAAGAACCGATACTTCCTTTTTCTAATCCTAACTCCAATAAATCATAGTTTGCTATTGCCATAACTCATCACCCCGCATTAAACCCAATAGAAGCCAGATATTCAGTATTGAGCCAATTCTCAGCGGTCACACCGAGCAGTTTGTTCTGCGGTGTGCAGTTGGGAGCTTTTGTTGTGTTTATGATGGACGGCGAAGCGGATGAACCTGTGATGTTGAATGTAAATGTTGAATTTGCTGTAATATCAAAAACGCAGTTTGAGAAAGTCGTAGCAAATGTATTTCCGCTGAAAAAATTCGGAGCATCGATTTCATAGTAGGAACCGCTTCCCATAGTTGCGATACCGTTGTAGTCACTGCCAAATATATTGCTCCTTCCTCCATCGCTCTTGATCTTCACATAGCAATTGTCAATATCCGCCCATCTTCCGTATGCCTGCTGTACATATAAAAAACCTGCACCGCTTTTCAGAAGCAGCTTCACACTGCATCCCTTCATCACTTTATTGACATAATACAGATTTGCAAAAACTTTATCACCGACTATGATTCCGCTTATCCTGCAATCCTCAAAAATATACTTTGAACTGCTATAGCCATTTGCACAGAAATGATAGTTTGTATAAATATTGGATATTCGGGCATTTTTGATAGTTCCGTCACCTGAGACGGAATAATGATCCGTGTTGAAATTGTACCAGTTTGATATTGTTTTTCCGTCGCCGTCGATGTTACAGCCGTTCATTTGCAAATTTGGCATATCCCCGTCAGGATATTCGTCCGTGATGTTGATATCATTGCCAACCTTGATATAAACTCCCGATTCTGCGGCTTTTTCAACAAGTTCGGCATAAGTCGTTACTACATACGGGTCAGCCTGTGTGCCTGTGCCTGTTATGCTCATTCGATCACCTCCACCCCGTCGGGGATATATACAGTTTCTACGGCACTTCCTTCAAATGCCGCACTTGCAATTTTAGTCACTGCCGCACCTCCCATTTTTTCGGGTATTTCCACATTTACCGCCTCACCGCTGTACGCAGTCACTGCCGCAGAACCGCCCGATATCTCATATTCCCAGTCAGTCAGATCGGCGGCAGGCTCATGCGATCTTATATTCTGTCCGCTCACCTCCGCCGTTCCGCTGACGATCTCGCCATAGTCGCTGACGATGATCCTGATAATGTGATATCCGCCGTTGACCTGCACGGGCAGGGTCAGGGATATTGTCCCTTTCTCCGCTTCGCCGAGGGATATGCAAGGCTCTGCACCGACATTTTCCCCATCGACCGTGACTGTCAGCTTCGGCGCAGTTGATTCGGCAGTTCCGAGAAAGTTGAAATTGCAGGTGATAAATGCCTGCGTCTGCTCCTTTGCGCTGAAACCGCCGAAAGCCGCTGTTCTTGCCGTTCCGAGGAGCATATCGCAGTATACTTTCAGCGAAACGGTCACGATGTTTTTTGTGACGTTTATTGATGTGGAATTGTAGACATTTCCGCCGCCGCCCGATGATGTGACAGTATTTCCCGAACGTGGCGCACCGCCTGAGATAAGCGTCTGCGGCGCACGGAACTGCCATGTGCTGTGGCAGATCAGGAACGGCACAAGCCTTTCGCCGACGATGCCGTCAGTGAGAAGCACCATGTCGCCCACATCCAGCGTGGGGTCTCCGTAGAAATCCGCTGTTCCCGTGTACCAGCTCAGGTTGCGGAATTCCTCCATCAGCGGATCGAGGATGCCCTTGTAGTAGGTCATGTAATAGTTCCTGCTGTTCGGGTCTTCCTCGTCGGTATCGAGTATGAAAACATTGTCCTGCGACAGATATATCTTCGAGGATGTGCTTCCCTTGTCGCTCTGGGAAGTCTCGACAACATGGCCGTATTTGTCCGCATAGCCGAAAGCCTTGACAAAATATGCACCGCTGCTGATATCCACATTGAAACGCTCATCCGCATCAATGGTCATTGACGATCTTGACGGATAGCGCCTGAATTCAATTTTTCCCTGTCTGTCGGCAATGACGAAGCATCCGAGATATTGTGCGATATACTGCACTTCCAGCCAGCAGGTAGGCGCAGGCGATACGGAAAATGGGTATATCTCATTGACCGTTATCTCAGGGGCGAGCGCCGCCAGTTCCTCAATGGTCTGTGCAAATTCTACATCCGCATTTTCTTCGATCAGCCGCAGTGCCGCCGAAAACTGTATGAATCCCGGTACTCCGCTGTCAGGCATCGGTGCGGTCAGTCGGGCGAGGTGGTCGTAGGCGGTTATTTTTGTTATCCCCGAAGGCTGTCTTTTCGCATCGGAAATGTCCCATACACCCATCGGCACTTCATCATCAGCGCCGTCAATGGTAACGGTCAGGCTTATCTCAGCTCCCTCCAGCTCTGCGCTTTCGGGTATCACCGCATCTATGCACAATTCTCCGATGTAAAGCTCTCCAACATTGAAAATGTCCGAATCTGAAACTATCTGCGACGATATGCTCGGAGTACCGAATATATTTTCATTGCCGTTTCTGTTCAGATCTATGACAGTTCCGTCAGGGAGCGTTATTTCGCCCGATATATGCTGTAATGCCCTTGCATTCACGGCATCCCTGAACTGACTTGATACACTGTACATATCACACCTCTATCAGCGTAAAGGACAGCCGATGCCGCCCTTTACCATTGAGAATAATTTCAGTTTCGTTCACTCTGTCCGACGGATACATTACCGCTTCTGCCTGAGTGCCGTTGTGGATGAACTGCACTGTCAGCTTTGAGCCGTCAATGAGACTTTCCATGTCGGCAATATCGCTGTCACTGCCGAGATATTCCAGTTCTATGGAATACAGTCCCATTCGGACAGGATATTGCAGAAGCCGCCCTGTTTCGGCAGAACGTCCTGTTGAATCGGAATACAGATCGCTTCGGGTTATGACGCATTTAAGCGGCTCTATCTTCGGAGCTGTGCCGTTTATGCTTATTATAGGTCTCATGCATTATCCTCCTCTCAGAGCCTTGTCACGGTTCACGGCATTGACAGCAACTCTGCCTATCTCCCTGCCGTCCAGAACGCAGACAACGGTTATGGGCTGATTTCCTCCGCTTTCCTCACGTATCACCTTACGCACCGAATTCTCAATATTGCTCACAGGCGAGACTATTTCAGGCTCACGCTTGTTGTCACCCAGTACTGCGAGGAAATTGCCGTAATTCGCAGGCACATACGTACCCTGTGCAAGATACGGTATCTGAGGAATGTGGACATTCGGAAGTCCGAGATCGAAATTTGCACCGCCGATAACAGGGACATTATCGGGAATATGTATTGAAAGCGCCGAATTCAGACTGTTGACAATATTGTTTATTCCGTCCTGCAAGCGCCATAACAGACTGTTCAGCTTGTCAATTACCCAGTTTATGCCGTCCCTTGCACCGTTTGAAACGTCAGACCACAGACCGCTGAAGAAGTCCCTGACACCTGAAAAGACATTTTTTACCCTGTCCCATGCATTGCGGAATCTTTCCTCGAACCAGTCGCCGATGCCGCTGAAAATATTGTGGATGTCGCTGAGTCTGTCGGAGAAATAGCCGTGAACATTGTCGAAAACGGATGTGATGCTGTTCCATCCCTCACGGAATCTGTCACCGAACCATGTGCCGACAACAGAGAAAATGCTGACTACTTCGTTCCAGCGGTCACTGAACCAGTTCTTCATGTCGCTGAAAGCCTCAACGATATTCTTCCATGCAGTGCTGAACTGCTCCTTGAACCAGTTCCCGACAACGAAATAAACCTGCTTGATGGCTGACCAGATATCACTGAACCATCTGACTGCATTGCTCCATGCGCTTTTGATGTTGTTCCATGCTTTGGTAAACTGCGCTTTGAACCAGTCGCCGACTTCGGAAAAAGTCTTTTTGATGCTGTTCCAGATATCGGATAGGAATTTCGCTATGCCGCTGAATATTTCCTTTACATTATCAAAGAAATTCCAGAGCCTTGCCTGTATCTCATCCCATACACCGATCGCAAAGGCTTTTACCTCGTCCCAGTGCTTTATCAGGAGGACACCTGCCGCAATTATGGCGGCTATTATTGCGACAGATGCGATCATTGCCGCATTTGCCGTCAACCATGCAACAGCATTGGCTAACAGTTCGGTAGTCAGCCATATAAGCCGACTGAGAAGGAGTTTCATCTGCCCGATAACACCTGCTATGGCATTCGCTCCCTTAACAAGACCTATCGCCGCCGCAACAGAACCTATAACGATGACCAGATCGCTCAGCAGCGTCTGATGCTCCTTTATCCAGTCAGCGAGTTTGCTGAGGGCAGTTGAAAGACTTCCGAGAACTGATAATATCACTCCGCCTGTCCATGCCGCAAGGGGTTTCAGAAACGAATCAATGAGAAATACAGCCATCGGTTTTAATACAGTGATGACCGAATCAAGAACTTTCAATCCGCTTGAAAGCAGGTCAATGAACGTCGGCACAGCCTTTTCAAGCGTCCATTTTCCCAATGGGAGCAGAACATTCTCATAGAACCATGCAAGTCCGTCGCCGATGTTGTCCGTAAGCGGTTCAACAGCTTCGAGCAGTCCGCCGATACTGTCAAGGAGCGGTGCAAAATCAAGGCTTTTTGCCCATTCCGCTGTTGCACCCGTTATTCGTCCGACCGTTCCGAGAATACTGTTTACAATGCCGAGGATGGCGCTGAATATCCGTGTACCTCTTTCGTTTTCCGTCCATGCTTCGGTGAACTGTGTGCGGAGATTCGCCCACACGTTGTTGATATTGGTGAGAATGTCAAGGATATTCGCAAATATTTTCTCGCCTGTGCCGTCATTCCACGCATCTCTGAACGATTGCGAAACTGCATGGATAAGTTCAAGGAAAGCATTCCAGCGGTCTGCATAGGATTGTATCAGCGCTGTACCTCTGCCGCCGTCATCCCATGCGTTTTTGAGAGCCTGAGCGACATCACCGATGATACCGAGAACGTCCGAAAACAGCATGATGATATTTCCGACGAACCGCTCACCGCTTCCGTTTGTCCAGACCTCTGCAATGCTGTCACCGATCGACGCAAACAAGTCCCTGACCGTCTCAGCGGCTCTCTGAGCGTTTGCAATAAGCTGTGGGGAATTATCCTCCCATGCAAGCTGAACGGGCTTTATGAACGTGCTGAGCCTGTCTGAGAGCTTGTCTGCGGTCTTTTTGATATCCTTGTCCGCAGCTGTCGGAACAACAGCCGCATGAACCGTTTCCGCAGGCTTTTCAGCCGCAGTTTCAGGCTCGGTCTCTTTTGCTGTTTTTGTTGTTACTGTGTTGATCTGATCGAAGTTTGCAAGACTGTTTTCCTCTATTTCAAGGGACTTCTGCTGATTCTCCACAGTTTCTCCGACGGCAGTTGTCAGATCTTCCTGATAGTCTGCGGATTCATTGATACTACTTCTGATTCTTTGAACATTGCTAAGTTCAACTCCAAAATTATTTGCAAGTTTTTCGGACACTATTACAGCAAGATCAGCTATTCTTTCAAGTAGAGAAGCCATCTCCTCAAGGGCAGGAACAAATAAAGCCTGAATATTTATAAATGCTTTTCCGAATTGTTCCTTAATATCCCCTAAAGTATTGCTCACTTGTTTCAGTCTGCCGGCAGGTGTACGTGCAAGCGCTTCGTTTATTCCTCCGACTGAGGCTTCAACAACTTCGGCAAGTGTTGCTACACGCTGTTCTTCTGTGCCAAACTTCAAAAGCTGTTCTTGTGCTTCATTGAAACTATATCCATATCGAGATAGCGCTGAAGTCTGACCTTCGAGAACTTTTCCCAGCATCGTAGATATTGTCACTGCTTCTTCTGCTGTTGCATTCAATCCATACTGCTGTGCCAGCATATCATTGAGTACAACGTTCATTGTGCGGAGAGAATCGGCGTTTTCGATGTATGTGGACAATTCCTGTAATCCTGATAGCTGAATTTCATCTCCAATAACGCCAACTTTTTGAAGTTCCGAAGCCCATTCCTTCACCGCTTCTATTTGTTCTTCGGTAGCGCCGAGATTACGTCCAAGAACAGTCTCGATTTTTGTTTCTGCTTCAAGCTGAACCTTATATAATTCTTTTGATTCCTTTACAAATGATGCAATTTGCCTGACACTGAAAGCCGCCGCAATTGCCGCACCAAGTCCACGGAACTGTGATATAAGGCCTTTAAGTCCGCCGCCTATCTTCTTTGTATCGGTCTGGAATCCGCTTGTATTTATCCGTGTATCAAAATTCAGAAAGCCGTCTGCGGCCATTTATCTCACTTCCTTTGCAAGAAAAGGGCGGATATACTCCGCCCATCTCTTATTTACTGTCTTTCAGGGATTGTCACCGTCACCGCTGTCATCAGGCTGATCTGATGCAGGAGTGAAAGTCTTTGTGGATGTATCCCATGTACCCTTGACTCTGCCGCCGTCATTGTAGATGCTGAACGGGATCTTCACACCCGAAGTGTCACCGCCTACGGAACTTGGCGCAATAACTACATCCTCACGGTATGCCCAGAGAACGTTGCCTGTGCTGTCAACAAGGACATCGACCTTTGTTGTCTGAGTTCCTGTGCCTGTGAGACGCTCGTTTGCAATATACATCAGCTTTTCGGCAAGCTCCTCAGGTGTGTCATTGTCAAGGCGGACGTAGAACGGGTCAACGTCTGAGCTTACATCGAAGCCGTTATGAATGACATTGTTCTCGCCGAGGATATTCTTCTGTGTGCTTACATCGGGATTGAGATTTTCTGTGTATTCCTCAAGGTCTTTGCCGAGACGGATATAATTCGTGGTGTCTGTCACAGCCTTTGACGGATCGCCCAGCGGATTCACATCAATGTAGTGTGCAAGATACTTTCTTTCAGCTTTTACGCTCATGATAATTCCTCCTAATCAAGCAGAGCTTTGAGTTTTTCCTGCTCTGCCAGTTCTTCTTTGGTGTATTTGGTTTTCAGCTCCACCATGCCTCTATGGTCACGGCAGAACTCCTGTTCCCATTTTTCAAGTTTTTTGCCTTTGGCTTTTTTCTGACGGATATGCAATACCTGTGACAGCAGGCCCTCGCCGATCTCGCCAAAAAGTCCGAGAAACGTCCACCAATGCATATACGGTACGGAACGTGTCTCATATCCTGCGGCTTTGTTGACAGCAGGGAAGATGATGCGCTCATCCTGTTCCCAGTCAATGATCTTCACGGGGCTGACGTTTTCTTCGGGGATATCTCCGCCGCCTGCGAACCGGTAAGCCTTTTCAACAGCCTCCTGAATATGCTCATGCGGGATCGCCGAAAAGTCCTCAAACAGGTTATTGACGCATATGAAGCATTGTTCCTCAGCAGTCAGTTCAGGATCATTGAAAGCCGCATAGATATTCAGCATAGTGCGGAAATCGCTGTCGATGGGATATTCCTTTCCGCCTATTTCAAGGCATCTCGGAAGCTGACCTATCATGCCAGAAACTGCTCTAAAAGCGCCAGCTTCTCAGGTGGGAGCTTGCTGAGGTCGGGCATGGAGCTTTCCTTTTTCAGATATGCCTGCACTTCGGGGCGAGGCTGCTTGTTTTTATTGGTGAGCGCCTCAATATCCTCTTTCAGGATGGGGATGAACGCTTCAAAGAATGACTGGAAAAGCATTTTGTCCTCGTCAACAAGAGTGAAAATATTCGCTCCGTCAAAGGCAGGTGTGCAGACATCTGTACCGAATGCATCATTGAAGATCCCTTTTATCTCATTGCTGATCTCAGTCAGCTCATCGGCAGAAGCATTTTCCAGCCTTTCACTCATTCCCGATATTGCGTCCTCGGCATCCCTGAGACGCTTCATCAGATCGGGATCGAGCCTTACTTTGATAACACGGTCACTGTCGCCCACCTGATATGTTCTGTATCCTTCGTCAAATACTATCTTCTTCATTTTTTCACTCCTCCAGAGTATATTCGGCAATTATCTGTAACTGATACTGTACGCCGTCAAATTCGTTTTCCTGCGGAACTGCAATGAGCATTCCGCTCCCTGTGGTTATTTTCGTTATTCGTCCGCTGTCTGTCGGAATATTCTTCTGCTTTCCCAGCCAGATGCCCAGCTCTGTGAGTGCGGTGCTGTTGGAAAGGCGCTCATAGTCATTCATGGAACTGTACGTTGTGTACAGCATGAACGTGTGCTGTCTCAGCTGATCGCCCAGAATGTCCTCTTTTATCAGCGAATCGTCGGTTGATGAAAGTCCGTAGCTTGTAGGTTCGGGGTCAGTGAAATCTATATGCACCTCTCCCACAACGTCGCTTATTTTCGGGAACTCTAACAGGAGCGCCCTGACTGCTTCGATTATGTTCATCCTGCCCGTCCTCCTGCAATTGCCGCCGCTCCACGTAGTATCGCTCCCTTGTGCTGACGTTTCATCGGCTCGAACCAGAGGCGCTGTCCCTGTGGATTTCCGCCGTGTCTGTGGTTGGAGCGGATGTAATATGCGTATCTGCTGTGATCTGTAAGAAAATATATTCGTCCCGGCGAAACGATCTTCACCGAGCGGAGCAGTTTTCCTGAATTGCGGTATTTCGGAAGCGCAACAGGAACAAAAGGAGTCATGAGCTTTACACATTCTCTGTCGATATATGCCTGCGCCGCCCTGAACCTTGCAGTCTGCAAAGCTCCGAAATTCCTGTTCCAGCGGAGCATAGTCCTCATTCCGCCGACGCTGATTATAATATTATTCGGCTGTATCATGCGCTCACCTCGATATCGGGCAGTCTGCCGTTAAAATGCTGAGCAGTCTCTTTCACAACAGCGAAAGCCTTGTTTGTTCTGCGAAATTCAGCCATGCTCTCCGAAACTGACTGCTGATCCGAGGTATCAAATTCAAACCGACAGTCCGTCGGAACGATGATATCTCCTGCTTTCGGGATATAGTAGTCTGTGCAGTTGACCGCATAGATATATACTTTCAGTCCACCCTTTTGCTGATCGCCATTTTTCAGCGTATGTTCGCCTCTGAGGTCGCTGATAAGAACACCCATATAGCTGTGTCTCTGCAAGCTGTCCTTTTCGTAGACAGTGCAGTTGCCGTTGGTAAGAAGAAGTTCGGCACGTACCTTTTTATTCCAGCAGAGAGGGATATTTTCGTCCATGCCCTGCTGAGGATGCCCGACGGTGCGGAAGGTGTTTCCGAAGAATATCACCTTCCTGTCAAGCCAGTCATGTGCATCGGTTTTAGGTATCGCCAGTGTGTAAGCAGGTATCCTGTGCCCGATGAGTTCAGTCTCGGACGGTTCGCCGATAAGGACATTGCTGACGGTTTCAGCACCGCTTTCGGTTATGAGCTGTATGTCAGTTCCCTTTATCATCTGCACTTCCGTACACCTCCAGAGCGCCGTATACCTGACAGAAAAGCCCAAGTTCTTTCAATTCATTCCGCAGAAAGTACAGCGATTGCCCTGCATTGAGATAAGTCATGGATGCGCTGTATCCAAGAGCGGACTGTGAAGCCTGAGTAACGGCAGGAGCGGTGTCGGAAATGGCATCCAGCGCCCTTACCACCGCTTGAACAACGATGTTTTTCACCGTCAGTCCATAGTCATCGCCGTTCTTTTCATCGGCTATCAGATCATCTATATCAGAGCCGTATTTTACCGCTTCCAGCCTCAGCTTAGCCGAAGCGGTTTCAAGCAGTATCTCCGCCGCTTGCTGCTGCTGAGCTGTCAGACTTATTCCCAGCGCTGTTATGTCGCTTACGCTTGCGTACACTGCTTTCATCTGCTTTGCCCTCCTTGTC
>OCTW011616635.1_pt1 | contig 14655 bp, 13 predicted proteins | sample 1539671 | NCBI WGS metagenome assembly OCTW01 (sample SAMN02144230, study PRJEB22623) | gut metagenome | biome: sheep rumen | host: Ovis aries | place: New Zealand
GATCCCGCACGACCTCTGCGATATTTAGCCAGGCATTCGTCTAACAGGTAGCAATCAGCTTTCTTACATACCTTCAGCCACATGGCATAGTCATTATTCTTCTTGATGTCCTCAATCTGAATAAGGCCAACCTTTGAAGTATCATACATAACTGTCAAACACCCCGGCCAGCAGAAGTTATACATCCCTCGTCTTGTAACATGCTTAGGGCCTGAGATAGTCACACCTGTCAGATTCCCATTTGCATCCATCTCCTGGTACTCAGTATAAGAGAACGCATAGCCATTTTCTTCCATAAACCTAACCTGCTTCTCTAACTTCGTAGGTTCCCATAGGTCATCACTGTCCAAGAATGCAATCCAGCGGCCATTGGCTTCCCGTAGCGCATAGTTTCGCGATACGGCAGCTCCAGAATTGTGATGATTCTGATACAACTTTATCCGTGAATCCTTGTCCCTTAGTTCCGATACAAGTCTCACAGTATCATCTTTTGAACAATCGTCCACAAAGATAATCTCCCAATTCTTGTATGTCTGTGCCTGAACACTGCGGATGGTCTCTTCTACGTACATTCCACAGTTGTACGAAGGCATAATGATGGATACTAATTCATAACTCATCTTTTTTCCTTGTTATTTTTCCAGGTCTCTCGCCCAAGCTTCTTGCCTGAGTATTGCCTCTATTCTTTTGTCCTTAATCCACTTCCTAAATGGAAACAACACCTTCACCGCCATGCCTATCAAAGGTTTATAAAACACCTGCATATCACAATATGCCTTACGGAACTTGAACTTTTCTTCCAGAAATGGCTGTATATTCGAATGCTCTGTCACCGAACGTGCCCCATCCAGCACATATTTCAAACCACACTCACAAAGGTAGTATTGATTCATCTTGAATATCAAACCATACATCGGATAGCTCGAAGTGGGAGCTTCTGGATTCACCCCCATTGTCACATACGAACAATAGTCATCATATTTCCTGTTAATCCCCATTGCTTCCGGTTTACCTGTTTCTACGCTGTAGGCGAGCCAAAACTCCTGCCCTCCACTCAAGCAGCGGTTTTTCCACTGCTCTTTGTTGACCATTAGCTTAGGATCATTGAAACGTTTCCGCGATTCATTGTATAACTCAAATCCATCCCTAACCATTATCTCAGGCGATACCATCTTCACATCATAGCATTTGAGCGATTTCCTGACTTGATTTCTTGTTTTTGAAGGAAGTTCATCTATATCCCCCCAGTTTTCCTTGATGACATACCAGAACTGCGTTTCATCTGGTTTATCCCAGTTAAATGTGTTCCTTACAAAACATCCCCCCCCACCGAGCAGGGCCTTGGCCTGCAAAGAATCCATTTTCTCGCATAGATGCGGATTCTGTTTACAAGTCCATCCTTGATTTCTGAGTGAATATTGAACTTCCATTATTTTTGCTATTCTAACTTTGGCGGAGAGTGCAGAGGTTTTGCGGGTACACCAGCCACAGTGTCACCAGGAGCGACACTCCTGTTAACCAATGCACATGCTCCAATTATTGATTTTTCACCGATTGTTATATCTCGTGGTGCTATGATAGATGTTCGCATCCCAATGTAAGCACCATCTTCAATGATTATTTTATTGTGTCCTTGCTTTTAGAATTTTCATCGGTAATGTCTTTTATTGTGCTATCACCGCGAAGATTCTTTGAGAAAGCGACCGCTCTGATTCTACGTCCCGACCTCCTTCAGCATGTTGCCATATAATTCTATATAGCGCGATGCGATAGCATCCCACCTGAATTGGGCAAAGTCAACCACCTCTGCTGCAAGGTAGTTGCTCCGGTGCAGGAAAATCTTTTCTATTGCCCCTTTGATGTCAGCCTTTGAGGAGGCCTTCACCGATTCGCCCACTCGCCTGTCCAGCATCCCGTCCACACCTTGTCCTTTGGTGTACACGATGGCCAAATGCTGCGAGAGGGCTTCTATATAGACGAGCCCGAAGGTCTCGTGGTAGGAGGGCATAGCAAAAACACTGCACCGGGAGTAGATATCCTTCAAGATTGCTTTGTCGTAAATCTTGCCGTGATAAATGATTGTTTCCGGGTTCTTATATGCAATGTTTTTTATCCCCCCCAAGTACCGTCCGTCACCACCCACCAGGTGGAGTTGTATGTCGGGGATTGTATTTTGCATTTCCAATATTGCTTGACAGAGTTTCATCACGTTCTTATTATAGTCAAACTTTCCTACGTATATCACGTTGTGATTCTCCTCTGCCGGAGTTTCTTTGATGTTTTCCAACCAGTATGCATCAATGCCGTTAGGCTGGATGACAAACTTATTTTCAATTTCCTTAAGATGTAGTCTTATCAGTGGATGGCGACAGAACTTATCCTTCAAGGCTTTCGAGATAAAGATGATTCTCTTTGCTGCTTTCAGCACCTTTATCCCAGTCACCCACGTGTGCGGAGCGTATCCGAGGAACTCGTTGATGTCAGTGTTCCTTACCGTCACAATGTAGGGCACGCCATATTCTTTGTACAGACTCAACGCCACTGCCCCGTCGCTGAAGAGCGTCGTGGCGTGGGCGAGGTCGTATGTATTTAGAGATGCTGCGAGCTGCCATTTCAGATCGGTATATACATCCCGTATCTTCTTATGGTAAAAGATGCGGTGATGCAAGCTCAGTATAGGGCGATACGCGAAATCCGTTGCCTCGCCCTCGAAACTGTTTTTTCCTGCGAGGGAGGCATCTCGGTAATAGGTATATACCGTTTGCCGTATGCCCTGCCGGTCAAGTTCTGCGTACAAATTTGCATGAACCTTGCTGCCGCAGAAGTCATTGCAGATGTGTAGGATGTTCATAGACTTAGTGATTTTCATGAACCATTAACAAAGAGGTATTTCCTTTTAATACAGTATTTCGTATTTGGAAAAGCCTGATTAGATAGCCTATCAATACAGCAAAGTGGAAACTAATCAAATAGGAGCCCGAAACAAGCAGTGGCATAAATCCGAATAAAAAGAGCATTATGTAGAGTGGTCTCCCACCTTGCAACGCCAGTCTTTTCTTTTTATTAAAAGCCCTAATACAGTAAAAGAAAAAGACCAAGAAAAGAATTCCTCCTCCAAAATAGCCATAGTGCATAAACACCTCAAGAAACACATTGTGCGTATAAAAACCCAACAAGTCTCTGTCAGATCCAACACCCCACCCCAGAACTGGGCTCTCATCTATCTTTTTTATAGCTGGGACATAGAGCATCTCACTCCTTCCAGAATCATAAGAAACAAGCTCACCATTCATGGCTAATATCAATGTCCTTGATGACTCTAAATAATCGCTCTTCGTAAATACCCAAATTCCTGCAACAACCAAGACTCCAAGAAGAGCAAGTACCTTTACTTTACTTTTTGCCTTTGTGGCGAACAGTAATTCATACATATAAAACAATACGCACACAATGACTGGTCCACGCGAACCATCTGCCAATATCATCAAAAACAAAAGTAAACTTAGAACTTTGTCTACTAATTTGTCTTGATGAAACAGAAATAAAGTTGGCAACAGAAAAGAATATCCAAACGACATGCTATACGTACTTTCCTCATCAACAAACGGCATGGCTTTCATGCCGAATACATAAAGAGCACCAACTATCGGACACAAACGACTAATATACAGCAGTATATATAAGAAATTATTAAAATCCTTAATGCTGACGATGAACAAAACCGTCAAAATTGATATAGGGGTCAGCGTGTAAGCCCTATTACTTTCTATGAATTCATGTGATGTCGGGTATATAACATAATTGAATAAGATAAAGACAGCATATCCTATGAAATATGCAAATAACAGCCTTGGCTTTCTCTGAAACACAATGAATACACCAGGCAAAAAAGTTGCTAATGTTGCAACAATTCGCAAAGTTGCAGCCCTCTCTACGGATACCAGCTCATATAGTGGAAGAAGCAGCTGAAATGTTGTTATTATCAGCTGAAACAATACCACAAATGATAAATAATAATCCTTCTTCATTCCAATCTAAAAATGTTCAAATATCTGCTGTTTGAATTTTTCCACTTTTATTTTCTCTATATATCTGTTGTCTGGAGAAAAGCTTTCACGCCTCATCATTCCCTCTGCAATACTTGAAGCTTTTACTGATGGAATAGTAAATCCAAGATTATATTTCTTTATCAATTTCCCTATAAGACCATCCCGGGGCCCTAGAACAGGTTTTTTGAACTGTGCTGCATATCCAAGCAGTCCACTTGACTGTGCCATCACCTGATAGGGCACCAGTATTTGGTCACAAGAGTAGCAAAGATCTGCAAGAAACTCTACGCTGCAATAGTTGTCAAATACAAGAATCTGACAACTGTTTTTCACCTTATCGAGTTCTCTGTAGAACTGTTCCCTTATATCTTTATAAACTTTCCCCGCAAAAACGACCGTGATGTTTTTCTTATCTTCTTCGCTTAATAGACTAAGTGCTTTCACAATTTCCATGGTCCCTTTTCGCTGTTGCAACCCTCCAAAATGGATGTACAACCTATTCCCTTTGGGGATGTTTAATTCATCTCTGATGTCATGCGGCTTATAATCAATCTCGTTGAAAGGATCCACAAGATACTGAAATTTTGTCGTTTTATACAAGCCATTGAGATAGCGTGCAGATGCCTCATCGTTTAATATGAATACCGTATTCAAGCATTTGCTCTTTGTTATAAGTTTATACTTCAGTATTTCTATAATTCGTCTGTGTGGCGAATAATTCTTCCATTCGTACAAATAGATTTTATATACAATGGAAACGATTTTATGCTTCGAGGAAATCAGAAAGGGAAGAAATGGAATCAGTTTCATTAGCGTTATCAGAAAAACACTCTCCGGATTATATTTCTTAACGTATCGTCGTAAGAGTTTTGATTTTTTCCAGGACTGTACATACATGTTTCCGCCATTGGCGTCATCCGCAACATCCTGCGGAATGAAGTCAAATGATATATTCTCTGATGTCGGCCATTCGTAATCTGACTTCCGCTTGTTAAATTCCTCTGCCACGACAATTTCGAACTGGTCATCTGTATGGTTCAGCATCTCCATATAGAGATGGTGAATATATTCCATTCGATGGCCAGAGAGCACTGTCTCAAAAAGTATTTTCTTCATTGTCTCTCTATTTGTTTTATTACTCTACATGGATTGCCTGCCGCTATACAGTCAGCTGGTATATCCTTAGTCACTACACTTCCAGCACCTATGATTGTTCGCGGACCGATAGTCACACCCTTTAGGACAAACACCCCGGCTCCGATAAAACAATCATCACCAATATTTACAGGTTCGCATTTCCTTTCCTTGAGGTCAACCGACGGGTCGCGCCGCTTCATATAATCCAAACAATGAAAGTCGGTTGTGTATATCTTCACGCCGCCGCCCATTTTCACGTTGTCACCAATAGATATATCTGCCCCTTTAGCTATCAGTACAGTCTGTGACATACCCACATTATTACCGATGGTAATTGAACCGCCTTCTGCTCGGAGCACACAGGGAGTGTTATAACCAATCTGATTAGCCATCATACCATTATTCATTCCAAGGTTATTACCAATCACAATTCTGCCCCCCCCAGCCACGTTTATATAGGGCGTTCCAACAATTCTATAACTACCATGTCGAATGCCATTCCCAGTAAACCGCAACTTGCTATGAAGCATACTCGCAAAGCGATGAGCTTTATACCTCAAACTATGTAATAAATGGAACAATTTTTTCATATTTAAAATTTGAAAGCTAAGTCCTTAGAGTAACATTTACGTCTATATCATCAATGGCCTCCCTCAAAGCAGAGATAAAACCCTTCCCATATTTCAAGTCTGGCTCCAAATAATTCCCTTCTCCCCACTCATTCCAGGCTTTTACAAACACTATGTTTTCTTCGTGCGGTCTTTCCTTATACATATCAAAAACCATCGTGCAATATTCTTTCCAGATTTTTGGCGTAGAATTGTGCAAAATAACGCCCATGTTTGCACTTCTCGGAGAATGGTCAAAATTAGGTAATATGCAGGGATATTCTTGCCTGTTTGGGTCAAAATGTTTTAATGAGTAGCCCACATAATCCTGATACGGATAAACCTTATTAGGCCTGCCCGTTACTTTCCGCCTAACCCATTTCGCAACGTTGCTTATATAACTTGTAGATTTCAGCATTTCCCTGACATAGTCAATTGCCATTTTATCAAATCCCTTATCTATAATAGCATCATACTGTTCCGACTGATACGTAAACCCAAAAAACTCAAAGCCTTCAAGACCATTTTTCTTAGCCAAATCATTCCATATTGACGACATCAACTGGAATTGTTCTTTAGTTATACCATTGGATGAGAAAAGACCATAAAGTAGTTTGCCATTTACCTTGATATAACGCTTATCCTTAAACGCAGGAAGCATGGCATTGAAGTGATCTATATAATCTTGCTCACCAGGATAAGTTTGCTCTATTAACAACTTATCAGGTTTCGTTGGGTCCCATGTCTTCTGATACCAACTATGATTTGCCCAACAAAGACAAAAAGGGAAATCTGGTTTACCGCTTTCAACCACTTCATGAAACACTTTATCTAAAAGACGTCGCCCAGCAAACCAGTAATGCCAATAACAAAAGCCTTCTATGCCTGCTTCACGCGCCAATTCTGCTTGTTGCTCCCTCACCTCAGGCACACGCAGGTCATAATATCCCAAATCAGCAGGCACACGTGGTTGATAATGTCCTCGAAAAAGAGGTCTTGCGTTTCCCACATTTGTCCACTCTGTAAACCCTTTCTGCCACCACTCATCATTTTCCGGTGTTGGATAAAACTGAGGCAGATAAAATGCTATTAATCTTGGTTTTGACATCTTCCTATAATGCTATATTACATTATTAATAAATCAATATCTTTTTTCACGCTAAAGGCTTTTTTCTTATAATCTTTCATTACATTTTTCATATGGTTTCTTATATTCTCTTCATTGCTTAGCAAGAACATAAAAGAATCCATTAATTCATTAACATCTGCATGGCTCTTGCTATTTACAACCAAAATATCATCCAATCCTAAATCTTTTGCAATTCCCCTTGATTTTATAGAATATCCAAGTGCTATAGTTGGTACGCACGTAGAATAAGCTGAGATTACAGCATGAGTTCTACCGCCTATGAAGAGATTACACTTTGAGATAATATAACGTATCTGGAGATAATTAAGTCCATCAATATGCAATATACTTATTCTACCTTGAGCTTTCTCGTAATACTCTTTCACCACATTCTGAGCAAGTATACGGTCATCTTGACCACTCCATGTTACATGAGGGACCAACAGTATCTCATATTCTGTTTTATCTAGTATATAATTCAACAAATTTCTCACTTCGTTTCCAAAAGGTGTATCGAGCGTAAAGCCTCCAATCGTAAAATTGCTTAGATTAATGCCAATTACTTTACCTTTATCAAATGCTTCTGGTAATTGAGTTTCTTTTGGCTCTAATACGAATGCAGGGTCTGGATAACATACAACATTCTTTAAACCTAAACTCTTGAAGAAATCAAACGACAACGATTCGCGTGCATATATCAAATCAAATTTTGTCAACACTTTTCTCTTCCGTGGGGATAGGTTTTTCTCCCCCATAGAACACCCCCATAAAACCGTCTTTGCTCCCCGCTTCTTGGCCCATTCTGTCGTCGAAATAACAAAGTTATCATCATAGCACATCATATCACCACCAGTTGACAACATGACGTCACCTGTTTGCATTTGGTTTACGAATGGTTTATACGTATAATGACGAGATAAAATACCTTTCTCAAAAGAATCTCTCCAGAAGACTTTCAAAGCATTTACATATACCTTGTTGACAAAACGAAACCACAATGAAAAATTGCGATATGGTTGCAAACTCACTTTGTCACCAATTCCTAAACGATTATCTAACGGAATATCCCTACAAAGTCCTATCAAGTTCTCCTTGGGTTCCCCTAGAATTGCTGATGTACCCTTAGCTATACCCTCGCATCCTCGATTGCCACCATCAAGATGAACTGGGAAATAATATTTATGTTCTTTATTCATTATTATTACATTATTTGGTTGCGTTGGGAGATCCACATCCATTCCTCCCTACGCCATTATGTGTCAGCATTTTTAATGTGTATTCTTTTAAAGTCTTGCGTATCCCCTTTAAGTATTCTGATAAACTTTTGGTTAATCAAAAATGTAAACATAGTACTATATATTATAACTATTGAAATTACTATGACAAGGTATATTGCAGTATCAAGCCATGAATCTATACTGACGCACCTTCTTGCAACTTTAATCCCAAAAGATGTACAACCATTAACAATGTACCATACAGTTGAATTGATTCCAATAAAAGACAACGCCATACATTTACCAATTGCTTTGGAAACACCTAATATTAAACATGTTCCTAATGTGCCCATATATATACTTAATGGAAGATGATTAATATCTGGAGTATGATACATAGTACAATAACTATCGGTACTGTTTAAGCCGAAAGGTTGCAAAACAATAAAAGAAATTATATATACTCCACCAAATATCAAATATTGTCTCACACTCAAATCAAATTTCCTTAATTGAGTACCTATCCAAATAAAAAGGGATAAAACCATTCCTTGTTGATACCACATGATATTGGGTAAAGAGCATCTTTCTAAAATGCCCCCCCCAATTGCGACAATAAAAAGCAAAATTGCAAGTACTTTCTCATTTTTTGATACCCTTGCGAGGATATAATAAATAATACGTGCTGTAAAAATAGCGCCAATAAACCACATCCCCCAAAACCTCAGTACATTTTCTAGTATAAATGTATGCTTAATATGTTCAAATATGCCCAAAGGGTGAAATGTAACAATATTTACAATTAATGCATTAAGAAATCTGATGCCGATTACTCCCAACAATAATAATTTTATATTCTGCCATAGATAGACCTTCCAAGACTTATTGATATTGACAAAAAAGCCAGATACCATAAAAAAAACTGGCATGTAAAAATATTGATACCAAACACCATTTTCGCGCATGTATCGAATTTGAGGACTATTTACTCCCGCCATATCTGAAAAAGCAACTGCGTGGCAATAAATAACGAGAAGGAAAGCTATTCCTTTTGCAATATCGAGATAATCTATTCTTTGCTTCATTTAAAAACGAGTTTGCAGAAAACAGCCTTTTTTATTCTTCGCCTTATTATTTTTAGCTCACTACTTTTATTTTGATTACAACGGATTCGTCGTTGGACTTTAATAAGTAGAATGAGCAAGTGTAGATGTTATCTATATCTTTGAGCGCATTATTTTTCTAAGTGTAAGAACAGCCTTTACCATTAAGCTTTTTTGGTAATAACTAAAATAATAACTAATCCTATCTTGCAAAGTGGTTTTTGATGTATATTTTACAAATCCTAATTTCGAGGAAGGTAAGCCGATTTTTTTTTCATATTTATGAATAATTCTGTCATTTTCGCCATCATAGACATAATCAATGCCATTCAAATAGCCATGTGCCTTGTAGAAATCCAGTGTTAACCGCAGGCCTTCCTCAAGTTTGTATTGGGTCTTGAATTCTGGACAAACTAATTTTAGTTTTTCGTTTGAACATTCTAAATTCTGTGCTCTACCTCCTCTCAACATCTGCTTATTTTCATCGCTAGTAAGTTCCTTCGCATAAAAATCAACAGGAATATCTATAGTTTTAACCTCTTTTTCAAGTAACTTTCCAAGAGTATCCAAGACTTCTTTCCAGGAGTATATATAGTCACCTACAACATTAAATTCTTCGTTATAGGCCCTCTCATTACCAATTAACCCTACTGCTCCGCGAGCAAAATCCTCTACTCTCGTCAGATTCAGCCTATTTTCACCGTTGTTCCATGTTATAATCGGCTTCCCCTGCAGTATTCTACTACACATGGTCCAATGTTGCCCTATAGGAGGATACATCCCATAAGGAATCCGAGTATTATCATAATTTACCCCAGGCCTTATTATAGTATAATTAATCCCTTTTGCTTTACATAAATCCTTAAGTGTTTTCTCACTTTCGACTTTATTCATGCTATATCCCCACAAAGGCTGGCCTAACTCAGATTTTTCCGACAACATTCCCTTTACGGACGTATTGTAGGCTTGTGCACTTGAAATAAAAATATACTGTTTCGCAAACGAGCCAAAGAGGCTTATTGAATATTCTATATCCTTCTTGTTATAACAAAGGAAGTCTATTACAGTATCAAATTTTCTATTACATAAACGCTCTTTGACCAAATCGGAGTCATGGATATCGCATTTAATCAATTCAACCTTTTCGTTTATAAACAACTTTCTACGGCCACGGTTCAGCATTGTTACTTCGTATCCGCGCCTTGCACTTTCATCCACAACAGCTTTGCTGAGTATACCTGTACCGCCAATTATCAGCACTTTCATTTTTTTACTTTATTTTTAATTGTTGTTACTATACTATTACGAAGGTTTTTATCAAGTGTAAAATATATCGCCGCAAATAATATAACTAATTCAAAAACAGACGAAATAATAAAATAGCACCATCCGTCTAAAAAATTATGTAAGAGAAACTCTATACCAGTCCAGGCTATCCCCCCAATAAAAAGGATCAAAACACATTTATATATGCTTTTATATATCATTCTTATGTCGTAATTCGCAAAACGTTTCAACAACAACGGTTTTATGACAAAAGCAATTATCCCATATATGGCAATATATGTCCATGACATAGCCAATGGTGAATAACCTATTTTAAAAAAAATATAGCATATAGGGAAACCCAAAAGTGCTATAACTGGGCTAATAACAGCATTTTGCTTAATTTTACCACAAGCATAAAGCCCGTAGTAAAGAGAATTATCTATAGTTTGAATAAAACTTTGAATTATTATCAATTGCACAAAAGCGACGCAATAATCAGGGACTTCTTTTAACCATAAATCTAGTACAAATGGCGTATTAATAAGAAGCGGAAATCCAATTAATGCTATCAAATAGAAAGATATTTCTGTTGATATTAAGACAAGCCGTGACGACTGCAAAGTATTATCCTGCGCATATAACTTGACCATCTGCGGTATTGCCGCCAGCCTGTAATTGTTTACAAACTGCATCACAGCGTTATTTACTTGTATTGAAATAGCTCTAGCAGCTGTAACTGCTGGCACAAAAAAAACATTAAGTAACATCAATACTCCCTGATTTGCCAGCATAGCTGATGAAGATGACACAAGGTTCCATCCAGAAAAAGATCCCATATCTTTTAAATGGCTTTTAGACGGTCGCCCTAGTAAGTTTGATTCTTGATATTTCTTTAAACAATATACAACATAACAAACAGTAGTGATTAACTGTACTACCAACAGGAGGCCTGCATACAAAAGCATCTTATCAGTTGATCCAACCGACAGTAAATAGACAATCAACAACCTCAACACAACATCAAGTATACTCATATATGCATAGACGTCCATATCTTCATGAGAAATAATGTCTGCAGTATAAGGTACTTGAATTATGGCTAATACACTCGATATTACAGAAAGTTGGAAAACCCAGAAAATAATATCCATACGATCTTTTGGCAATACAAGTTGACTGTTTATCAAATACAAGCCTATCGTCTCACATAAGATTACAATCAAGAAGGCCATTATTCCATGTAGGACAAAAGCTGATGTAAATACATCAGATAGTTTAGTCTGGTCTTTTTCTCCTAAGGCATAGGTTAAGTATCTAGATGTTCCCGTAGACAAAGCGCCATTTAAAAAGGAAAACATGCCTATAACACCTCCAACCGTCTGGAATATACCGTAATCATCTATACCTAATTCTATAAGAATGACACGTGAGGTATATAACGACACCAACATCGTGACAATCATTCTAAAATATAGAAGAACAGTATTTTTTGCTATCCTTTTACTACCTTCCATCTATATGCAAAATTCAATATTTGACCTTACAACTTTTGCAGGATTCCCTTGAACAAAAGTGTTAGGCTCGACATCATTAACAACACAAGAATTGTCAGATACTACAGCTCCGGACCCCACATGAATTCCTGGGTTGATTGAGACTCCAGTGCAAAGCCATGTATGATTATCAATTAAAATAGGCGCTGAAACAGGATAGCCTTCATAGCTTACCTGATGGCCATTAAAGTCTTTTATGCGAACGTGTCTTCCTGCTACAACTGTTCCTCGTAGCTCTGTTTGATTTCCACACGAAATCTCTAAATCAATATTTGCATGGAATGCATCAATAAGAAGATGTCCTCCATCATGAATTTGGACATCAAATCCCTCCAATAGTTCACAGGATTTATTAATTGTTAATTGAGAATTTCCTCGCATCGCCAAGTAACCATACTTATAAGTATAAGCCATCTCAGGCATATTGAGTTTTAAATCACCATGAAGTATAATTTTTGACTCTTTTGAGAGCTGAATATGGGTTTTACGGTAAGGGTATATAAAAACTCCAGCATCTCTCTTTATTTGGCATGTAAAAAAATTCCAAATAAAGAATTTCCAAATTACGCGTAAATTGAATCTTACGGAAATTATGTATAGCAAAAACTTTTTCATCTTTCTACGTTTCCTATATGTCCTTCTGTGGCATTATCCCGATGGTGAATCGTTGCTGGATTACCTATCACAATAGAGTGAGAGGGTACATCGAAGTTAACAAACGTATTAGGGGCAATAAGCACATCTTCACCAATAGTAATCCCACCAACAACAGTAGAATTACACCTAATACACACATTTTTTCCAAAATGAGGTGTGCCAACGCGTTTTCCTCTTATATCCCGTCCTATGGTCACTCCATGCGTTAAAAACAAATTCCCATCAAAAGTGGCTTTCCCATTGATAATAACAGGACCAGGATGACCAATAATCAAACCTTTGGGAATATTCATGTTTTCATAAAGCATAATTCCTGTGTATTCGCTGAACTTTATAAGCTTTCTCATATAGTATATGCCCCAAATTGTTCCCCTTGAAACTTGTGCCTTACGATAATACCACAAATATTTAATCTGTAGTAGTTTCATATCAGAACTTGATAATGTTTCTTTTCCTCTAAAAGAGGCGTTAAAACGTAAATCATAGTTATATACTTCACGGAATTTGGCATTATCCATTATCCAGAAGTTTTTTGAAAACAATCGCTTTATATTCATTTGATGAATGTTTTTACTATTCTAATCAACTTCCCTTTTAACCGTCCTAATATTGACGGTTTCTTTACTTTACATAACTTGGTAAATGCTTTTTGAGGATTACTTTCTAATAGGTTATAGAACAACTGACGGTCTCCTGTTTGTGGCTTGTTCTGAATCAAATTAGAATTGCCTGCAGCAATATCATCAATACTAATTTCTCGATAATCGATCTTATCAGCAAGTTTCTCCCACAATTCTAAACCTTTCTTGCTATGAACAATAACAGATGAAAGGCCTTTATTGTCATTTATCTCAGGTACAAGTTTGCTAGCACCCCAACAATCTGCTAATGTATAGTCGGAAAATCTATTTTCTTTCTTGAAAGGACACTGGAAACATGAGGGTCGCATATTCCAAGAGCGGAACATGCTTTGGAGATATAGATTCTCCATACCGATTTCCTTGAAATCCCTCTTATCAGTCTTTACATAAAAGCTGAAAGAATCCCATCCTTTGCTTTTCTCTTTGAAGTTTACATGAAGTATCTTCTCTCCTTTGAAAAATGCATTCAAGTATTTCTGCCACACTATAGAAGAAGGAATACCCATACATATCAAGTCGATTGTGTAAAGGTTATCATACTCTTTACGCAGAAAGGACTTCAAGCCCTCCACTTGGCATGCCATACCAGAATATAAAACCAAACGACCTGTTTTTAACTCATCCTTAATTCTCTTAAATGTCGAATTATCTGCCTTACACTGCAAGTACTTTGACCCTTGAATATTTTTGAGGTCATCTTTGGACTCAACAATCAAGTGTTTCGCATTGAAATATTCATCATAAGCAGTTCCAACAACTAATCCTCCATTCTCAAGGATCCACTCTGCTATTGGTGGGAAAATACTACCAGAAGAACTTATTAGGCGTTGTTCATAGTTTTTGTTTCGTGCAGCATAGCCTATCTGAGCATCATTATTAGCAATTCTTAACGTCTGCCTTTTGTCATATTGCAAAACAGGGCAAACAGCCTGACATAAACCGCAGTCTATACATGCTTCCTGATTGATGACAGGGTATTCAAAGCCCTCATCATCATATTGCATTGATATAGCTTCGTGTGAACATGCTGTATAGCATGCTGCACAGCCTGTACATCTATTATGCTCAAGAACTTCTATCATTTATACATTAAATCTAGTACAAATTCACATTGATGTCGAATGGTGTATCGAAATCTTTCAAGAGGGCGTGCTTCGTATCCTTTTCAGACAGCAGGGCTTTCTCTGTCGGTATCTTCCAGTCGATGCCGAGGGAGGTATCAAGAATGCTGATACCGCCGTCTGCGTCTGGATGATAGAATTCATCACACTTATACTGAAACACAGCTGTTT
>OCTW011439364.1_pt1 | contig 14652 bp, 8 predicted proteins | sample 1539671 | NCBI WGS metagenome assembly OCTW01 (sample SAMN02144230, study PRJEB22623) | gut metagenome | biome: sheep rumen | host: Ovis aries | place: New Zealand
GCCGGAATCGCCGCCATCGCCGGAATCGCCGCCATCGCCGGAATCGCCGCCATCGCCGGAGTCACCGCCATCGCCGGAATCGCCGCCATCACCCGAGTCACCACCGTCGCCGGGTTGCCCATCATCCGTCGTCGAACCGGTATTGCCCGACGTCCCATCATCCTGACCACCCGTCTGATCAGTAGCTTCATCACCAGCATTCTCCCCCATGATATGCACCTCTGCATCCGAAGCGCATGCACCAAACACAAGACATGATGACAATATGACCAATAAAAATTTCGCATTCCGCAACATGGCAAATCTCCTTCCAGTAATATGGCCATCCAAATATATATCATTATATATTGTCAATCGCCAATACGATAATTAGCAATTAGCAGTTAGCAGTTAGCAGTTGGGTATGACCAAAACTAAAGGTTTATCCTGAAGCCAAAATAGTCATTTCTTTAAAAACAATCAGAGTCCTTATTCATTAGCCCACACACATCTGAGCATTCACCCTCACCACTCACCACAGACAGCGACATCCCAGCCCGCAATTATTTCGGCGTATTGCCAAAGGCAATAGCCGAAATGCCAATGCGCATTCGCCCGAACGGGCGAAAAGCATGGTTACAAACAACCACATGTAGTACACAAAAGCCGCACAAATACTCATATTTATTCTATTTTGACTATGGTAATTCGCTCCAACATTGGGTAGTAAAATTACCCCGGCGACATGCCGGCAGGTATGAGGAGTCACAAATGTTTAAGAAATCGATTGTCATTTTTTCGTTCATGAGTGCAATCTTATGCGGCTGCGATGAGCAGGATGAACAGGAAAATGCATTGCAGGAGCTCACGATCCTGCCCGAAACTGAGACCACCCTAGTCAACGGTACATCCACTAATTTTATCATTCGACTGACAGAAGAACCTGCAGCCCCGGTGACCGTCAATATTCGTACCAACCAACCTCAAGGCATTATATTCAACACCAATTCTGTTGTCTTCCGCCCCGATAACTGGCAACTCGCCCAGTCCATCACGGCAACATGTCTATCCACCGGGATCACGCAAAGTGCCAACATTTCATTCAGTACCAGCAGTCTCGATTCAAACAGCGCCAATTTATTGATAACACGTCAAATCACGTGCCAGCATCCCGGAACCACGCTGGATCCCGTAACACCGCCGACCGATAATCCTGTAACACCGCAGCCCGATAATCCTGTAACCCCGCAGCCCGATGATCCTATCAATCCTCCCCAAACTCCAGAAGATGATGATCCTGTTGAAAAAGGGGGAGTCACGGTCAAACCCAAAGCAGGGATCACGACCTCCGAGTCAGGTCAAAATGGCCTCATCGCCATTTCGCTGTCTAAACGACCGACACAGGAGGTGTACATCACTGTACAAAGCATGGATGAAAGTGAAGGTATCCCCAACAAGAATATGGCGACCTTTACACCGAACGACTGGTCAACGCCCCAGGGAATCCAGATTATGGGGGTCGATGATGATGAACTCGACGGCAATATCGAGTATTCGATTAAGGTTGCCATTACGAGCGCAGATCCCGCCTATGATGACCTCGATGATCAATATGTCAAGGCCACCAATCTCGACGATGAAGAAGTCGAAATCATTCTCGACGGCACACCAGGAGTACTTGTCTCGCCAGTTGGCGGTCTCATTACCTCCGAAAAAGGAGCAACAGCACAGTTTGAAGTCGTGCTCAAAGGCCAGCCAACCGACACGGTCACCATTCCCGTCGCTTCATCGGATGAGACAGAAGGCAAGCCCAACACCAAGTCGCTCATTTTTACCACCGATAATTGGGATAAAAAGCAGACAGTCTCCGTGCAGGGACTCGATGATGACGAACCCGATGGCGATATCGCTTATTCGATTAAACTAGGCCCTGTTTCGAGCGACGACAATCGATACGACGAGATGCCGGTCACCAGCGTGAACGTCAAGAATATCGACAACGATCCTCCCAATATTCCTGCTTCTTTTAAACTCAACACGCAGGAACTTACCATCGAAGAAAGCGGCGCACCCGGCATCATAACGATTGCACCGGGCACCAAACCCATTGAAGATGTCACGATTACAGCGACCTCGTCCGACACGACCGAAGGCGTCCTCAAGCCCGCTACGCTCACGTTTACCGAAAAGAATTGGGAAACGATTCAAACCATCTCTGTCAGCGGCGTCATCGATAAAATCGAGGATGGCACACAGGATTTTAAAATTAATTTTAAGGTTACAAGCGAGGATCCGCGTTTTGACAATTATAGCATCCAGCCCGTAACGGTGCATGCCAAAGACAGCGATGCCCATTCCGATACCAAGATTCATCTGCGCATCATGGCTGCCAATATTTCATCGGGCAACTTCCAGGCCTATTCTCCGGGGCATGGCGTGCGCATCTTCAAAGCGGCTGCCCCCGATATTGTCCTCATCCAGGAATTCAACTGGAATAATACCGAGGATTCGGACACCACTGCACAAAAGCTCGTCAACACCGCATTCGGCCCTGATTTCTATTTCTCGCGGGGGACAGGTTCGATTCCTAACGGCGTCATTTCCCGCTATCCCATTCTGAGCAGCGGCGCATGGGATTCGAACATCATCAACAATCGCAAGTGGGATTGGGCTGTCGTCGATTTGCCTGGCCCCAAAGAACTGCTTTTGGTCAGCGTCCATCTGAGCACCGATAAACATGCCAAAGAAATGCCCGTACTTATCGATAAGATCAAATCCAAGATCGAAGAAGACGCCAAACAGGGAAGCCAGTATTTCGTCATGATCGGCGGCGACTTTAACACCAAGGACCGCACCGTCACTCAGGATTATATGTCCGATATATTTACGACAGCCGGTCCCTATCCAGTCGATCAAAATGGCAATGACAATACCAACACCAATCGAAACTCCCCTTACGATTATCTCATGTGCAGTCCGGACTGGTGCAAATACGAAGTGCCCGTCGAAATAGGCGTTCATACCGGCGCCAATGCTTATAAAAACGGGCACGTCTTTGATACCCGCGTTTATTATAAATATAAAGTCGGATCCGGTACCGAACTCGATTATGTTCCCCCCGCAGAACAAGGGGATTCAGGCTCGACCAACATGCAACACATGGCAGTCATTCGCGATTTTGAATACACCTATTAATATATATTGAATTTGTTTTCGGGCTATCTCGCCAGAGACGTTCGGACGAACGTCTCTGCTGCTCGATACGCCCTTTTTTCGCGTGGGCTATGGGGTTCCCCCATACACCCACGCATCTTTTCTGATTTCGGCGCTTGCGCGTGCGACTCCCGGAGAGAATCAAATGAATATGCGAAAATGGGCTTTCACAACCATCATGGCTTGTTTACTGCTCAACGGATGTACTGACGGCGATTCTGCAGATGAAAATAATACTATTCTGCTCACCCCGGATGCCCCCGTCACGATCAATGAAAATAATGGTTCCACATCATTTTCTGTATTTCTGAATGAACCTTCCGACGCTGTCCTCCAAGTCCAGGTCACCATCTCCGAGCCATCTCGGGTTCGAACCACTCTACCGGGAAATCTCCTCACCGTGATGCCTGGCAATGCTATTCAAAGTATCGCCGTACAATGCATCGATAATAGCCAACCCGACGGAGATCATACCGTCACGCTCACATTTACAACGATTGCCTCCGACGAGGATCTGTCTCATCTTTCATTTACCCGGCAAATTATATGTCAGGACGACGATCCGCAGACTCAGCCAATCATTTGTACGGATGCCCAGGTACAATGTGTCGATAACACTCAGTACCAGACTTGTATCAACAATACCTGGTCACAACCCACACCATGCCCAGCCGACAAGCCAGTATGCAGCCAAAATCAATGCACCGAAGCTCAGATTCCCGATCCCCCTGCACCGGCGGTCTGTCAGCCACGCGAAATACAATGTTATAATGATCATCAGTATTTAGAGTGCGACGACGGTCAGTGGTCCCAAATGCTCACAGATTGCCCCACCGAAACCCCTGTCTGCAATCCCCAAACCAACACATGCGAAACCGAAACCGTCGTCCCACCGCCCATTCCCGAATGCCAGCCCAAATGTGCAGGCGATCAGATTCAGAAGTGCAACAGCGACGGCACACTTGCTGCGGCAGCCGCCTGCAACCCGGGCTATGCCTGCCGCACGACCGACGGCATCGCCGAATGTACTCAAATCCCAACGTCAAATACATTGTTCACAGTCACCCCATCGAAACTCGATATCTACGAAGGCGGTTCTGCGACTTTCACGATTGTCCCAACCATCAAGCCCAATTCTACAGTCAATGTCACTCTCTCTCTGAGCGATTCCAAAGAAGCGCAGCTCGCCGAATCGGCCTACACCTTTAAGACTTCCAACTGGTCAGCCCCACAAACCGTAACCGTTACCGGACTTCGTGACAACCAGGCGGATGGCGACAAAAATATCCAGGTCACCTTTAAAGTCTCCAGTTCAGATGAGCGCTTTCATGGTTCAGAAATCCCGGCATCACAACTGACCATCATCGACACCGAAGCGGATGCCAGCATCTACAATGGAGACACTTCCCTCCGTTTCAGAGCGATGGCTGCCAATATTACATCGGGCAATTATTCGGCATACTCTCCGGGGGAAGGCGTCCGAATTTTTAAAGCACTCAAGCCGGACATCGTCATGATCCAGGAATTCAACTGGTACAACAAAGACGACTCCGATGCAGCAGCCATGACTCTCATTCAACAGGCCTTCGATTCTTCTTTTTATGTACACCGCGGGCGCGGCTCAATTCCCAATGGCATTATTTCACGCTACCCCATTATCGACTCGGGCTACTGGGAATCGAACAAAATTCACGATCGCGATTGGGATTGGGCACTCATCGACCTGCCCGGTAAAAAAGAATTACTGGTCCTCAGTGTTCACCTGAGCACCAGCGACAATAAACAGGAAGCACCGAGCCTCATGACCAAACTCAACCAGAAAATCACCAACGATAAGAACAAAAATCTCAATTATTATCTGATGATTGGCGGCGACTTTAACAGCAATTTCAAAGGCAATGGATCCCTTAAAAATTACTTCCAGGTCAATGTCGAACTCCCTGTCGATCAGGATGACGACAGCACTACAAATGCAAAACGCAAATCGACGCTCGATCATTTATTCGTCGATAAAGAATTCAACCAATTCGAAGTCCCCGTACAAATTGGCAATCATTCTTACCCCAATGGTCACGTCTTCGACTCGAGAGTCTACAATAAGCATGGTGAACTCGGTGATGTATCACCCGTAAAAGCAACCGACTCGAAAGCCACCAATATGCAGCACATGCCGGTCATTCGGGATTTTAAGTTTACACTTCAATAAATGCGCAATTGAGTATGCAAAACTAAGGGATGTCTCTAAAGTTTAGAGAGAATGGCGTTCAAATTAGCAATGTGCAGTGAGCAGTGAGCAATTGAGTTTGTCCCCCTAAAAATCTCTCTGAAGCTAAAAAACTGTTACTATTCAGCCCTCATGTGAATTCTTTTTGTCCGAATAGCCTGCACAGACGCGGCAAACGACAATCGGCAAACGAATCGAGCTGCCCCATTGCCGAATGCCGAATGCCCAGGATTTGCTTTGATAACGGACTATGACTTTGTCATGGGTCTGAACAGTTACAAAAAACTCCATTCTTTAGGAATAAAATCGAGGATGCCCCCATTGCTAACTGCTAACTGCTCATTGCTCATTGCTGCAATCAAAACACAATTGTTCTTTAGGAACAACCTTGAGCATGCTATAATTGCTAATTGCTAATTGCTAATTGCTAATTGCTAATTGTTAATTGTGCGTTATTGAAGGGAGTATCATTTATGAGAAAAATGAAATTATTGTTTGTTGCTGCACTACTCATCGCCGGCATCTCCGGATGCGATGAAGCCGTCGATGTCATGTATCTGGATACAGATACCAATCCAACAGAAAAACCATGTACCAATGTATGCGAAGCAGGCTCAGAATGCATAGATGAGACGACATATCGCACCTGCAAGGATACCAATGGTGACGGCTGTACAGAATGGACAGACCACCAATCCTGTGAAGCTGGCACAGTCTGTCAGGATGGCACCTGCGTCGATCCTCAGGGATCATGCACCAATGCATGTGACGAAATCGATGCCAAACGCTGTCACGAAAACACGCAGGAAACATGTGGTGATTACAACGAAGATGGCTGTTTGGAATGGGGCAATCCAACCACGTGTGGCGAAGGCACCGTCTGTCAGGATGGTATATGCGTCCAGCCTCAGGGATCATGCACCAATGCATGTGACGAAATCAATGCCAAACGCTGTCACGAAAACACGCAGGAAACATGTGGTGATTACAACGAAGACGGTTGTCTTGAATGGGGAAACGCCACTCCCTGTGAAAATGGCACAGTCTGTCAGGACGGTGCCTGCATCGATCCGCCGCCAACATGCACTGACCAGTGTCCCCAGATGGATGTCACACAATGCAAGGAAGATACCACAGAAACATGCGGAGACTACGACAGTGACGGTTGTCTTGAATGGGGAAATCCTCAAAAATGCAAGTATGGCTGTTCCGACAATACGTGCAATTCCTTCCCCGAATGTCCAAGTGATGCCAAAATTTGCCCCAAACCCATCATCAAATTCAATGAATGGATTGACGGGGACACCTCCAAAAGTGTCGATGTCATCAAGAAATATCCGAGTTGCCATGATGTTGGTTCGACCGAAACACAAAATGAAGGCGGCCCCGAAGACTATTACATGGTCAACCTGACTGAACCCGGCGTTTTGATCATCAACGTCAATCCTGCTAAAAAAGTCGACGTCGATGTCCATCTGTTAAGCGAGCTCAACGGCGATCAATGTATAGCGAGGGGAGATGTTTCGACGGGGTCTCACCTGGATACGGGCATCTATTATATCAGTGTCGACACCTATAGTAGTTCGAGCAATGCAGGTGCCTATCAGTTGCGCGTTTTCTTTATCCCCGATTCGAGCAAATGCGGCATGGTCCAAAAAGTCATGCAACGACGCAATGATGACAAACCTCTCCCTATGCCTGTCGTTGGACGCGTAGGACGCGAATCCCATCTCGTCACCACCTACGATCAGGAACAACATGGCGGAAGCTCGTGGTGGCCATCGGATGCATGGGACTCGAAATCACTCAAAATACATAAAGACCATACCATTAAGATGTATGGCGAAGAGATCATCTCTTACGGCAATCACGAAGGCGATAACAAATGGTGTGGATGCAATTCCAAAGGCCAGTGCGGACATGCCAGTTATGGCAAAGCCCTCCCGCCCGATGCCGAAGCCTGGGATGTCAACATGAACTGGAAAAAAGAGACGAAACCAGCACCGGGCACACGCTATCTCGCCTTAAACCCCAAAAATGGCAAAGCCGTCGTCGCTGCGGCCGGCTACGAAACAGGTCCGGGACGACAAGTCAGCATGGGTGGTGCCGTTCCCGAAATTCACAATTATTTCGGCACTTCCGATGGTCATGCCATGCTATTTGGCGAACTCAAAAATCAGGATTTCGCTTACGGTCCCATCGACTGTTTCAGTGATGAACCATGATATCACCGTTCAAATAAAATTATTCACTATTCACGAATGATTCATAAACGAATTGAGTGAATGGTGAATAATACAATTGTCTACCCCATATTGATAATATCACTCAGATCTGTAATATCATGAAGCGGTATCGGGAAAGGCATGCTATCGACATGTTCCACGTTATGATCATCGCGATATAATGCATATAAAATAGGAAGTGGATCACCTACTTGATAATGCTCATCCGGCTCGGTATGTGAAAAGAACGAATGTACCAAATCCTCACTTTTTTCGTCATCCGGAGGATTAAATTTGTAACTCACTTCAAACATGGGATTAGAATAGAGTTCATATTTTACATTTTTAGAAACAGATAAAACATTATGATCCTTTATATACATTCTTTCTGCACGAACGTATTCAATTTTAGTGATTGTCGCAATCGTTTTGCGGCCGGTACGCAGGATTTGACCGAGATTGGCAGATGTCGCTATTTTGCGTTTTTTTACGTTCTGTTGTTCACTGTTTCCACGTGCTCTCCAAGCAGATAATTGTACAAGCTGATTGATACGTTCCATTCTGGAAGTACTCAAATGATTTCGTTCATTTTCATTGACTGAAATGAATCCTTCTGAACGATTAACCCGATCCTGCGTCAGAGCAATCACCAAAACAGTCAAAAGAAACGCCAACAAAAACAATGCGCGACCTACTGAAGTTTCAACTTGAGAAAGCAAAATAATGACACAAATTAAAACTACCATGCTTATTACAAGCGTATTAAACAGGATTTCTCCAGAACTGCGGCCAGTTTTCATTTCATACAGATATTGTTTTGAATCATTTTCATTAGAATCAATTACGTAATCTGACGTACCAAGCGATTGCCAGAAATCATCTGACGTATATTCTTTCGAGATCACTTTCCCTTTCGAAACCAGCTTAATTTTAGAAAAACAGGACAGCAATTTTCTTGGAGTAAAATCGGGCAGTCTCTGCCAAAGCTCGATATTGCCTGGCGCACCGATAGTTTCTACATCATCCAGACGTCGATTATATTCCGATTCAGATATTTTAGTAATTTGTGTTCCGGGAAGTTTATCATACAAATTTTGTTTAAACTGACTAAAGATCTCCATCAATTTATCGATATCACACAAACGCGCCTCAACACTTGGATCGAGCATCGAACGCAATATATTGACCAGGGCTGGCGGCATGCTTTGCATATCGGGTTCAAAAATAAGATGGAAATCTTTGACCGGCATATCCGCTGGCGATCTGCCCGTTATCAAATTTACTGCAACTGCAGCCAAAGAATAAACATCACTCGCCGGGCCTGGTTTACCAGTGAGCTGTTCCGGAGGCATAAACCCATAAGTTCCAGCAACGGTCGATCCACCACTCTGCACCTGAGGATTCGCTACCGCACCAAAATCGATGAGAAATACCTGATACTCATCCCCCTGAATGGGTTTAAGAATGATATTCGAAGGCTTAATATCCCGATGAATAATCGGTGGTTTGTGATTGTGCAGTTTTTTAAGAATAGCAAGTAGTTGCAATATAATATCGTACACACGATCCAGACTGAATCGGTAGCTGGATTTGAGCATGGCCGCAAGCGTCGAACCTTCGATATATTCCTGAACAATATAGGAACAGGGCGGTTCATCTTCCAGTCGTTCGATAGCTTCATAAAATTTGGCGACACCGTTCACATGGATCGACGAAAGGACTGCAGCTTCGCGCGAAAAAAGCTCGTATTCCTTCCAGTTCTTGACCGATTCGATGTTGAGACGCTTTATGGCAACCTTTACATGACCATCCAATCGTTCTGCCAGAAAGATTCTACCCTGCGTACCATGCCCAATTTCCCGAATAAATCGATAACGATCTGCAAGACTTGCCGGTGTCTCAATGTCTGTATCTGTCTTTTCGAAGGATGTATCTGTTTGAGCATAAGATACAACGCTGGATTCTTCATTATCTTTGAGCGTGTTCATAAACAATTCCAAAAGCGTATGCGCCTAAGCCGCATAGCTTTTGGCGCAGGTCGTATTCGCGAAAGCGAATAGACCGAGAATATAGAATAAAAATCATGCTTTATCCTGCTTCTCGGGCTCTTTCCAAAAACGCTCATAGACTTTTAGACGTTTCATAATAAACGATACGAGCCAGTTAGGGAGCCTTTGAACGAGAAATACCCAGAAGTGATTTGATAGTCCAGGAATGGTCTGTATTTTCTTTTTGAGCGTCGCCTTGATGGCTTTTTTGGCGAGTTTGTCGGGCTGCATCAGAATGCCAAATTTCACGGCGAGTTCGCGTAGATTTTCGGGCAAATTGAAGAGGGGGGTGTTGATACCGCCGGGACAAACCGCCGTGACATGGACGTTCCAGGGTTTGAGTTCAAAATAGATCGAACGCGACATGCTGCGCACATAAGCTTTCGAAGCATTGTATATACTAATGCCCGGCATGGCCATCCATGCGCTCATCGACGACATATTTAATATATATCCAAATCGGCGTTGTTTCATGCGCATGCCAAAGATCATACACATTTTGGTCACACACCGAATATGGATATCGATCATGCGCATGACGCGCCCCATATCGGCATCGGCCAGGGGATCGAAAAAGAACACGCCGGCATTGTTGATTAAGAAATCGACTTCGAGGTGATTTTCGTCGCAAAAAGCGAGGCATTGCTCGGGGGCATCGTGTTCAGACAAATTACATTTAAATGTATAAATCTGAATATTTGAAAATTCACTTTTTAGAGCTTCAGAAAATTCATTTAATTTTTCTTCGTTGATATCGACGAGTACAACGCTCCAGCCTTTGCCGGCACAAACGCGCGCCATCTGCTGGCCGATGCCGCCGGCAGCCCCCGTGATGAGTGCTAATTTGGGTTCCTGTTTAGACATGATTGTGTTTAATGCCCTTTATATTTATTCTTTTACAAACGGATTTGTTCGCAACTAACGTTGCTCACTTCTTTTTAATGCGTAATGCGTAATGCGTAATGCGTAATTATGAATGCAATCTTTGAGGTCATTGCTGGATTCGTTGAGATAGTAATGATTGGGGGATTGTGTTTTTTTACAAACGGATTTGTTCGCAACTAACGTTGCTCACTTCTTTTTAATTCGTAATTCGTAATGCGTAATGCGTAATTATGAATGCAATCATTGAGGTAATTGCTGAATTGGTTGAGATAGTAATGATTGGGGGATTGTGTTTTTTACAAACGAATTTGTCCGCAACTAACGTTGCTCACATATGATTTAACGCGAAGGCCGTTAGGCCTGAGCAAATCCGTTTGTTAAATCAAACAAAAAACTCACGCGAAGGCCGTTAGGCCTGAGCAAATCCGTTTGTTAAATCATACAAAAAAACTCACGCGAAGGCCGTTAGGCCTGAGCAAATCCGTTTGTAAAAAACTATACATTCTTTTGTCCCCATTTCGCCTCGAGTTTGGCGATTTCTTTCTTGAGTTTGGGAGGAATTTCATCGTCACACTGGCAATGGCATTTCATGTCGAGTGTGTACATGCGGCCGATGCAGTAATTCGAGTGATTGCAGCCACTGACGGTATTTTCGTCGCCATCGCGAAGTTTGTTGACAAAATCGGTATCGTGCACGAGTGCGCGTGCCATCTGGACGGCGCAGAAGCCGGCGTCGAGGATTTCGTCGATGATTTTGCGGCTGCAGGCACCGCCGACGTAAATGAGCGGCAGTTTAAGTTCGGCGCGGAATTTTTTGGCATCCTCGAGGAAATAGCCATCTTTGTAAGGCACGGGCGGGACAATGATATTGCCAACCATATTCACGCCAAACTTGAGCCACCAGAATTCCTTCATATCCATATAATAGGCCATGGTTTTGATTGGCATATTTCCGCGCATGACTTCCATCGGCGCTTTCGAAACGAACCCGGCAGTCAGGACGAGCGCATCGACGCCCAGTTCCTCGAGTTTTTTGCAGACCTGCAGACATTCGTCATACTGCATACCGCCCTTAAAGCCGTCGTGCATGTTGACCTTGACGACTAGCCCAAGTTCAAGACGCGTGCATGCCTCGCGAACCGCCGTAATGACGCGCACCATAAAGCGCATGCGGTTTTCGAGCGATCCGCCATATTCATCCTTGCGGTGATTGGTATAGGGCGACAAAAACTGCGAAATCAGATAGCCATGGCCCGCATGAATTTCGATGCAATCGAAGCCAGATTCCTTGCACAGCTCGACGGCATGCACAAAATCCTTTACAAACTGGTCGATTTCCTCAACCGTCAAGCCGCGCACAAACGTCGGGCTGTACAGATTAAATCCGCTCGATGCACCCACGGGTTTTTGGCCGCACGTCTTGCGATGCGTCATGTTGCCGCAATGCCCGACCTGAATCGACGCCTTGGCCCCCTCGGCATGAATCGCGTCGGTCAGTTCCTTGAGTTTCGGCACGGCTTCTTCGCGCATCCACAGCTGCCCTTTGAACGACAAGCCACTCTGGTTGATCGAGGCATAAGCCACCGTCGTCATGCCGATACCGCCGCGCGCCACGGCCGTATGATAATTAAAAAGTGCCTCGGACGGACCGTTATCGACACACATATTCTCGAAAGCCGCCGAACGGATTGTGCGATTGCGAAGCTCGACGGGACCGATTTTTACAGGAGTAAACAGTTGTGATGCCATAGATACCTTAAGGTGACGTGTCACGACATAGAGATGAGAGAGACGTGTCACGACACGGTTGTACGTAGAGATGAGAGAGACGTTCCACGGAACGTCTTTACAGGGGAGATTACCTAGAGACATTTCATGGAACGTCTTTACATAGAGTTTTTGTTTATTTTGTGTATTTCGGCTATCGCGCCTGCGGCGCGATACGCCTTCATATCGCCCTATTGCGTTTTACGCAATACGGGCGATTATCATGATTGTTGCAAGCGATACGCACAGATGCCCTATGAACGAAGCACCGCGCAATTCAAGGGAAAACGTTCATCTCCAAAATTTGTTCAACAGTTCGAAAAAACTGCATCCGGGGATGATGCAGGCGGTTATTTGCGATCAAGTGGCAAGGCATGCATGCCACTTGCAGTCACAAATACGGCATGCTCATTTTGCCTCCCGCATCACACACCATTTTTTACAAAAACACACGGCATAAGCTTTCACCGTGCGGGCAATCGGTTCATCATCCAAAACTGCTTCTATATATTCATGATCATGAATCTGTTTTGCCGCTTCATCCAGTTTGATCGCCATCATAGCTTTAATTTTTGCTCTATCATTATCTTGAATACCAGCATTCTTTAACGCCTTCGGCGTCACGCATTTAACTTCTAATATCACCCCCGTATCTTCAGCCAATGCGACAATATCCGGGCGTCCCTCGCCATATTCGTCGTTCGAACGCACAATAGCAACGTTTCCAAGCAGTCCCACGAGCATCCCATGATAAAAGACTTCGTTATAATCAAACACGCTCGTACTGTCGCTCAATACTAATTTTATTTCACGTTCGGCATTCGGAATATCGCCACAAATCAATGCACGGAGCAAAGCATGTGCATCGTATCGGGCAAGTTTTATATTTTTCCACCAATGTCGGAGCGATGCACGCATCACTGTTTTGATCTCAGTATTTGGAACCGTCACATCTGCTTCCAATAAATCATCTTCATCTTTTGCAACACGCAGAGCCTTCAAATAACCTGTATATAATAAAAAGCTCCATATCGCATCAGGATTCACTTTCAAATCGCGGTAAGAAATATTTTTGTATATTTTTACTTTAACGGCTTCATCAAGCATCATTTTGGCCAAAAGTTCCCGATGCTGCGGGTTGCGTTCGATGACATCATCAATAATATCATTGCCGCTCGTCATCACCCAATACGCTTGAATGGCATCCTCCCCCTCGCCATTCACCAAACCGCGAATTGCATTGAGCAAACTCCAGGGATTAAAGACTTTTCGACCACCGAAATTATAACCATCATACCATCGCTCTATCTCGGGATACTTATCTTCAATATGATAATAACGAAGCATCTGCATGACTTCTTCTTCGGTAAAGCCCCAGTATTCATCGGGAAGTATTGTCATCACATCGATTACGCCGGGATTGTTCATGCCAGTAAAAATAGATTCTTTTGCGACACACATACAGCCCGCGATGATGCCATAAGCGAGGTTATTATTGGATTTGAAACCGCATGATATAAAATTACCAACGAGTTTTACAGTCTTTTCAAATAGATCCGTTCCTGGATGATGGTTGTCATAAATCGCTGCCTGCTGCAACGGCACATCGTATTCGTCGATGAGAATGACAGTCTTACTGCCTGTGGCTTTATAAATCCAATTGCAAAGATTGCCAAGCGCCGTTTCTAGTGCGCTTTGTTTCTCACACTTATCAAGTATTTCCCGGAACTCCTCACGCTCAGCCTCGCGGAGAGAAGGATGGTTCAGCAAATAGGCGTGCGCATCACATGCAGAAGCCAAAGCTGTGCGCAGTTTATCGGCCATCTCCGCCAAAGAGTCGTTGCGCATTTCTTTTAACGACAGCGATATCACCGGATACTGCCCCATTTCTTTGAGCACATCCTCGCCGGCATCCATGACCTTGAGGCCTTCAAAGTACTGACGGTTATCCACGGGCACGCCGTCTGCATCGAGACGATATTCAAAAAACGTCTGGAGTGTCCGCAACATCAGGGTTTTGCCAAATCGACGCGGGCGAGTGAAGACGCATATTTTGCATTTTTGCGAAAGCAAAAATGGTATAAACCCTGTCTTGTCAACATAATATATGCCTTCGTTCTTTAACCCCCGAAAGCTCTCGGGAATTTCCCCAAACGGTTTTAATCTTTTTTCCTGGCTCATTGCATCGCCTCCGTTGTATGGCGGAACTCGCTCGCATCTACCGCTCGATGAGCCGTGTCACGACACGGCTCGGCATCGACGTTTCACGAAACGGCATCGACGTTTCACGAAACGGCATCGACGTTTCACG
>OCTW011574855.1_pt1 | contig 14647 bp, 12 predicted proteins | sample 1539671 | NCBI WGS metagenome assembly OCTW01 (sample SAMN02144230, study PRJEB22623) | gut metagenome | biome: sheep rumen | host: Ovis aries | place: New Zealand
ATTCTGGGGATTGTTCTGGGAATTTGTTTGGTTTCACCAAATCAATTACTAAATGCTTATAGCGTAGCAAGTACTTCAGCAGCTGACATTGCAGCTGACTGGACTTGGGATTTTGGTTATTTTGCTGTTCAAAAGATTGGTTACCAAGCTCAAGTTATTCCAGCGCTCTTAGCTGGTTTATCTCTGGCTTACTTAGAACGTTTCTGGCGTAAACACATTCCAGAAGTGATTTCAATGATTTTTGTACCATTTCTGTCATTGATTCCGGCTTTGATTCTAGCACACACAGTTCTTGGACCAATTGGGTGGACAATTGGTAAAGGAATCTCAGCAGTTGTTCTTGCTGGTTTGACAGGTCCAGTAAAATGGCTTTTCGGAGCAATCTTTGGTGCACTTTATGCCCCACTGGTTATCACAGGATTGCATCACATGACCAATGCGATTGATACACAATTGATCGCTGATGCTGGTGGTACTGGATTATGGCCGATGATTGCTTTGTCAAATATCGCTCAAGGTTCAGCCGTTTTAGCTTTCTACATTATGAATCGACATGATGAGCGTGAGGCACAAATTTCGTTGCCAGCGGCTATCTCAGCTTATCTAGGGGTTACAGAACCAGCTCTTTTTGGGATTAACTTGAAGTACGTTTATCCATTTGTAGCTGGAATGATTGGTTCAGGTCTTGCAGGTCTTTTCTGTACAAGCTTTAATATTACAGCTAATGCAATTGGTATTGGAGGGCTTCCAGGAATCCTTTCTATTCAAGCAAAATATATGGGCTTCTTTGCCATCAATATGTTGATTGCCATCGCTGTACCATTTGCCTTGACTTTTATGTTCCGCAAAATTGGTTTCTTAACAAAAGCAGAAGATGATGCTAAAAAAGGAGATCAGTCACAAGTACAAGCAGTAGTTGAAGCTAAGAAGGATGCTGAAGCACCTGCTGGTACGGTTGTCGCTATTCAAAGTCCCCTTCTTGGGCATGCTAAAAATTTGAGCCAAGCCCCTGACCCTGTTTTTGCACAAGGAGTTATGGGACAAGGACTTGTGATTGAACCAGTCGAAGGTGAGTTAGTGGCACCGGTTGATGGTGTTGTATCAGCAATTTTTCCAACAAAACATGCCATCGGTTTAATCTCACAAGAAGGCGTAGAATTATTGATGCATATTGGAATGGACACAGTAAATCTTGATGGTAAAGGCTTTACAGCTCATGTCAAGCAAGGTGATAAAGTGAGTGTTGGTGATGCCTTGATTAGCTTTGATATTGAGATGATTAAGGCTGCCGGATATTCGGTTGACACTCCTGTCATTGTAACCAATCAAAATGATTTCCAAACAGATATGACAAGACAATTACCGTGTGACATTAAACGTGGCGAAACTATTTTTACAGCTAGCAAATTGTCCTAAAGGAGTAAAAAGTGACATTTGATAAAAGAAAAGTTGTTTATCAGATTTATCCAAAATCTTATAAAGACACAACTGGAAACGGTATTGGTGATTTACGAGGTATTATTGAAAAATTACCCTATTTGGAAGAATTAGGTGTTGATGTCATCTGGCTCAACCCCTTCTACCCAAGTCCTCAACGTGATAACGGATATGATATTTCGGATTACACAGCTATCAACCCTTTATTTGGAAGTATGGCTGATTTTGAAGAATTGGTTCAAGCAGCTAAGGAGCATGGTATCGAGTTGATGCTTGATATGGTTTTAAATCACTGTTCAACCGAGCATGAGTGGTTCCAAAAAGCCTTAGCGGGCGATAAGTATTATCAAGATTTCTTTATTTTACGTGATCAGCCAACGAACTGGGTGTCAAAATTTGGCGGAAATGCTTGGGCGCCATTTGGAGATACGGGAAAATATTATTTACACCTTTTTGATATTAGTCAAGCTGATTTGAATTGGCGTAATCCACATGTTCGTAAAGAGTTATTCAAAGTAGTTAACTTCTGGCGTTCTAAGGGAGTTAAGGGATTTCGTTTTGATGTGATTAATTTAATCGGAAAAGACGAAGAACTCAAGGATAATGATGCCTTTGATGGCAAACCCGAATACACAGATCGTCCGATTGCTCATGACTATCTTAAAGAGTTAAATCAAGCAACATATGGTCAAGATGAAGATGGCATGACAGTTGGTGAGATGAGTTTCACAGACATTCCAAATTGCATTCAGTACAGCCATCCAGACAGTCATGAATTGGATATGGTTTTCAATTTTCATCATCTTAAAGTTGATTATGAAAACGGCCAAAAATGGACCCTAAAACCCTTTGATTTTGAGGAATTAAAACACCTCTTTCATACTTGGGGTCAAGAGATGAGTGAGGAAAATGGCTGGTCAGCTCTCTTTTGGAACAATCACGACCAACCACGCGCCCTTAACCGTTTTGTGGATATCGAGCACTTCCGTAAGGAAGGAGCAACCATGCTTGCAGCAGCCATTCATTTATCGCGTGGCACACCATACATCTACATGGGTGAGGAAATTGGCATGCTTGACCCTGATTATGACACGATGTCTGATTATGTTGATGTTGAATCTTTGAATGCCTATCAAGAACTGCTAACATCAGGTAAGACAGAAGCGGAAGCCTTTGCCATTATTCAAGCAAAATCACGTGATAACAGTCGAATCCCAATGCAATGGAATGGCTCAGAAAATGCCGGCTTTTCAAAGGGGACACCATGGTTAAAAGTCGGTAAAACTTACCATGAGATTAATGTTGAAAATGAAAAAAGCGGACCAATCTTCACTTTCTATCAACAATTGATTAGACTGCGAAAAGCCATGCCAATCATTGCTGAAGGAAGTTATCAGTCAGCTTATCAAGATCATCCTAATGTTTATGCTTTTGAACGTCATTTGGGTGATGAGAGATTATTAGTTTTAAATAACTTTTTTGCTAAAGAGGTTGATATTGATTTGCCAGAATCTTACCAATCTGGGAAAATTCTGCTTAGTAATTACCCAGAAATGGCACTCTCAGAAAAAATCACTTTAAAACCTTATCAAACTCTAGCGATTTATCAAGAAAAATCAGGTAGCAAAGATAATTGCCAGTAAACTAGCGATAATGATGATAATAGCAAGAGCGATAATAAATTTGCCTGCTACACTTTTAGGATTGATGGATGCACCAAGTGTCCTCAAGCGCGTGATGTCATCTGTGTTGGAAAATTGCTCACGTTCATACCGATACCCAGCAATAATCATACCAAGAATAGTAAGGCAAATACCACATAAGATGATTTTTAGCCCAAAAGGTGATAGAACTTTCCTGAGTACCGCAACAATCAGAAAGAGAAAAATAAATAACACTAAAAAAATGAGAACAGGTCCTCTTTTATTCTGATTTGTTTTCATAAAACCTCCCCAAATAAACTTTTTCCTCATTGTAGCACTTTTTAGTTTAGACAGTAAAAATTATCTCCCTCAAGCTCTTACTTGGGGGAGATTGTTTTTATGAGAATGTTTTTTGGAAAATATCTTGAACTTGATTGTCAGGTGTAATAGAAATCAGTTTTATTCCCATTATCTTTCCTTCAGAAAGTGATAAGTGCTTCAGACAATAATGATAAGTCTTAGCCATCTTATCTTCAGCAATTCGGTTAGCAATTGTAAGATGTGGAACCCAGTTATTGGGTGAGTAAAGTGAGTCCTTGCTGAGATAATCACTTAATTGCTGATGGATATCAAAATGAAGTTTACTCATCTGCGGAGTTTTTATAGGGCTAAGAAAAATGATATTGGCATTGATAAAAGAACCGATAGATGTAAATGAAATATCAATTGGACTATTAGGAAGTGTTAAATCTTCCAGGCTTTTTATAATATCATCTTTGGGTGTACCTTCATCAAATGATGCTAAGGTAATGTGTGGTTCTCTATCTGTAACTTCATAAGCATACTGAGAAAGCTGGGCATCACTTAGCTCTTTCCAAAACTCTTTAATAGTCGCTTGTAGGTTATCATCCAACGTTATAATAAGTGCAAACATATCTCCACATCCCTTTAAATATTTTAGGTAATATTATATCATCTTTTGAAGGACAATAAAAAACCACTTTAGCAAAATGCTAAAGTGGTTTCTGTATTCAATTATTTTACTTCAGTAAAGATAAAGCAATCTATTTTTAACCTTAACATAAATATTGATGTATCAATATTTATAGAGATATTTACCTTTCTGATAAAGGAAAGGTAGAGAAAAAGGTAGAGATTATATATCAACTTGTTAACTCTGCTATTTTATTTAAATATAAATCAACAGCTTCATATTTTTTATGAGGGGCGAGTTCTGCATATAAGTCCATGGTTGTCGAAATTGATTTATGTCCCATTCTTTCTTGTAGCTCTTTCCAATTCGCCCCTGCATTGAGCATAAGCGAAGCATGAGTGTGACGAAATAAGTGAAAGCCATAATCTGGTAAACCTAGTTCAGTTAGGCGTTTTTTTAATGTGGCTCGTTCATTTCTATCACACATATAATTTCCATAGATTGTGGGAAAAATCAAATCTGATTTTGGAAGCCCATGTTGCTCAAAATAAGTATTCATTTCATCATGAAATTCTTTTAGGTGCGTTAAAGTTGGAAGTGGCACAGGAGTTCTACGATAACCAGAATCTGTTTTTGGAGTCATTTTACAAATAACTTTTCCCTTTATTCCTAATTTTTTATTAGCATTTTTCCATATTAATGTTTTAGAGACGATAATTTCATTTGTACTAAAGTCTAAATCCTGTATATCAAGAGCTAGAAGTTCATTAATACGTAGAGCAGAAGCTAATAATGTATCGCAAATAATTATAAAACGTCGATTAGCTCTCGTATTAGGTAAGGTTTTAAGATAGTTTATCCATTTAGTTAGTTCTTTATCATGTAGAACCATGATACGTTTTTTATTCGCCTTAGGCTTTGGTGGAATAGTGATGGTTTTTGCTGGATTTGTAGTTAATCCAAAATGTGTTATTCCAAAATCAAAAATATCACTTAGTTTATGGATAATTGCACCATATTCTTTGGAGCTTCCTTTTGGTGCGCGCTTGTTTCCTTTAGCGATAGATTGCTGTGACTTTATAGCAAGTTCATTTACCCACAATTGAATATCAGTAGCTTCAATTTTATCAGGTTTATAGTCGCCAAATTGTGGATTGATATAAGTATCAATATAACCTTTTACACGGTTAACTGTATTTTGAGATGATACCCAAGTTTGAAAGTTACTAAACCAAATATCAACTAGGTCACTAAAACGATTAATTACTACGACTTTTTGCTTAGTATTAGCATTTTTTTCAAAATTAAGTTTAGCTTGGAGTAACTTTCTATCAAGTGCTTTTAAAGTCTTGGCAGTAATAGTAGTTGTAACTTGCTTTCCAGTTTTATTATCTATTCCTAAATAAGCACCTTTAAGTGAGTAGGAAATGTCACCATTATTTTTTATCTTTTTAATAATTTTTTTGTTGTGATGTTCAATTATTTCAGTTTTCATAATAGCCCTTTCGTATCGGATAATCACGAATGAGGCTAAAAAATAGACTTTCTCCCTTTCCTTTTAGGATAAGTCTATTTTAGCATATTTTAATTAATGAGTTAAGAATTGTAAAACACTACTTAATTGATAGTAAACTGTCCGAGTTCCTTCAATGGGAGGTTCTAAACGTTGTAAGCCTTTATTCTCCCATGTTTTAAGAGTGTTAGGCGAAATATGCAATTGTTTTAATAGCTCTTTTTGAGTGATAATGTCTAATTTTGGAGAGTTGCTATTATATTGTGTTGTAACTTCTAGAAGTACATTTAATAGTTCTTCAATTTTCTGTAATTTTACTAGTTCTAATCCACTCAACTGTGATTATCCTTTCTCTTTTTATAGTTTCATGTTATAATATTAGTAGTTATTTTTATGTAAGGCGATTTACTTTTCGGGTAAGTCGTCTTTTTTAATCCCCCAATTATCAGAATTATGCTGTTCACGGATATACTGTTCAATCTCCTTTTCGTCCAGTTCTGATAATTTCTCCATGCCCATTTTTAATAAGTTTTGGATAAACGTTTCAGCTTTCTCTTGGCTATAAGCTTCATATTTGGCGATATAAAGTTTAGCTAATGTTTTTGAGACTTGCTTTTCTGTCCAAACCTCTGACTGTTTTAAGGTCGGTTTATCCCTTTTGATACTCAAAATAGTTTTTTTCTCTGTTTGAACATACTCTTGCCACCACTTAACATTTTTTCTTCGGCGCTTATTCTTATCTTTAGCATTAGGGGTCACAAAGCGATAATGTCCATTAATAGCCTCAAAGTAAATGGCAACTAAGGGCTTTCTTGACTGAATTTGAGTTGCTATAATATTAGCTTTTTCTTGCCAACATCTTAGTTCAGCTCTAATCCATGTTTCTTTATCTGTGATAATTTTCCCTTTACCAATTTGTTCCATAAGTTTATTGTAAACACACCATTGTTGATTTCCGCGAGCCCCAATAACAACAGTTTCACCGACACGTTCTCCCGTCTCTAATTCACCTTTTTCATAATAATCATAATGTCGTGCTCTAGTTACACATAATTTTCGACGACAATAATCATAAATGGTAGGAATAGATAAGCTATCATCATAAATATCATTAGCAATATCAATTCTGGTGAAATTTACTTGATACTGGTATAACCGATTGACTAAGGTAACCCAATTATTTTCATTGCCATTGAGGAATTCTTCATATTGTCGGCAGCCTTGACCTTTTAGCTCTACATAAACCCCCATATTGCTTAGCTTTTGGTTAAAATAAACCTTAATTTCAGAGCAGGCGTAGTGAAATTGATATTTATTATGCCCCCAAGGAAGAAGAGCAAAGTTCTCAAGGGGCATTAATAAAATATCTTCTAATACTTTCTCCGGTGAAGTTTCTTTAACCGTGACAGCGAAGTAATCAATTTTTACGCTATTTTGCATGCCTATTCTCCAAGAACTTTAAGGTCATCTGTGACTAATTTCACTCCAGACCAATTATTTCTTGACATATTCCACATAAGACGAACTTGAGGATTTACCAGCTCAATGGTCTTATCAAGCAAACCGTCGTTTTCTACTAATTTCGTAATTTTGTCAAGGTTGCCATGAATTTCAAGTGTTATTGCTTTGAGTTCTTCAATGGCAATGTTCATTTCTTTTAGAACTTTTACTTTATCAGCATCTTGAACGGTACAAACTAGTTTGGTTGGTTCGTCTGTTCGAACTTGTTCGCCATTTACTTCTTGATACTTATAACTCATACGAGCAGAAAGTATCACTACTTTTTTAGGAAGCATGAATTGACTTTTATCAAGGTTCAATTCGCCAAGTTTAAGTGCTGTGTCAGTTAATGTTAAGTTTGTCATAGTATTCTCCTTTATATTTTTAAAATTTTAAACGTACACAGAAATCGTTCTGAGCCTTACTCTTTCAAGAGTTTTCACTAATCAACAGAACCTATTATCCGTAACCTAAGATGTAGCAAGGATTCAACCTACTTTTCATGTACGTTCGTACCCCCTATTAGTAATTGGGGTACTAATTTAGGGGAGGTTCGCCCGTCCAAGCACGACACGCCATTATGGGCTACCGTATTTCCACACACTCGCCCATGGCGTTGTGCTTCTAGCCGTGCTCACTTCCCAAACAACTTTTTCTTCCTTGATTTCTCCAAATCTTCAATCTGTTCACTTAACTGTTCCATACGAATAGCTAATGCTTGTTCCTGTTGTGTTAAGTCGGTTACTCTTTGACTTAATTTCTTTAGTTGAAACGTTAAGCGATTAATTTTTTGGTTAATGGATAAAGGGGAAGCTCTGCTCGGGGCATAAGCTTTTAGAATTGCCTTGTCAAGTCCAAGACTTCCTTTGGTATCTGCAATTTGTTGGAGTTTTTCAATATCATCAGCGGTAAAGAGAAAGACTTTGCTATAAGAACGTTTTCCTGTTCGTATCCTATCTTCTTGAAAGGTATGTCCTGTTAACTGTTCAATCTTTAAACGCCATTTTTTCAGTGTAGATACTGAATTCAAACCAGAGACCCGTTCAATCGTTTGGGCATAATTATAAGAATTTGCCATTTTTCTCCTTTCTCAGTCTTTAATATACGATATTATATACGTTTGATATAAAATTTTTTTGAGTTCTTAACTCGTTATTATCATATACTATTTCATATACGATGTCAAGCATTTCCCTCAAAAAAAATATACGAAATTATAACCTTTTGTGATATAATTAAGAAAAAAGTCAAGGAGAAAATGATGTTTGAGGTATTGAAGCCTGATAAAAAAGCAGTAGGTATGCGGTTAAGGCAGGTTAAAGATGACCTAGGACTCTCTTTTTCGGAATTTGGTCGACGACTAGGTTTAAAGAAACCCACTATCAATGCCTACGTTAGGGGAGATAACTTAGCCCCTTTAGAAGTTTTGGAAAAAGTCTCTAGACTGTATGGAAAGCCAGTTGATTGGTTTTATTATGGCGAGCTTACTGATTATATTGCTAGTTATATTGAGAAAATCGGATATGGTATCTTTTTAAAAGAGCACCCCAATCTTCCTCAACAAATCGAAGAAGAGCTTTTTAGATTGAAAAATAATCCTAAACGAGTTATTAAAGAACAAGGTGGCTTAATCAGAGAGAGCATAGAGATTAGTTGGAAAAGTGAAACAGGTTATCCAGATGAAGGTTACCTTGAGAATGTGTTTTTTGATTTTTTTGAAAAGCTTAGTAGACAGGATATAAAACAGAGGGCAGAAGATTATTTAGCTACTCATACCAACTTTTCAGAAGCACAGCTAATGGAAGCCGTAAATTATGTAACCAATGCTATCTATACAACATATCAATTAGTGAGAGATTTAAAGGACTTGACTAGTGAAACTATCGCTAGTGAGGTTCAGAATATTAGCGAGGAGCTTATCAAAAGAGATGTTCCAGCTGGTAGCAGCCCAGTTCATTATGATGACAGCTTTCTTTTGGGAAAGTTAATTAATATCTTGGAGGATAGTCAGGAAACACGGCAACTATTATCTAATCTGTCACTTGAATTAACCAACATGCCTTTTTCACAATTTCATTATGGCTATGAATTAGTTGATGCTATGCAGTCTTTACGCCCAAAGTTGATTGAATTATATAATCAAACAAATTATGATGATTGGATTAACTGGGCTGAAAAGTGATATATTTGAAAGGAATTTTGAAGGAGGGAGAGAGAATTATAAATAGACTACGTGATTTATTTTTTTATAGCATTACAAGAATTAATTATGTCATTTTTATATTTGCTATTTTAATTTCAATTGGATTTTTTGGGTGGTTTTCATTAATTGGGCTATCAATTTCAGGAGTGATATTTTTCTTTTTTAGGAAAAAAATATTATCTTGGTTAGAATGGACTTATATAAAGATTATTCATAAAAAAAAAGCTATTGTATTATTAGCTATCATTTTCCAATTAGTTGTTTTAATATCAGCTAAACTTCTAATACGACGTGATGCAGCAGTAGTATTTACAGGTGCTTTTCACTATATTTCAGAAAGTTCAATTGCTGAGTACCTAACTAGGAATCCAAATAATCTTTCTCTCTTTTTATATGAAAGACTATTTTTTAATATATTTGGTGCTAATGGGCTTTGGATTATGATGTTTTTGAATATGATTTACATTAACACTTCTGCTTGTATTAGTTATCATTTTACTAAAAAATATTTTAATCAAGAAGTAGCTAACCTCTGTTTTTTATTTTACATGGTGTTGATTATGTTTTCTCCTCTCTTTTTAACTATGTATACAGATGTTTTATCTTTACCACTCCTATCAATTCAAGTTGGTTTAGCTCTCTCCTTACTTAAGGTTGATAATTTTTATGAAGTGATTAGAAAAATGAGTTTTTTAGGAATAATAACAGGAATAGCTTATTTTTTTCGCCCGACTAGCTTAATCTTAATAATTGCATTTATGATATGTCTATTTTTTCATAAAAGATTTAAAAAAATGTTTTTATCAATTTTAGTTTTCATACTCTCCTTTGGAGTGATTTTTTCAGGTGGGAATTTTATTAAAAAGAATCAAACAGAAGTTCAACTGGTAGAAGGTGAAGGGTTAGCAAAAACAGCTTTAGTATTTGTTGATTTAGGTTTAACTTTTACAGGGACGGACCAGGAGGATATGAAAGATGGATTGCTTCAATATATTGATGAAAGTGAGCATGATAACTATAACAATGGCATGTTTGCCACTGAAAATGTCATTAAAGATATTAAGAGACGTATAGCTAATTATAACATCTTTACATTTAGTGCGCATATTTTAGTAAAACTTGGAGCAACGGTTATGGACGGTAGCTTGGGGTGGACATATTTTGAGGATCTTCAAAAGGAAAAAACGCCCTATATTTCCCCGCTATACGATAAAATAAAAGATAATAAATTTCTAACAATAGTTCGTCACACAGTCATTACAAAAGATACACCAAATTATCAAATAATATTTACTATTGAGCAACTTACATGGCTTGTATTATTATGTGGTCTAGTCTTAAGTATAAAAAAAACAGATAAGAAAGAAATTGAAATAAATTTTTTACATTTAACGATTTTTGGAGGCTTGCTCTTCTTAATGATTTTTGAAGGAGGGAAAACACGTTATCTTATTCAATTCTTACCACAGATAATTTTATTAGCAAGCTTAGGGTGGCATAGTAAAAGTATTGGTATAAAATAAAAAGAGTAAAAGTGAGCTGCCCCAAAAGTTAGACATAAAATCTAACGATTGGGGTGTTTTTTTATGAAACTAAGTTAAGAAAATAAACTAAAGATATTGTATGCGTTTTTATTCAATTATAGTATAAAGAAATTGGAAGGCAAGGAGATATGAACCTTAGAGTCAAATTTATAAAGTCACATAAAATGATATTATTTTATCAGTTCCTAATTAGCTTGCTAATATTTACTGGTATATTTTTTATGTTATATTTTCTAGAGCGAGTTAGGGAAAGTAGTAGTTTCTTATCGGAAGTTATAAAGCTTTTGAAGTGAAAAAAACCACCCATAATTAAGGGGTGGCTAATTATCCGATTCAATTTTCTTCCTAAAAGGTAGAGAAAAAGGTAGAGATTCAATTGATTTTTAATGCAATATACTGAAATTCAAAAAATTAATAATCACATAAAATCAAGGTTTTAAACGTCAACTGACGTGTATTGAATGTCTATTTTACTTCAGTAAAGATTACGTGTTTACGCAATTTTGGTGAGTATTTTTTCAATTGAAGACGGTCTGGAGTGTTACGTTTGTTTTTTGAAGTAAGGTACAAGCGTTCACCAGATTCTTTGTGTTCAAGTGTAATATTTACGCGCATGGTATCTCCCTTCTAATTATTTAGCTGCTTTAGCGATTTTACGTCCTTTGTAGTATCCTTTAAGTGATACACGGTGAGAACGTGAGTAATCTCCAGTAGTTTCGTCAAATTTAACTGATGGAGCAGTCAATTTGTAGTGTGTACGACGTTTGTTTTTCTTCGCTTTTGAAGTGTGACGTGCAGGTACTGCCATGTTTTATTTCCTCCGATAATATTTTTAATTTGTTCTTGATTTTGAATCAACTTTAATATAATAACATATCTTTTTTGTAAAGTAAAGTTACTTGACAAAAAAATTGAAAAAGTTGTTAATTTAACGTTTTCAGGTTAAAAGAGAGTGAAATAAAATGCGAAAAATGGATGGTCTCTCCTTCTTTACCTGCCCTTTTTATGATAAAATAAAGAGTGATTGAATAGCTACTATAGTAGAAAGGAATTAATGGGCTGAATTTGTAAAAATTTGGTGCCGGTATATTTTATTTATGAAATTACAAAAACCTAAAGGAACACAGGATATTTTACCTAGCGAAAGTGCTAAGTGGCAATACGTTGAAGCTGTTGCGCGTGAAACTTTCAAAAAATACAACTACAGCGAAATTCGTACACCAATGTTTGAACATTACGAAGTTATCAGTCGTTCTGTTGGTGACACAACTGATATCGTGACAAAAGAAATGTATGATTTCCACGATAAAGGTGACCGCCATATCACTTTGCGTCCAGAAGGTACAGCTCCTGTTGTGCGTTCTTTTGTGGAAAATAAATTATTTGCACCAGAAGTTCAAAAACCAGTTAAAATGTACTACATTGGCTCAATGTTCCGTTACGAACGTCCTCAAGCTGGTCGTTTACGTGAATTCCACCAAGTCGGTGTTGAGTGCTTTGGTTCAGCAAATCCTGCTACAGACGTTGAAACAATTGCGATGGCTTACCAATTGTTCCAAACATTGGGCATTAAAGATGTGACTCTTCACTTGAATACATTGGGAAGTGCAGCTAGCCGTGCAGCATACCGTCAAGCTTTGATTGACTACCTTACTCCAATGCGTGAGCAATTGTCAAAAGATAGCCAACGTCGCTTGGATGAAAACCCACTTCGTGTTCTTGACTCAAAAGAAAAAGAAGATAGAGTAGCTGTTGAAAATGCACCATCAATTCTTGATTATCTTGATGAAGAAAGCCAAGCTCATTTTGATGCTGTGCGTAGCATGCTTGATACCCTCAACATTCCATATGTGATTGATACTAATATGGTTCGTGGACTTGATTATTACAACCACACAATCTTTGAATTCATCACAACTGTTGATAAATCAGATTTGACAATCTGTGCTGGTGGACGTTATGACAGCCTCGTTGAATACTTTGATGGACCAGAAACACCAGGATTTGGTTTTGGACTTGGTCTTGAACGCTTGCTTCTTATCTTGGAAAAACAAGGTATTGAATTGCCAGTTGAAAAAGAAATGGATGTTTACATCGCTGTTTTGGGACAAGGTGCAAATATCAAAGCTTTGGAATTGGTGCAAGCAATTCGTAACCAAGGTTTCTCAGTTGAACGTGATTACCTTGGACGTAAAATCAAAGCACAATTCAAATCTGCAGATGCTTTCAATGCTAAAACAATCATTACTTTAGGTGAAAGTGAAATTGAAGCAGGTCAAGTAGCTGTTAAGAACAATAAAACACGTGAAGAAGTGACTGTAAGCTTTGATGACATTACAAACAACTTCGCTGATATTTTAGCTAAATTAAGCTAATAAAGTTATCTCGATAAAAATCATAAGCTCTTTATTAATGAAAAGGCTTAATGAGAAAAGAATTTGAAAAACTCCCCCCACATGGGTGGGGTTTTTCTTTGCTTTTTGCTATAATAGATGGGAATGAATAAATTTTAAACGGAGAATCATATCAAATGAAACGTACAATGTATGCTGGTCGTGTTCGCAGCGAACACATTGGTCAAGAAATTACCTTAAAAGGTTGGGTCGGACGTCGTCGTGACCTAGGTGGACTTATCTTCATCGATCTTCGTGACCGTGAAGGTATCATGCAATTAGTCATCAATCCAGAAAAAGTTTCAAGCGATGTTATGGCAACAGCTGAAAAACTTCGTAACGAATTCGTTATCGAAGTAACTGGTGAAGTTGCACAACGTGAACAAGCCAACAAAAACTTGCCAACTGGTGAAGTTGAGTTGAAAGTATCAGCTTTAACAATTTTGAATACAGCTAAAACAACACCATTTGAAATTAAAGATGATGTTGAAGTCAGTGATGATAACCGTCTTCGTTACCGTTACTTGGATCTTCGTCGTCCAAAAATGCTTAATAACTTCAAATTACGTGCAAAAGTTACTCACTCAATCCGTAACTACTTGGACGGACTTGAATTCATCGACGTTGAAACACCAATGTTGACAAAATCAACTCCAGAAGGTGCGCGTGACTACTTGGTGCCAAGCCGTGTCAGCCAAGGACATTTCTATGCTTTGCCACAAAGCCCACAAATCACAAAACAATTGTTGATGAATGCTGGATTTGACCGCTACTACCAAATCGTTAAATGTTTCCGTGATGAAGACTTACGTGGTGACCGTCAACCTGAGTTTACACAGGTCGATATGGAAACTTCATTCTTGTCAGATAAAGATATCCAAGATATCACTGAAGGAATGATTGCTAAAGTCATGAAAGATACTAAAGGAATCGACGTTACATTGCCATTCCCACGTATGTCTTATGATGATGCAATGAACAACTACGGTTCAGATAAACCTGATACTCGTTTCGAAATGCTTTTACAAGACTTGACAGAAGTTGTCAAGGATGTTGACTTCAAAGTCTTCTCACAAGCTCCAGTCGTAAAAGCTATCGTTGTTAAAGGTAACGCAGACAAATACTCACGTAAAAACATTGATAAATTAACTGAATTCGCAAAACAATTCGGTGCAAAAGGTCTTGCATGGCTTAAATTTACTGATGGTGCCATCAATGGACCAGTTGCTAAATTCTTGACAGATATTGAAGGCAAGTTGACAGAACGTTTACAACTTGAAGAAAATGATTTGGTACTTTTCGTAGCAGATACACTTGAAGTTGCTAATAACACACTTGGTGCACTTCGTACTCGTATCGCTAAAGAACTTGATATGGTTGATAATTCTAAATTCAACTTCCTTTGGGTTGTTGATTGGCCAATGTTTGAATGGTCTGAAGAAGAAGGACGCTACATGTCTGCTCACCACCCATTCACATT
>OCTW011594582.1_pt1 | contig 14639 bp, 15 predicted proteins | sample 1539671 | NCBI WGS metagenome assembly OCTW01 (sample SAMN02144230, study PRJEB22623) | gut metagenome | biome: sheep rumen | host: Ovis aries | place: New Zealand
ACAAAGGAAGAGAATTCCCGGAGGGTGGCACTTGCCGTCATGCTCTGTATTCTTTCCCCGGTTGCTCTGATTCTGCTTGGCGGAGCTCAGGCCTTTGGATTGCTGGACTGGCCTGAGGAAGTTGCAGGCGGTATCGGCCTGATCGTCCTGATCCTGATGATTATCCCGGCAGTTGCTTTGTTCATTATCTCCAACATTCGGATTTCCCGTTATGAATATCTGGAGAAAGAGCCTGTGGACACGCTATACGGCGTAACAGGGATGGTCAGGGATCGGAAAGAAAGATTTCAGCCGGTGCATACCCAGTATCTGCTCATCGGGATCCTGATCTGCATTGCGTCAGTGATTCCCCTTTTCATCAGTATGTTCTTCGGAAAGGAATCCTTTTGGGGAGTTGTCGGGATCGCTTCTATTCTGATAATGGCAGCGATCGGTGTATTGCTGATTGTCCGCGTCTCCATTATCTGGGGCAGTTATCAGATGCTTCTGGAGGAAGAGGATTACTCCCGGGAGGAAAAGGAAAGCAGCAGACGCTACGGGTATATCTGCAGCGCATACTGGTGCCTGATCACCGCCGCATATCTGGCGTGGAGCTTTATCGGAAACAATTGGCAGACATCTTGGGTGATCTGGCCGATCGCCGGAGTTGCCTTTGGCGCAGTTATTGGTATCACTAAAGCACTGAAAAAGCGCTGATTTTTCAATGATCGTCCATAGTATCAAAGTTCATCGCACAAATTCCAGTTTGTCCCGACATGACTAAATCAGAATTAAGTGAAGCAGATTTACTTTTGAGAGTTCTCGGCATTAACAAAGGGGGAGGTGCCTGATGCATCATAATTTTCTATTTGATCTTGACCAGACACTTCTTGATTTTCATGCCTCAGAGTATATCGCGCTTGGTATTGTCCTGCGGTCAAACGGTCTTTTTTTCACAGATGAGATATACCGGACGTTCAAGGCATATAACAAAGCGCTCTGGCTGGAACTCGAAAAAGGGACCATTTCAAAAACAGAGCTTTTTACAAGGCGATTTCAGGATGTGTTCTGCTGGTGTGAGGGAGAAGCAGCTAGGATTGATCCCCTGAAGGTCAATGATGATTTCATCCGGACCATGTCCATGAACGGCGTACTGATGGACGGCGCATTGAAATTTGTGAAAAAGATAAAGGAAAATTTACCGAACGCAAGAATTTATATTGCTTCCAATGGTGCGACTGTAAACGCAAAAGGCAGGATTGTTTCCACAGGCCTTGATCGATATATAGATGGGTTATTTATCAGCGAAGATTTGGGCGTGATAAAGCCCGATGCAGCCTTCTTTGATATTTGCATTGATCGGATTGGAGAACCAAAATCATCCTGCATGATGATCGGCGATTCTCTTTCTTCAGATATGCTCGGCGCAAAAAACGCAGGTCTGGATTCGGTATGGTTCATGCCATCCGGAAATATCATGGAAGCGATGGCAGCATACGAGATCAACTACTGTGCTTCCTCTTTTGACGAGCTTTACGAAATTCTCCGGAGTTGGTCATCCGTTGGAAGATAAACTGGGAATCATTTGACTGCCGGAAAATCGGTATTTTTTAGGCGCCATATAAAATAAACAAAGCCGGGGACAGTAAGCTTTCAATCATTCGAACAGAATAGTCTGAAGGAGGTACTGAGAACGTGAGATGTTATCGCTGCGGTGCAATGATGAGTGCTGATGCCGACACCTGTCCGGAATGTGGGTTTTATCTGAATTCTCCTGTAGAAATACAGATGTATGAAAAAATGAAAGACATCAGGATTTATGATCGCGCAAAGAATCTTCTCTGGTCGGGCGATGGAACCGGTATAGCATACATCGATGCACCGCAGTACAAAATGATCAGAGTATGCTGGGGTCACGATCTTGAGATATGGCTCAGAGTAAAGAACGGGATGGCATATCGTTTTGAACCCTCGCTCTCAAAAATGGCGAAAAGACTTGATGATGATCCAATCCCTGTAAGAACCAGGGCTATCTCGAAGAGAAGCCGGTAGATTCGGATTTATCTCAGCCTGACTTGCTAATTTACTTTTGAGAGGTGACATTCTTGAGGATTATCCTATCCAGAAAAGGCTTCGATAGCTCATGTGGAGGATGCGCAAGTCCGATATTGCCGGATGGTACAATGCTGTCAATGCCAATCCCTGGCGATGGAGATGGCTGCAGGTTTGATGAGATTCGTTATGCTGGCAAAAGCTATGCTGATATCTGGCGAGAACTAAAGCCGACAGGGAATTATTATACATATTGCCATTTAGACCCGGATATCAGAACCGGTATAAGGGATAATCCCAAGGATTGGGTCCCTGCGTTTGGTCAGGTCAATCAGGCGGAAACGCATCTGGAAAAGTTTAATATCCAAAAAGGTGATCTATTTCTCTTTTTCGGATGGTTTCGAGAAACAATGTATCGCGGGAACAGATTATGCTTTCGCCGTGAAGCACCTGATATTCAAGCTGTCTATGGGTATCTTCAGGTCGGAGAAATACTGAGGGGAAATGACACAAGCAGGTGCTACTGGCATCCTCATGCTAACCGTCTGGAACCGAACAACACTATTTATGTTGCATCATCTCGCCTGACTTTTGAGGGTGAGGATACGGAACTAAAAGGATTTGGAACGTTCATGTTCTCTGAATCAAGGGTACTTACCAAACCGGGAATGAGCCGTTCCAAATGGAAACTAAACGGAATCTTTGGGGAAATACCACTTTCATATCATGACAACAGAAGAGTCAAAGGTGGATATTTCGACAGTGTAAAGAGGGGACAGGAATTTGTTTTTGCTGAAGATCCAAGAGCAATAGAATGGGCTAAATCAATTATCCTTGAATCTTGAGATTAATTCCAGCTTCCCGGAAAATCAGCAATCGGGATTTACGGAGGATTGTGATTTGATAAAGGTGGTTTTTATAGATATCGATAATACGCTCCTCAGTTTTACGGATTATGTTAAAGAATCCATGAGAGAGGGCTTCCCATCTTTCGGATTAAAGCCTTATACGGAAGCCATGTTTCCGACCTTTAAAAGGATTAATAATGCTCTGTGGAGACGGCTCGAGCAGGGAATGCTGACCCTCGAAGAGTTGGAAAAATGCCGATGGGATCTGATTTTTAAGGAGCTTGGGATAGACTTTGATGGAGTAACATTCGAAGCGTACTTTAAAGAGAGACTGTATTACAGTGCCATACCCGAGAAGGGTGCTGAGGATATGCTGAAATATCTGAGCCGCAGGTATACACTGTGTGTAGCAAGTAATGGTCCCTATGAACAGCAGATGAATCGGCTCAGGATCGGGAAAATGAACGCATATTTTACTCATTATTTTATTTCTTCGAGAATTGGCGCACAGAAGCCAAGCAGGCAGTTTTTCGACCGTTGTTTTGGTATCTTAAGGGAAGCTGCGTTTCCTGATCTGGTGCCTGAAGAGGGGATCATTATCGGGGATTCGGTTTCTTCTGATATATCCGGCGGATTTGATTATGGTATGCACACCTGCCTGTATCAAAAAGGCGATATGCCGATCCACGGCAGCCCCAAGGCGGAATATGTCATAAGCAGTCTTGCTGAAATTGAAAATATACTATAAAGGAACCGATCCAATTCCAGTTTGTCTCGACATCAACAAATCGGAATTGGAAAATGCGGATGATTTTAAAAACACGATAAAAATATGGAGGACCGGCAAGTTGCCGGTCCTCCATATTGCATAAATATTCAATTACTGTGCATTTTCCGAGAACAGAGCCAGCACTTCAGACGGGAGTGCAGATATGAGATTTGTCACAAAGGACATTGCATTATTCTGAACCTCATTCTGCAGTGCAGTCAGGCTTTCTTCCGTCAGGCTTTCAAATGCGATGGGCTCCAGGGCTTCATAGGCATCAAGATCAAAGTCTTCTCCCTGGTTGCGCTGATGCATGCCGGCCTGCTGGATGCCGTAGTCAGGCATGGTGATGTAGAAGGAACCGGAATTCATGAATCCATATTCCGCATCGGGAACAGTGCTTTCATCTGCAAAGAAATCAAGGTGGAAGGCCATGTCGTCAGCGGTTAAATCATAGCTTCCGGAGACCTGCGAGTCTTCGCCGCCTTCTGCATTGAGTGCATTGAATCCGGATGCATCTACAATGACTGTAGCCGAACTATCTTCATCATGGGCGGAGACATTTTCCTGAATTTCCATGGTGTATGCCGGGAAGCCGTCTTCGGTCTGAGCGGCGCTTCTTGACAGGGAATAAGCCATGTGATACGGCTGCGGGTCTCCCAGTACGGCAAAATCCATATCAAAGCTGAATTCATTGAAGTCTTCCGGATTGATGGAGAACGTGAATTCTCCGGAAGCAGCCGGTTCATTCTTGTCGTCCAGTACATTTGCAGTCAGGTAGAAGGTGGTATCGGCTTTCTGTTCAATCGTGCCGATAAAGACCATATCCTGCTCCTGCGCATCATAGCGGGCAACGCTGATGTAGCCGGATACCGGCTCACTGCTGATGCCGACCTTGACGGTGCAGCTGCCTTCAGAAGCCTGAAGTGTTTCAATGCCGGTGCGGGCTTTGGAAATGAGCTCATCCGTGTCCGCCTGCAGATACTGCTTGAAGAGCGGCAGAAGATTGGCGTCTTCAGCAAGGCGGTCCACCCATTTGCTCAGCAGAACGGCTACCTCTTTGTCCTGAACGGTTAAAGAAAGCTGCTGTTCGGCAGCGGGCAGGGGGCCTTCTGCTGCGACATTTTCACTGACCTCCATTTTGAGCTCGGCAGCCCAGGATGCAGCGTCTGTGACATAGGGCACCATATATTCTGCGAGCGTCTGAAGCTTCTGCAGCACTTTTTCACGGAGGGCTTCGAAATCATACCGGTTCTGCAGGATGGCAATGATGGTATCTTTCCGGCTCTCGCTGATGCCGAGCTTATCCAGTATGGTTTCCCATGCAATGGTTACCTTTTTGCCTGGAAGAACGGAGCTCATAACGCTGATGCCTTCTTCGCCTGCAAGAATGCCGCCGTCAATAACAATGTCAGCCCCGTCATCCGGCTGGTAGCTGGCCTGAGCGGAGAGGAACAGACCTGGCGCGGGGGCGCCTGCGGCGACAGAAATGTCAATGTTGCGCAGGACGGAAAGCAGAGCGTTGTAAGACGGAAGCTCTGCCTCGGAGATAAATCCGGACAGATCCACATCTGCAATCGGCGTGAAATGCACACGAAGCACCTTTCCGTTTGCAACGGCAGTCTGGATCAGTGTCCGTGTCGGCACACCGGGGAAGTAAGATATTTCTCCCTCAGCGAATGCCGTACAGAATGAGGTGAGCATCATTATGGCCAGAAAAAGACTGATCAGTTTTTTCATGGTATGGCCTCCTTTCAAGAGCTGATATGAAGTATATTGGCTTTGAGAGGGCCTGTCAAGGACAAGAGAGTTTCGCGAAAAAGGCAGAAGCCGGCTTTTGATGAATGCTATTCGGTTTGCTTGGGGGCTTTTTTGAAGCCCCAGTCCTTCCCGTAAAAGGACAGGGAGAGGAGGGTGGCAATGCACCAGCCCACCGGCCAGGCACACCAGATGCCGGTGGAGCCCAGGGATGTGCGGGAAAGCAGGAAGGCCATGCCGACCCGCAGAAGAAGGTCGGTAAAGGTTGCGCTCATAAAGGCTTTCATGGAACCGCTTCCGCGCAGGATGCCGTCGGCGATGAGCTTAGCGGCAACGACCGGATAGAAGGGGGAGAGGATGCGCAGAAAAAGGATGCCGGTCTGAAGGGCAGAAGCGGAAGGATCGTTCATGAAAAACCGGACCAGGGGCTCCCCAAAGAAGAAATACAGGAAAGCAAGCGGGATGCCGAGGGCCCAGATCATGCCCAGGCCGCTGAAAAAGCCTTCCCGGATGCGCTCGTTTTTGCCGGCCCCCAGGTTCTGAGCGGTATAGTTTGATACGCCGTTTCCAAGCGTGGTGAAGGAAGTGATGACCAGGTTGTTCAGTTTAACGGAAGCGGAATAGCCGGCAATGACACTGGGGCCGAAGCCGTTGATCAAGCCCTGGAGGACCAGATTGCCTATGGAAATAAAGCTTTGCTGCAGCGTGCTCGGAATGGCAATGACCAGAATGCGGCGCAGGAGGGAGGCGGAGAAGAGAGGGGCATCGCTGTGGGGCAGTGCTGCAAGCCGGCGGCGCATCGCAAGCAGGGCGAGGATGCAGGACAGGCCCTGGCAGAGAAAGGTGGCGAGCGCAACGCCCATCACGCCCATTTTGAAGGCTGTGACAAACAGGATGTCCACCAGAATATTGGCGCTTGAAGAAAAGGCGAGAAACAGAAACGGCGTTCTGGAATCGCCGAGGGCGGAAAAGACGCCGGTGGACAGGTTGTACAGGAACAGGAACGGCAGGCCGAGCAGATAGACGCGAAGATACAGCGCGGAATCCGCCATGAGTTCCTCCGGTGTATGAAGGAGGAGGAGAAGCGGGGTACAGAGCAGCAGGCCAAGGACCATGAGGACAAGGCTCAGTGCGGCGGAAAACAGGAGGGCGGTGCTGATGCCGGTTTTCAGCTGCCGGTAGTCTTTGGCGCCGAAAAACCGGGAGGCGATGACGCTGGTGCCGATATTGCAGCCAAAGGCAAAAGCGATGAAGATCAGGGTGACTTCATAGCTGTTGCCGACGGAAGCCAGCGCGTTTTCTCCGATAAATTTTCCGGCGACCAGGCTGTCTGCCAGATTGTAAAGCTGCTGAAAGATGACGCTGCCGAAGAGCGGCAGACAGAAGCTCCATAGGACGCGGGAAGGCTTTCCGACGGTCAGATCTTTATTCATGGAAGGATTCCTCTCTGTATTTACTGGACTTGGCGGGATTTGGAAAAGTGCCTATAATAGGCAGCAGAACCGCTCAGGACCAAACTGTGCGGATTATACGCCGGATTTGATCAGATGTAAAAGATATATTTAGAATCATGGTCATATCATTTTGAGATGGAAGGAGCCTGTATGTCGATTTCTTATGATGCCTGCCGGATTTTCTGTGAAGTGGCCATGGCAGGAAGCTTTACCCGTGCGGCAGACCTTCTTTCCAACAGTCAGCCCAATCTGACGCGGATTGTGCACAACCTGGAGAATGAACTGTCCTGTCCGCTGCTGATACGGACCCGGCAGGGGGTGGTGCTGACGCCGGAAGGACAGATCCTGTACGATGCCATGCAGGAAATGGCGGGAAGGATGCAGGAGGCGGAAAGCCGCATCCGCAGGCAGGCCATGCTTCAGGAGGGGATTGTCCATCTGGCAGCCAGCGAAATTGCACTGCACAGTATCCTGCTTCCGGTGCTTTCGCGCTTCCGCAGCCAGTATCCGAAGATTGAGATCCAGATGGAAGACATTTATTCGGCAGAAGCGGAAGAAAGAATCCGAAACGGCAAGGCAGACCTGGCCCTCTCCACACTGGCCAAGCCGCCTGCAGGGGTGCAGGCCCTGGAGCTGGCCGCCTTTGAGGACGTTCTGATTGCCCCGCCCGGAACAGAGAAAAAGGGCGCTGTACGGAAACGGGAAATCGGAGCGTTTCCGATTATTGCCGTACGGGAGGGCTCGGCTTCCTATGCGCTCCAGAAACAGTTTTTTGAAGAGGAAGGGCTGCCTTTTCATCCGGCCGTGACGGTGACGACCGTTACACAGATCCTGCCCATGGTCCATGCCGGGCTCGGGGTGGCATTTCTGCCGGCCTTCCTGGCGGAGGACGCCCTGGCCAAGGGACAGGCGGTGCGCATAGAAACCAGGGACAGACTGCCCATGCACCGCGTTTATCTTCTGCAGCGCCCGACGGAGGGGCTCTCCCAGGCGGCCAGGCGGTTCCTGGAGCTGCTGATGCAAAACAAATAAGGCGGTCGGAATCCGGGCGGCTGCGCAAAAAAGCCATGCGGATCAGGCATGGCTTTCAGCTCAGGGGGTGCATATCCCGTGTCTGAACTGGATTCAGACACAGAATGGGATCTATATAAACAGAGAGCTGCACGGCGCACTCAGGGGTTGTCCGGCTCGGGTGCTGCTTTCTGGGATTGTTCAGGAACTCCTGCGCTGTCTGCAGGCGGTCCGCTCCTGCGGGAGACGGACCCGGCAGCGGCGGTAAAGGACCGGACTTCGTCCCCTGTGCTCAGGAGATAGGTGCCGCCATTGGCAAAAGCCTCGCTGTAAACGACGGCCGAATCATAGGCTCCGTCCGGGGAAAACGAAAACAGTTCATTTCCGCTCTCATCACAGATGCTGACGGCCCCGCCGGACAAATCCAGCATGGCTCCGGGAACAGAGGGGTTGCTGATATCCTGTGCCATGCCGGACATGCCCAGGGCCAGAAGGGTTCCTCCGGTCATGGTGAATGTGCCGTCATAATCGACAGCAGCATTCATGCTGTTCTGCGCGCCGCGGACAAACAGCGTTCCGCCGCTCATTTCGATGTCTCCGTTGATATCAACGCCGTCGCCGTCAGAAATCACCGTATAGGTTCCGCCGCTGATGAAAAGCGAGCCTGTACTGGAAGAAGGAGAGGAAGGGGTGAGGGAAGCGCCAAGGGCCGTGCTGCCGGCTTCGCTGCTGCTGTCTCCGCCGGCCCCGTTGATGCCGTCATCGAAGGCAGTAATGGAAACCAGGCCGTCGTGCAGATAAATCTGGGCGGCTTCGAGGCCTTCATAGGCGCGCTCAATTGTCACCTCTCCTCCGGAAAGCGTCAGGGAATGCTCGGCGTGGACGGCGTCATCCCCGCTGGACAGGGCAAGGATGCCGCCCTGAATGAGCACGTCTCTGGCGTGAATGCAGTCTGCGGCAGTGTCTGCCTGAATGCTGCCGGCAGAGATGATGATGGTGCCTTTGGCGGTGAGGCCTTTCTGGCTGCGTCCGGGTTCGGAGGCACTTGCCTGCGCAGCCGGCGCTATGCTGTCGGGTGCCCCGGCCTGGAAAGCCGCGCTTTGAGCGCCCTGCCCGGTCGTCAGGGACAGGATCCCGCCGCAGATGGTGATGCAGCCAGGATCATTCTTGTTTCCCGCTGCCTTGACGGCATCTCCGGTTTCACTGACGGCGGTCAGGTTGCCGCCGCCGATGGTTACGCCCTTTTTGCCGGTAAGCGCATCCTGAAAAGCCGTGATGGCGATGGTGCCGGATACGATGCGCAGTTCATCCCTGCAGTCGATGCCGTCCTTATAGTTTCCGTTGATGATCAGGGCGCCGCTTCCGTTCAGCGTAAGGGGGCCTTTGCTGAAGACGGCAGCGGAACTGTGCTTCCCTTCGGGTTCTGCGACGCCCTGGATCAGCGTATTGACGCTTTCCTTGCAGAGGGTTACGATGACCTTCCCATCCCCCTCGATGCAAAGGGCCGGGCCTTTGGAATTGGAAACGGTGACGCCGTCCAGAAGAAGGTACAGAAGGTCGTCTTCTTCGACAGTGACCGAAATGGCGCCGTCCTGGATTTCCCCCGAAAGCACGTAGGTGCCGCTGCCGGAAAGAGAGAGGCTTTGGCCGCTGAGGGCAATGCGCTCGGCATCTGCAGCGTCCTTCAGGGACAGATCCTGAAGGGAGAAGAGGGCCTCCGGGGCTTCTCCGCTTCCCGGAGCGGGAAGGAAAAAGCAGAGAAAAAGATACAGCAGAGCTGTCAGACGTTTATTCATTGGCATAAGAGACTCCTTTTACAGTCCTTCCGGAAGGGAGGGACTATCTATACAGCAGCTGAAAAAATCTGAGAAGAGGCACTGCGCTGCTGCAGATAGGCATGCCCTACCTTGGAAAAACTGACCTGACGGATGCCCAGAGAGTACAGGGCACGCAGAAGCCAGAGGGGAAGGGCAGCGGCGGTTTTGACTTCCATGATGAGTTCATCCGGTGCAAGCAGCAGCTGACCGCGGTCTCCCCGGCGAAGGTCCAGCTGTGTATCCCGCCAGCGGATGCGCTCATCCATGGTAATGCGAAGGCTGTCTCGGCTGGGGATGGCCTCAGCATAGGAATGGCGGTCATAACATACCATGAGGGAAGGCTCAAGTCCGTAGCGGTGTATCATAAAGTCGATTTCCCGCAGGATCTGGGAGTCTTCCGGAGGGAGGATGCCGTCTTCAAGATAGGCCATGGCGGTATCAGCAGGGAGGCAGATCCTCCTCTTATATATGATGCCGCCGGATTTCTTTTTGATTTCGAGGAAGGTTGCGCCGCTAACTCCGGGCGTTCCATAGCTGCGAAGCCGCAGCTTCTCCTTATAACGCGGTTTTTCGAGAGAGCGGCGGATCAGAAGGTGATCCGGCGTATCCAAGTAGAGGGAGCAGTTGGTTCCGCAGGGATACCTGTCGGGCACCATATATTTATTGAATACCGGCATAAGCCGGCTGAGCTGCCCTTTTGTGAGCAGATATTTCACTTCAATGCGTTGAAAATCCTGAACGAATTCCATCTTGGAAATCCTCCTTGGTTTGTCTGTGAGTATTCTAAAGCCGAATTGTGCCGAAAATGTGAACACGGATTGAAAGATTGTGGCTAAAAAGGAAATTTCCGGCCCAATCGCCTTGACCCCGGGGTGGACATTCGCTATAGTGAATGCAGGATAAGGGAGGCAAAAAAGGATGAAATACAATTTGCTCTGTGCCGGAGGCCCCAGGGTGAGCGAGATCGCCCTGGGATGCGAAGGCATGTCGGAGGACCAGTACAGGCGCTGCGGGGAACTGCTGGACTGCGCCGAGGCCAATGGCATCAACTACTTTGATCTTTATGCATCCGATCCCGAACTGCATAAAGCGCTGGGAAAGGCGCTGCAGGGACGGCGGGAGCGGTTTGTTTTCCAGGGGCATCTGTGCTCGACCTGGGAAAACGGGCAGTACAAGCGCACGCGGGACCTTGAAAAGGTGAAGGCTGCGTTTGAGACCGAGCTGAAAAACCTGGGGACGGACTACTTTGACGTGGGCATGATCCACTACTGCGACGCGCTGTCGGACTGGGATCTGCTGGTGAAAAACGGGATTGTGGACTACGCGCTTGAGCTGAAGAAAAGCGGCAGGATCCAGCATATCGGCCTGAGCTCGCACAATCCGGAGGTGGCGCTTCGGGCGGTGGAAAGCGGAGCCATTGAGGTGCTCATGTTCTCTGTCAACCCCTGCTACGACCTGCAGCCTGCCGGGGAAGATGTGGAAGCGCTGTGGGCGGATGAGGCCTACGCGGGGCATCTGACCAATATGGACCCGCAGCGGGAGCGCCTCTATGAGGTATGCCAGGGACGGGGCATCGGCATTACGGTGATGAAAGCGTTCGGGGGAGGGGATCTCCTTTCCAGTGAGCTTTCGCCGGCGGGGGTGGCCCTGACAAGCCATGAATGCATTGCCTATGCGCTGACGAGACCGGGGGTTGTGTGCGTGCTGTGCGGGGCGCATACCGTGAAGGAGCTTGAGGACTGCGCTGCCTATGAGCAGGCTTCTCCGGAGGAAAAGGACTATGCCGCGGTGCTTTCCAGAATGCCGAAGATCTCCTGGAAGGGGCACTGCATGTACTGCAGCCACTGCGCGCCCTGCCCGGCGGGCATCAGCGTGGCGGACGTGACCAAATTCTATGCCCTGTGCAGGGCGCAGAATGCGGTGCCGGAGACGGTCCGGGAGCATTATGCACTTCTTCCTCACCACGCGGGGGAGTGCCTGCACTGCGGAGCCTGTGAGACGCGGTGTCCGTTCGGTGTCAGCATCCGTGAAAACATGGACAGTGCCGCGGCGCTGTTCGGCTATTAAAAAAGGAGAAGAAGATGAAGGTTCTGCTGATTAACGGGTCTCCGAAGGCCAATGGAAACACAGCGCTTGCCCTTCAGGAAATGATTCGGGTTTTCCGGGAAGAGGGCATTGAAACGGAACTGATGACGATAGGCAGCAAAGCGATCCGCGGCTGCATCGGCTGCAACAGATGCGAGGAAAAAGGCTGCTGCGTATTTGAGGACGAGGTCAATCTGGCGGCGGCAAAGTTCCGGGAAGCAGACGGACTTGTGGTGGGCAGCCCGGTTTACTACGGCTCGGCCAATGGCACGCTGTCTGCGTTTATGGACCGGCTCTTTTACAGCACGCCCTTCAGCAAAGCGATGAAGGTAGGGGCAGCGGTGGCTGTGGCAAGGCGCTCCGGTACCACGGCCACTTTTGATGAGCTGAACAAGTATTTTACGATCAGCGGGATGCCGGTTGCCAGTTCTCAGTACTGGAACAACGTGTACGGACGTGTGCCCGGAGAGGCTGCACAGGATCTGGAAGGAATGCAGACCATGCGCATGCTGGCCAGAAATATGGCATTTCTTATGAAGAGCATCGCCCTCGGCCGTGAAAAGTACGGCATGCCGAAGGAAGAGGCGCATGTTGCGACACATTTCATCCGCTGATGTTTCTGTCCGCCTGAAAAAAGTGATATAATACAGGTATTCAGAATAATTTGAGGAGGAACAAGGTATGAAATTCTTTATCTGCCAGCATTGCAAGAACATGGTAGCGTATCTCTATAAGGATAAGTGCAATGTCCGGTGCTGCGGCGAGGAAATGGTGGAGCTGGTCCCCAATACCACTGACGGAGCAAAGGAAAAGCATGTCCCCGTACTTGCCAGAGACGGCAGCACGGTTACGGTATCGGTAGGGGACGTCGCCCATCCGATGCTCGACAACCACTATATTACCTGGATCGCGCTGGAAACACGGGAAGGCATGCAGCGCAAGCAGCTTGTTCCTGGAAAAGAGCCCAAGGCTGTTTTTGCCCTTGCTGAAGGGGATGAGCCGGTTGCAGCCTATGAATACTGCAATCTGCATGGGCTTTGGAAGGCAGAAGTCTGATCGGGGGAAAAAACACTCTCAAAGGAAGCACAGTCAGGGATAAAACGGATGCCGTAAGGGCAGAAAGGATGAGCGGAAATGGGAATTTTTGACAAAATCAAGGAATCGGTAGAGAACCTGATGAACAAGACCGACTTGGATGAAAAGGCGGCTACGGGCATTCAGAAAGCGAAGAAAAAAATTGACGGTGCGCTGGAGAAAACCGATATTGATGAGAAGATCGCTGCCGGTGCAAAAGACGTGAAGGATAAGGTCTCGGAAGCCATCAAGAATGCGGACCTGAAGAACAAGGCGGAAGCCGGTGCAGCTGCGGTCAAGAGCAAAGCCCAGGAAATTCTGGACAAGACGGACCTGGATGAAAAACTGGCGGCCGGCGCTGCAGGCATCAAGGAGAAGGTGCAGGCGGCTATGGGCGGGGAAACCCCGGAGCAGAAAATGAAGAAAGAAGCGGCCAGCCTGGCAGAGGAAGTCGAAAAGCTTAAAAACACCAATATTGAAGCCAAGGTGAAGGAAGACGCAGAAAAGGTGCAGGACAACCTGGCCAAGACCGCAGAGGCGCTGAAGGCAGCGGCTGAAGGAAAAACCGAACTCATTAAGGATGCCGCTCAGGAAGCCAGGGAAAAGCGGGAAGAAGCGGAAAATGCACTGCATGAAGCGGCCGTAGCCTGGACAGCCAAAGGAAAAGAAGCGGTAAAGGAAGTTTCTGAAGAAGCCAGGGCAGAACAGGCGAAAGCGGAAGAAGCGCTGCAGGCTGCTGCTGCAAATTACAGGGAGGCTGCGCAGGATCGCGTTGAGGAAATCAAGGCGGAGGCCGCGGATGCTGCGAAAAAGGCAGAAGCGATGAAGGAAGAGGCCGAAGCCAAGGCGCAGGCCGCCTGTGACGCAGTGGAACAGAAAGCGGAAGAGATCAAGGCTGCTGCCTGTGATCAGGCGCAGCAGGCTGCCGATGCCGCAGAGGCAGCGGTTAAGGAAGCAGATGCCGATCTGAAGGCGGAAGCCGAGAAGGCCGGCAAGGCTGTTGAAGAGCTGCTTTCCTGAAAAGGGCAGAAATGAACAGGGTCGGGCAAAGTCCCGGCCCTGTTTTTGGAAGAAAAAATTTTTTAAAAAAATTTTAAAACACACCTCAAAAATACCTGATGTTGGTGCTTAAAAATCGGACCTTTACAATATGTTGTGGAAACCGCCCAAAGAATTTCATGAAAATCAGAAAATGTGTTGCATTTTTGTTGCGCAGGGGCTGTTAGAGTATAGGCACAACAAAAAACCGAGCTGAGAAAAGGAGGCGGTCACCATGACAGAGGATAACCTGTTCGGTGAACTCCTGAATGACGATGAACTGAGCGAAGTCACAGGCGGCACAAAAGCGTATACCGTGCGAAAGGGAGACACGCTGAATAAGATTGCTTCCCGTTTCCATGTTACGAAGAGCCAGCTGATGCGCTGGAACCGGACCATTACCGACACGGATTACGTGCAGCCGGGATGGGTGATCCGCGTTGGCTGAGCCCGGAAAAAACGAGAAAACCATAACAGGAGGCTAGACCATGACAGACGAAATGATGTATGAACTTGAAGATGCCGAGCTGGAAGGCGTATCCGGTGGAAAACAGACATACAAGATCCAGAAAGGCGACACCCTGACCAAGATCGCGAACCGCTTCGGCGTAACCAAGAACCAGCTGATGCGCTGGAACCGCAGGATCACGGATCCGGACTACATCCAGGCCGGATGGGTCATCCGCGTAGGCTGATAGAAGACAGACAAAAACAGGAGGACAAGACCATGACAGACGAGATCATGTATGAAGTAGAA
>OCTW011611845.1_pt1 | contig 14637 bp, 6 predicted proteins | sample 1539671 | NCBI WGS metagenome assembly OCTW01 (sample SAMN02144230, study PRJEB22623) | gut metagenome | biome: sheep rumen | host: Ovis aries | place: New Zealand
ACCGGCGGCGGCGTCGCAACCCTTCTTGCCAACAACGGCAAGGTGCTCAATGCCGGTGTCGAACTGTCTGTCAGATGGGCTGACAAGATTGGTGAAGACCTCGAGTACAATGTCGGATTCAACGCTACTGTCAACCACAACGAGGTGCTCGCGCTCGAAGGCCGGGACAACATCCCCGGAGCTCTTACCAACGGAGCATACGCTACCATGACCCAGGTCGGTTATCCGATCGGCGCATTCTGGGGCTATCAGGTAGACGGTATCTTCCAGAACGAATACGATGCCCAGATGGCAGACGTAGCTCAGTCCGACACCGGAGCGGGTTACTTCATCTACCACGATTTCGCCGGAAATGAAGACGGTACTCCCGACGGCAAAATTACCCCTGCCGACCGTGTCTACCTGGGATCTCCTCTTCCTTGGCTTATGATGGGACTCAACCTCGGCCTCAACTGGAAGAACTGGGACTTCTCGGCTGTCCTCAATGCCAACATCGGCAATAAGATCTTCAACGCCAAGCGCCTCAACAAGCAGGTGTTCCCCGAGGGCAACTACGATCTCGACTTCTACCAGAATGCCTGGCGCAAGGACCGCAAGTCCGACACCTATCCTTCGCCGAGGATCCTTACCTCTTCGCTTATGTCTCAGAGCAACAGCTTCTTTATCGAAGACGGTTCGATGCTCCGCATCCAGAATGTGCAGGTGGGCTACACCCTCCGCAATGTCTTTGGAGCCGGAAGCGTAAGGTTCTACGTGAGCGCCCAGAGACCTCTGTCTCTTTTCCGCTACAACGGTTTTACGACCGAAATCGGCGGTTCTCCGATTGCAAACGCCATCGACGGTTCGTCGGTGTACCCGATGCAGTCTATCTACACTATTGGTATCAACGCAAATTTCTAGGACTATGAAGGCAATAAGAATTATTCTCGTCGCGGCCGCTGCCGCTCTGACCGTGTCCTGCTCGGGCTTTCTGAATATCCGTCAGGAGGCCACTATGCCTTCGTCCGGTCTGGACTACTCCAAGACCGACAACATATTCCTCCCCGTGAGTGCCGCATACGCCAGCATGCGTCTTTCTGAGGGACGGGCCCAGTGCTACGTAGGTGTGATGGAAATCGCTTCCGACGATGCCGACAAAGGCTCCACCGAGGCCGACGGTCCTACCGTAGGAGAGTTCGACACTTTCACCTATGGCCCCTCCAACAACAATATCGAGGCTATGTGGAACTTCTTCTACGACATCTCGTCTGCCGCCAACTATGCGATTGAGTCTATGGACCTCTTCAAGGAGGCTATTACCTCCGAGCTTGGACTCCTTCAAGTCGAGCAGTGCAGGGGAGAAGCCAAGATCATAAGGGCTTACGCCTATTTCAATCTCGTCCGCCTCTTCGGCACCGTGCCGATCATCGACAGGACTATGAGCTCGTCCGAGCTTTCATCCATGTCGGCTTCTCCTGCAGAAAAGGTCTACGAGTTTATCTACAAAGACCTTGACGATGCCATCGCGGTAGTGCCCGAATCTTTCACCGACTACAAGGGAAGGTACAACAAGTACACTGCCATGGCCCTGAAGGCGAAAGTCGCCCTGTATCGCAAAGACTGGGATGAGGCCGCACGCCTTACGGACCTTATTATAGCCAGTGGCAGGTATTCGCTTATGAACCGTTTCAAGGATGCGTTCAACGTAGAGAACGAGTATGGGGCAGAATCGCTGATGGAGGTTGGCAGCTCGGACCTCGGTCAGACCAACGGAAATGTGATGCCGCTATGCTACTATGGTTTCATGCAGGGCCCGCGCGGCAACAAGGAGCCTTTCCAGGGTTGGGGCTACAAAGTGCCCAGCCAGGCTCTCATCGATTTCTTCGATGCCCGCGGAGACGTGGTCCGCAAGAGCGTGACCCTTCTTGTCAGGGGAGAGACCACTCCCGAAGGCGATCTCGTTTCCGAGAGTTGCACAAATCCTTACTATAACGGCAAGGTCTATGTGCCCTGCAACACCAATACGCGTTCCTATAACGCCTATGCCCTCGACCACAACATGAGGCTTATCCGCTATGCCGACGTACTCCTTATGTTTGCCGAGGCGATGGCTCAGGGAGCTTCAATCTCTCCGACCTCAGGTTACACCGCTCTTATGGCTCTCACGGAAGTCCGAAACAGGGCGGGGCTTGCCCCTGTCCCTGCAACGCTCGACAATATCTACGATGAGCGCCGCGCCGAACTTGCCCTCGAAGAGAACCGCTTCTTCGACCTCGTCCGCTGGGGCAAGGCTGAAGAAGTTCTCGGCCCTCTCGGATTCAAATCCGGCAAGAACGAACTCTTCCCGATCCCCGGACCTCAGAGGGAGCTTAATCCCAATCTTCCCGCTACTCCAGGATACACTTATTAACCAACTTTATATTATTTACTATCAATGAAAAAGTTTTTTGTTTTCGCTGCAATCGCAGCACTGGCTCTCGCAGCCTGCACCAAACCAAACGGACAAGAAGAGCAGAAGGACAACACCCCCAAGGTTGAGACCTGCGCAGAGAATCTCGTAGCTCATTTCCCTCTCGAGTCGGCCGACAACGCCGTCAAGGCTGAGGGCATCACCTTCGCTTCCAAGGCTGGCGCCGCTGACTTCGGCACCGGTGAGATCGGCAAGGGCTACACCAACACCGCCGGCAACAACAGTGAGTCCTATCTCAAGTTCAACCTCGCAAAGGACAACGCCATCTCCAAACTCGAGAATGTGACTATCACCATGTGGATCAAGAACATCGAGGAATTCCAGAAGGGAGGACTCCTTTCTGCCAACGGCAAGCTTTTCCCTACCCAGGACTGGCCTTCTTTCGTGATGATGTTCGACAACAAGAACACCGTCAAGGATGAGAGTGGTGCTGACACCGGTGTCAAGACCCAGCAGATCAACGGCCGAATCATGTTCAAGACCGCAGATGAGAAAGAGACCAATCTTTGGCTCGACACCTGGGATCCCGCATTCGCAAAGTATGCTACCTGGTCCCAGATCGCTTTCACCTATGAGGCCGCTACCGGCGCTTGGGTCCTTTATGTTGACGGCGTGAAGGTCAAGGAAGCTGAGTATGGCGACAAGATGCCTTTCGGCAAGTGCATCCCCGCAGATGCAAACGCCCTCTATCTTGGTGGCTGGTCTTCTTGGATCGAGAGCTATCAGGGGGCAGCAGACTGGCAGACATTCTTCGCCGGCTCCATCGACGAGATCCGTATCTTCGACAAGGCTCTCAGCGAGCAGGAGATCCAGGAACTCCGCAAGGAAGAGCTTAAAATTGCGCTTTCCTAATTATTTGATTTTTGGCGTCGGGGAGAGGGATCTCCCCGGCGTCCCCAATGAAAAGACTTATACCCTTATTTGCCGCATTATTCGCGGCCATTGCTTGCGGAGGAGAAAAGCCACAGGCTGAGTCTCCCCGTGCAATAGTTATGAGCGTGTCGATAGACGGCAAGCCGGTTTTGGAGAATTCCACTGCGATGGGAGTCTCAATCACTCCGACTATCGCACTGGAATTCTCCCGCGATATAACCATCGACCGCCTGTCTGTCGCCACGCTCGCTTTTTCTGGCGGAGAATTGTCGGCGCAGATCGATAAGGACAATTCAGCGCTCCTTCTGTTGACTCCGGTATCACCTCTCAATCCTTCGACAAAGTATCGCTTCGGAATCACGTCAGGGGAGTCTTTCGGCGTCAACCTTGTTGAGGGCTTCTCTTTCTCGTTCAATACCGCTTACGACCAGACAGATAAGTTCCCGCGAATCAGCGACGATGAGCTTTTCGAGAAGGTCCAGAAGGCTGCATTCGGCTATTTCTGGGACTATTCCCATCCGGTAAGCGGACTTGCGCGCGAGCGTCTTGGTTCGGGCGATACGGTGACTTCCGGCGGCAGCGGATTCGGCCTGATGACCATTCCGGTCGGAATCGAGCGCGGTTGGATTTCACGATCCGAAGGAGCGCAGCGTGTGCTCAAGATCGTGGATTTCCTCGGTTCGGCCGAAAGGTTCCATGGCGCATGGCCGCACTGGCTCAACGGCTCGACCGGCAAGGCGATCGCATTCAGCACATACGACAACGGAGCCGATCTTGTGGAGACGGCATTCATGGTGGAAGGCCTGCTCACCCTGCGGCAGTATTTCAGTGGGGCAGATGCGCTTGAGACCGAAATCCGCACCAAGATAACGGCGCTCTGGGAGTCTGTCGAATGGACATGGTTCCAGCAGGGCGGACAGCAGGTCTTGTACTGGCACTGGTCTCCAGATTACGACTGGAGGATGAATATGCGTATCACCTCGTGGAACGAGGCACAGATAGTGTATATCCTTGCCGCATCTTCGCCTACCTATCCTATTGCTAAAGAGGTCTACGACGAGGGCTGGCACGGTGCCAACGGCTATGGCTTCCGTAGCCCCCTCTTTTTCGTTCATTACTCCTTCCTTGGACTCGATCCCCGCGGCCTCAGCGATGCTTATGCCGATTATTGGGAGCAGAACTGCAAGCATGTCCGTACCAACTACGAGTATTGTGTGAGCAAGCCCAACAACGGCTACAGTGCCGAATGCTGGGGCCTCACCGCTTCTGACTACTACGACGGATACACAGCATCGTCGCCTTCGCACGATACCGGTACTGTCGCGCCGACTGCGGCACTTGCTTCGTTCCCTTACAGCCCTGAGGAGTCCATGGCCGCAATGAAATACTTCTACTACACACTTGGCGACAGGCTCTGGGGAGAATACGGCTTCAAGGATGCATTCTCTATCAGAGAAAACTGGTTCGCCTCGTCTTATATCGCGATCGACCAGGGGCCCATCGTCGTGATGATGGAAAACTACCGTACGGGGCTGCTTTGGGACAGCTTCATGAAGGATCCCGACGTCCAGTCCGGTCTTGAGAAACTCGAATTTACAATTGATGAATAGATATATGAAGAAAGCTTTAAGTCTTATGCTTCTTGCCGCCCTTGCACTCGGATGCTCGGATCGGCAGTCTTACCGCGATGCCAAGATGGACGCCTTCATCGACGGCCTGATGGAGAAAATGACCCTCGAGGAGAAAGCCGGACAGCTCAATCTGCCCGTCGCCGGAACCATCGTGACCGGTGAGGGCGTGAGCGTAGGTGTGGAAGACCGTATCGCAAACGGCGAAGTCGGCGGCCTTTTCAACGTGAAGGGCGCGGCCGAGATCCGTCGCTACCAGCAGATCGCGGTAGAGAAGTCGAGGCTCGGCATCCCGCTGATTTTCGGCATGGACGTGATTCATGGCTATGAGACAGTGTTCCCGATTCCGCTCGGCCTTGCGGCCAGCTTCGATATGGAAGCAGTCGAGCAGTCCGCCCATATAGCTGCAGTAGAGGCTTCGGCCGACGGTATCGCGTGGACCTTCAGCCCGATGGTCGACCTTGGCCGTGACCCCAGGTGGGGCCGTGTGAGCGAAGGCAGCGGGGAAGACCCCTACCTCAATGCGCGCATCGCCGAGGCCATGGTCTACGGCTACCAGGGCCGCCCGGGCGAGCAGTTCGTCTCCAAAGACCAGATCATGGCCTGCGTCAAGCACTTCGCCCTCTACGGCGGCGCTGAGGCCGGCCGCGACTACAACACGGTCGACATGTCCCGCCAGAGGATGTTCAACGAATACATGACCGGCTACAAGGCCGCGGCCGACGCCGGCGCCGGAAGCTTTATGGCTTCGTTCAACGTGGTCGACGACGTGCCCGCTTCGGTCAACAAGTGGCTGCTTACCGACGTGCTCCGCGACCAGTGGGGCTGGGACGGTTTCGTGGTGTCGGACTATACCGGCATCTCCGAGTGTATCCTTCACGGAGTCGGCGACTACCACGAAGTTGGCGTGCGCGCCCTCAATGCAGGCATGGATATGGACATGGTGGCTGAGGCTTTGCCTACCCAGGCAATAGTCGGGCTCAAGAACGGGGAAGTAACGATGAAGACGATCGACAGGGCTTGCCGCCGCATCCTTGAGGCCAAGTACAAGCTCGGTCTGTTCGACGATCCCTATAAGTTCTGCCGCGAGCAGGAGGCCGCTTCGGTCGTCTACAGCGCAGAGAACCGCGCCATTGCGCGCCGTATCTCCGGAGAGTCGTACGTGCTCCTTCGCAACGAAGGCGACGTCCTTCCCCTGGACCGCAAGGGTACCGTAGCCGTTATAGGCCCGCTCGCCAAGACTGCCGAGAATATGCCCGGTACATGGAGCGTCGCGGCTCAGCACAGCAGGTGCGCCACTCTTCTCGACGGCATCAAGGAGGTCGCCGGGCCCGATGTGCGCGTGCTTTATGCAAAGGGCAGCAACCTCTGCTCTGACTATGCTCTCGAGATGAACTCGACCATGTTCGGCCGCGAGCTCGGCCGCGACAGCCGCACCGACAGGCAGCTGCTCGACGAGGCTCTCGCAGTCGCACGCCGCTCCGATGTGATCGTCGCCGCGCTTGGCGAGGCTTCCGAGATGTCGGGCGAGTCTTCTTCGCGTACGTCGCTCGATATCCCCGACGTGCAGAAAGAACTGCTGAAGGCTCTTCTTAAGACCGGCAAGCCCGTCGTGCTCGTTCTGTTCGACGGCCGTCCGCTCACTATCGAGTGGGAAAGCAAGAACGTCCCCGCCATCCTCAACGTATGGTTCGGAGGCACCGAGGCCGCATATTCGATCGCGGATGTGCTCTTCGGCGATGTCAACCCTTCGGGCAAGCTCCCTATGACCTTCCCCAAGAACGTAGGCCAGATTCCCATCTACTATGCCCACAAGAATACCGGCAGACCTCTCGACGAGGGCAAGTGGTTCATGAAGTTCCGCTCCAACTACCTCGACGTGGACAACGACCCTGTCTATCCTTTCGGCTACGGTCTTTCGTACACTACCTTTGAATACGGTCCCGTGACCCTGTCCTCAGCGTCGATGAAGCCCGACGGCAAGATTGTGGCTTCGGTGAAGGTTACCAACACCGGATCGGTGGCAGGCAAGGAAGTCGTGCAGATGTATATCCGCGACGTCAAGGCCTCGTCTTCGCGCCCCGTGCGTGAGCTCAAGGGCTTCGAGAAAGTCCTCCTCCAGCCTGGCGAGTCGCGTGAGGTCAGTTTCGAGATCGGCGTCGACGCTCTCTCGTTCTGGAACCAGCAGATGGAGTACGTCGCCGAGCCCGGCGAGTTCCGCGTCTACATCGGCGGCGACAGCCGTGCGACCGCAGAAGCCTCGTTCGAGCTGCTGTAGTCTTCGTTTATGCAATAAAAAAGGCGGCCTCTTTCGGGGCCGCCTTCTTTATTTTATAGAGCTGTTACTCTTTTCCGACCATCACGATCTTGGTACCGTTGTTCTGGTCGAGGACTGCCTTGAGGGTAGCCTTGACATCGTCGGCGGTAAGAGAATCGAGAATTGCGAGGTAATCGGTGTCGAGGTCTACACCGGTAGTGAGATACTGGACGAGAAGTGAGGAGAAGAAGGAGTTTTCAGTCTGGTTGGCCTTGTACTCCTTGGCGAGATACTCCTTGGCCTTGGCGAGATTCTCTGCGGAAGGACCTGTCTGGAGGAACTCGGAGATGATCTCAGCTACGCGCTTCTCTGTGTACTCGACCTTCTCGGGGTTGGTCTGGTAGACAATCTGGACTACGGCCTCAGATGCGGGGATGGCGTTTGTCTGGCCGTATGCACCGATGGAGTAAGTGGCACCTTCCTTCTCACGGATTTCTTCGAGAAGAACCATCGAAAGGGTCTGGCATGCGATATCGAATGCGAGGTCGTTCTTAAGGTTGAACTCAAGGGCTCCGTTATTGATATTGAAGCTCACTGCCATAGGGGTACCCATCTGACGGTCGAAGCAGATATTCTTCATTCCTTTGTGGAATTCGGCTCCGGAAAGCTTATAAGTCTCCTTGACCCTCTTCTTGGCAGGCAGGGAACCGATGTACTTCTCGATGAGCGGCTTCGCGGTCTCGAGGCTGATTGCGCCGGTTATCACGAAGGTGAAGTCTGCTGCGTTGGAGAAACGCTCGGAAGCGATCTTCATCGTACGTGCATAGTCGACTTTGTCGATATCGGCAGACTTGAGGCTGTAGCCACGCTCAGGCCTTACGTACATGTACTTGAGGCTGTCCTGAAGTGCGGACATAGGCTGAGCCTCCTGGTTGGCGAGAACTGCGGCGGTCTTGGTCTTCCAGGACTTGAATGCCTCCTCGTCGCTGCGAAGTGCAGTGAAATAGAGGTAGTCCAGCTGGAGGAGAGTTTCGAAATCCTTGGGAGTGGTTGAACCCCTGAGAACTTCGTTGTACTCTGATACGGAAGCGCCGAGATTGACCTTCTTACCGGAGAGGGCCTTGGTGAGCTCTGTGTTGGAGAAGTTGCCGATGCCTGCGATGTCGATCAGTTCGCCAAGTGCAGCAAGGTTGATAAGGTCGGCATCGCCATAGAGAGACTTGCCGCCAAAGCTGCTGGCCCTGAAGAGAACCTGGTCGGCGTTGAAGGAGGTCTCACGGAAGTAGACGGTAGCGCCGTTCTTGAGAGTGAGTTTGGTGTAGCCGAAAGGAGCGGCCTCGGTCTTTTTGACCTTGCCGGGCTTGGGCTCCTTGCTGATAAGCGGCTGATCCGAAACCTGGTCCTCATAGGGAGCGATCTCCTCAGCTTCGACTGCCTCGAGGGCGGCCTTTATCTCTTCCTTGGAAGGATAGACAAGGCCTTCCTTCTCGGGGAGCATGCAGACTACAACGAGATTGTCAGGCTCGACGAGCGAGGCGACTACCTGGTTGACGAGCTCTACGGGGATGTTGGGAGCCAGCTGCTGGGCGATTGCATACTCGTTTTCGATACCCATGATAGGATCGCCGTCGATGAAGTGGCGGACATACTCGCGGCAGTAGCTTGCGCTTGCCTTCTTCTCCCTCTGGTTGTATGCAGATTCGATGTGAGTGAGGATATCCTGGCGGGCACGGTCGTACTCGGAAGCGGTGAAGCCGTTGCGTACGACGCGGAGCATCTCACGGTAGACGGAGGTGAGGCCGCGCAGAAGCTGGGTCTCGTCGACCATGACGGTGCCGGCGAAAGCCTCTTCGGTCTTGGCGAGGAAGAACTCTTCGTTGCCGATAGAAGCGTTGACGAAGTCGGGATCGGCCTTCTGGGTCATCTCGTTGAGACGCTGGCTGACCATGATCTGGGCAGCTGAAAGAGCATAGTCATAGACGAAGTAGTTGAGGTCGACTTTCTCTTCGGGCTTCACGGCAGCGTGCTTCTTGAAGATATAGGCAAGGGCATAAGGCTGCTCCTTGTCGGTAGCGAGGCTGATGATGGGCTCCTTGTTGTCTTCGATAGGAAGGTAGTAACGCTCTGCTGCGTCGGGAGCTGCTGCGGGAAGGGTGCTGAAGATGTCCTTGATCTTTGCCTCAACGGCGTCGACATCAAGGTCTCCGACCACGATAATGCCCTGCTGGTCAGGCCTGTACCACTTCTTGTAGTAGCGGCGAAGAGCGTCGTACTCGAAGTTGTCGACTACGGACATGAGGCCGATAGGCATGCGGATGCCGTACTTGTTGCCGGGATAAATCTCGGGAAGGATGGTCTCCAGCATACGCATCTGCGCATTCTGACGGGAGCGCCACTCTTCGTGGATGACACCTCTTTCGTGGTCGATGTCGTCGTCCTCGAGAAGAAGGGAGCCGGCCCAGTCATGAAGGATGAGAAGGCAGGAATCCACTGCGGTCGGGAATGTGGCGACGGGAACGTTATCGATGTTGTAGACAGTCTCGTCGATAGAGGTGTAGGCATTGATGTCGGCACCGAACTTGACTCCGATGGACTCGCAGTACTTGATGATGTTGTTGCCGGGGAAATTGGTGGTTCCGTTGAAGCACATGTGCTCAAGGAAGTGGGCAAGACCCCTCTGGTCCTCCTCCTCGAGGATGGAACCTACCTTCTGGGCGATGTAGAAGTTCGCCTGGCCCTTGGGCTCTTCGTTGTGCCTTATATAATATGTAAGGCCGTTGTCGAGCTGGCCGATGCGCACTGCCTGATCGATAGGGAGCGGCGGCATCTGCTGCGCGGACAGGGACGCTCCGGCGAGGAGCGCCGCGATGAAAATGATTGTTTTCTTCATATTCAACAATAATTTTGGATTCCCAAATATACAAAAAAAAGGATTTTTGCTCTAACCGAACAGAATAATTTGTAACTTAGTGCCTGCAAACACTGAAGCAACCTATGTTAAATTCTCGAAAATTCTTTATCACCTGCATCGTTGCATTGGCTTCGCTTGTGGGAATGCCTTTTGCGTCGGCTCAGAAAGCCGTTCCGGCCAAGGGCGTAGTGGTGGACGAGAGCGGTCTTGCCGTTCCCGGAGCCGCAGTTCTCGAGGTTGGTTCGACAAGCAACGGCGCCATTACGGGTCCTGACGGTGAGTTTATCATCCATGTGCCCGTGGGAGCCCAGCTCGAAGTGAGCTGTATCGGCTTCGCCAACCAGACAGTCAAGTTCTCGGGCAAAGACCTCCGCATTGTCCTCACGGAAGACTCTATGTTCCTCGATGAGGTCGTGGTCGTTGGTTACGGCGTCCAGAAGAAGGAGTACATGACTTCTTCGGTCGTGAGCGTCACGGCCAAGGACCTCCAGAAGGCCCCCCAGACAAACGTCTCGAGCATGCTCGCCGGTAAACTTCCCGGTATCACGGCAGTCCAGACCATGGGTACCCCGGGCGCCGACCATGCCGACATCATCGTCCGCGGTTTCAGCACCTACGGCTCCGACAACCGTCCTCTTTACATTATCGACGGTATGGAGTCCGGGCAGATGGTCAACCTCAATCCTTCGGATATCGAGAGCATCTCCGTGCTGAAGGATGCGGCAGCTGCTTCGGTCTACGGTGTGCGCGGCGGCAACGGCGTCATCATCATCACGACCAAGCAGGGCTCCAAGGCAGGGAAGGCTACGGTAAACTACGACGGATCCTATACCCTCTCGCAGAACTTCAACGAGCCCGAACTCCTCAATGCCGACGAGTATGTCTACTGGTACAACCTCGGTCTGCGCATGGACGGCAAGGCCGACAAATGGACTCCCGAAGTCATCCAGTCGATGAAAGACGCCGGCATCTATGCCGACACAGACTGGCGTTCGCTTATCTACAACAAGTTCGGAACCATTCAGCAGCATAACCTTTCAGTCAACGGCGGTACCGACAGGGTAACCTACTTCGGAAGTATCGGCTATATGGACCAGGTAGGAACAGTACGCAACACCGGATATAACCGTATCAACATGCGTGGCAGCTTCAACGCGAAGATCACGGATGAGCTGACCTTCAACATGAACATGTCGCTTCGCCACTCCGACAGGTACATGCCTGGCTACGATATGGGTGTGCAGGCCTACTTCGATCCTATCCAGAGAGCCAACTACATGCTCCCTCTGATCAAGAATACCTACACCGATCCTGAGACCGGCAAGGTCTATCCTCTCGGCTTCAAGAACGGCGACGCCATCTTCCAGCCTGACTCTTCGCTCGAAGACTCCGGCTCCCAGACCTGGGATTCATGGGATTTCGCCGGTCGTGCCAACATCGAGTATGCCTTCGGGAAGGACACCTTCCTCAGTGGTCTTAAACTCTCCATGTTCGCCGGCGTGAACCTTACGCTCGCTACTTACCGTCAGTTCATGCAGAACTACGAGGTTTACGGTTTCAACGTTACTACCTTCAAAATAGAAAAAGGTATCTCCGAGGGCATCAGCGAGCACTCCTTCATGAAGCAGATCGACTGGGGCGATGCCGTCAACCTCCGTCCGCAGATCAACTACGACCGCACTTTCGGAAAGCACACCATCTCCGCCCTCTTCCTCTTTGAGCGCACCAAGCGCTACAGCGAAGGCATGAGCGGATACAAGCGCGGCTATGCCACTACCTTCCCCGTGGATATCAGCCTCGGTACCAAGCGTTCCGCGGTCGACCCCGACGTCTATGGCTGGTACGGCTGGTCGGGTGAGTGCGGCTTCGTCGGACGCCTGTCGTACAACTACGACGGCAAGTATCTGATTGAGGCTTCAGTACGTCGCGAGGCTTCTTACAAGTTCGCTCCCGAGAACCGTTGGGGTACTTTCCCTTCGGTATCTCTGGGATGGAATATCTCCAAGGAAGACTTCATGAGCCAGATCGGCTGGATCGACAACCTCAAACTCAGGGCATCCGTGGGCGCCCTTGGCTCCTGCGACACCAGGGCAAACCTCTTCCAGTCGCAGTTCATGAGCAGCGGCTCCGTTACCTGGTATCTGGGCGGAGGAGCCACACCGGTCTACGGCTTCTATACTGCCAATCCGTATGTCTACAGAGATCTGACATGGTCCCACACTACTGCATACAACACAGGATTCGACCTTTCCGTCCTCAGGAACAGGCTCAATATCGAGTTTGACGTGTTCTACAAGTACACCGACAGGATTCTCGAGTCCAGCGGAAACAACAATTATTCGCCTTCGCTCGGCGGAGCCAATCCCTCATGGGTCAACTCCGGTACCATGGACGACCGCGGATTCGAGCTTACCGCTACTCACACCAACTTCCTGCCTTCAGGCTTCAACTACACGCTCCGTGGTACGATGGCCTGGTCGCGAAACAAGGTCCTGTCGCGTTTCATCCCCGATGCATATTCCCGCAACAACATTGAGATCGGCCGTCCGCTCGGCCAGTGGTACGGACTTCAGACCGAGCGAGACGAGAATGGCAGTCCGTTCTTCAATACTCAGGAGCAGGTCGACAACGCACCTTCCGCCCCTGCAGGAATAGTAGAGCTCGGAGCCCTGCGCTATGTAGACCAGAACGGCGACGGCCGCATCGACCGTAACGGCCGCGACTGGGTCTGGCTCGGTTATTCGCAGATTCCCGAGATGAACTTCTCGTTCAATGTCGACCTTTCCTACAAGGGATTCGCGCTTAGCGCTCTCTTCTATGGAGTCACGATGTGCAACTTCCCGATCATGGGTATCTATTCCAACGGCCACTCCGACGGAACCATGTTCACCCGTCCCTGGTACGGTGCAGGCGGCAACGCCTTCAAGCACGTAGTCGAGAATTCATGGCTTGATCCCGACATCATGGCCGCTTACGACCCTTCGTATGTCGTGGACAACTCCAAGGCTCGCTATCCGCGTATGCACAACAGCCGCAACGCCAACAACGACGTTCTCTCTGACTGGTGGCTTGTCGACGGATCATACCTCCGCCTCAAGAACCTCCAGCTCAGCTACACCGTGCCCCAGAGCATAACAAGCAAGATCAAGGTCTCCAAGCTGATGGTCTACCTTGCCGGAACCAACCTCTGGACTCTCTCTCACTACAAGTATCTCGACCCCGAGAATCCGGGTGTGAACAACGGATACTATCCCCAGCAGCACACTTACAGTGTCGGTGTTAACATGACATTCTAAAAGGAGGACAAAGAGATGAAAAAAGTATTCAACCGACTTCTCCCTCTTGCAGGCCTGGTACTTTGCCTTGCAGCCTGCGATGATGTGATCAATATCCCTGCAACTGACAGTCTTACCGACGGTGCAATCTGGTCCGGAAGCGAACCTATTCTCGATCAATATGTTATCGGACTCTACGGAGCTGTCCGCGAAAAGTCTACGCTCAAGATGAATGAGACTCAGTTCACCGACTGTATGACTGATCTCATGAAGGATGCCGACTGGACGCAGAGCCGCCGCTACAACCGTAAGATGTACAACTACGAGCCCTTTAACTCCGACGACGCTTCAATTCTGTCGACTTGGGGAGACTCCTATACCCGTATCCGCCGTTTCAACGAATTCCTTCGCGACGCCAAGACCTACGGCAATCTCTACAAAGAGGATTTCCTCAAGATGCGCATCGCCGAAGTCCGCTATATGAGGGCCATGCAGTACTTCTACCTGATCCGTGTCTACGGCGGGGTAGTGCTGCGCGACCATTATCCGGGTCCCGAGGAGAACAATGCTCCCCGAATGACCGAAGCTGAATCATGGCAGTGGGTTATAGATGAGATCAAAGCCTGCATTCCCGACCTTCCTGTCGCATGGGATGCCGCCAATTTCAGCCGTATGACGCGCGTTGCCGCGTACGGATTCCTTTCGAGGGTGGCACTTTATGCCAAGCAGTGGGATGTGGTAGTGGAGTCGGCCGATTCGTGTGCTAAACTCGGCGCAATACTCGATCCGGTCTATGCCAATGTGTTCTCAGACCACTTCAGCAAGGAAATCCTCATGGTGGTCGACTTCCAGCCTACCGGTCTTAACCACAATGCCGACCAGATATTCCGCCCTGCCGGCGACAACGCCAACCACGGCAACAAGGGCTTCGGCTATCCGATGACCCCTACCGCAGAGTTTGCAGATGCCTTCGAGATGGCGGATGGAACTGCGTTCTCATGGGATGCATACAAGGCTAATCCCTCTGCCTGGGGCAACGATCCTTTCTCCGGCAGGGAACCGCGCTTCTATACAACTATCCTCTATAATAACGAGGATTGGGAAGGCCGCAAGATCGAAGCCTACGAAGGGGGAGTGGACGGTATTCAGAAATTTGAGAAGGCAGCGGCCCGTACTGCGACATGTACCGGCTACTACTATCGTAAGTTCATAACCGAAAACGACCACAGTTGGGATGCAGCCGG
>OCTW011593118.1_pt1 | contig 14635 bp, 11 predicted proteins | sample 1539671 | NCBI WGS metagenome assembly OCTW01 (sample SAMN02144230, study PRJEB22623) | gut metagenome | biome: sheep rumen | host: Ovis aries | place: New Zealand
GAGATGCCAGGTACTTTTCCGCCGCCTTGAAGATGCCATCGACGATTTAATTTCAAAAGGCTGCAATCATTTCATCGCCGGCAACGCACTTGGCATCGACACCTGGGCCAGCGAAATCGTCCTCAAAAAAAAGAAGACAAATCCAAACCTCTTTCTGGAAATTGCCCAGCCCTACGAAGGCCACAATGCCCGACGCAAGGAAATCAAAACCATCCTCGAAAAAGCTGACCACGTGCATCCTGTTTCTTCAAAGGAACGCCGCAACGACGCCTACCTTGACCGCAATAAGTATATGGTTGATAAGAGCGATTTTGTCGTAGCCATCTTCGACGATTCCGACCCCCACACCGGCGGCACCTGGCACACCCTTGACTACGCCATACGCAAGGGCAAAATCGTCATCAATATTCAATGGCGGGATATTAAATAGACAAATCACTAAGATTTAGATTTTCTGCTCCTCTTCTTTTCAAACTTTGGAATAAATGGAAGTTCTTCTATAGAAAAATCAACATTGTCATAAGGAACATCAGGCGAAATATCAAAACCCAGCCTCTTAAAATCATTAAGCTTGCTTTTTACATCATAGTACTCGTAACAGATTTTCTTATATACCTTATTAATATAAACGACTTCCTTTGTAAAAACGTCATCAACTTGTAATTTATCGTCTTTATCAAGAATAGGATTGCAATAGGTAGGCACAATGACAATATTCCATAAGCTGGTAAAAAAGATAGGATTATAAGCCTTTCCCCATATATGAGAAATTGTTGCATAAGTAATGGTGCTTGCTTTTCCCCCACTAATAACATGACCTGTTGTATCCTTAATCAGCTTTCTTACATTAGAATTTCCATCCTTATCAATTATTACAGGAATTTTGTTATCTATAAATTTAAAAAATACATCAATTTCTTTTGACGTTTTAACAGCTTCATCTTTATTGTTGAAGTTTGGCATTGTACCATCAGCATAACAATAATATTCGTCACTCTCCGAATATCGGACTGGAAGAGGAACTTTGTTTTCCAACGCAGAAATTATTTTTTTATGCTGTTCATCAACAATCTCTTTTGGGAAGAAATAAGAATGTGAAACCATATGCTCTGCAAGTTTATGCAAACGCTGTTCAAAATCAGTATTCGAACCTCCTGCAATACCATCAATAAGACCTTCAAGACAATTGATTGTCTTTGAACCTTCCCTCTTGTTATTTTTTGTACTTTTAGCATGGTCTTGTTTTTCAAAAATAATTTCTGCTTTGTTCAACCTGTTTTTTAAGCCGTCCTTTATGTTTTCAAATTCTTCTTTCGTTCCCTGATAGATAATTTTCTTTAAATTTTTACACCCACCAAAAGCACCTTCTTCTATCTTTTTCACACTTTGAGGAATAGTAATTGCTGCTAAATTTTCACAGCAATAGAAAGAGTTCACTCCTATCTTTTTTACTCCCTCAGGAATTATGATATCTGTAAGAGATTTATCTGCTCTATAAAGAAGCTTAAGTCTATCACCAGACAAAGCACAGCCATTTTCGATTTTTAATACTCTGCATTCCAGATGGTCAATACAACATCCTAAGAAAGCTCCTGCTCCAATTTTTTGAATATCATCTGGAATTATGACAGAAATCAAGTTTGAGCAGTTTTCAAAAGCAAATTTTCCAATCTCTTTAACACTATCTGGAAGAATGACTTGGTTTAAATTCTCACCAGCAGAACTATAAAAAGCCCTGGCAGCAATCTTTTGAACGCCATCGGGGACGGTAACCCGGCTTAAATTACTTTTTGCCAGATAATAAACGGTGAGTCCGTCCTTGGTCAGAGCGCAGCCATTTTTTATTTTTAAAATACCACTTTCTAGGTCGGTAATATTACATCCATTGAATGCGCAAAGTCCAATTTCTTGAACACTGACAGGAATTTCAATTGATTTTAAATTTTTACACTCCTGGAATGCAAACCCATCAATCTTTCTAAGATTATAAGGAAGTGTTACATCTCTTAAATTTGTACAGTAACTGAAAGTGCCAGTTTCAATTGTTTCTATCCCATCAGGAAGTGTTACTTCTCTTAGAGCTGAACATTCCTGGAAAGCATACTCACCAATATAATTTACACTATCTGGAATTGTAATTGATGAAAGACTCGAACACCCTTGAAAAGCTTCCTTCCCAATAGATTCCACGCCTTCCGGTAAAAATACTTCTCTTAGGTTTGAACAATCTTGGAAAGCAGAAGGCCAGATTTTTTCAGCACCTTCTGAAATTGTAACTGTAGTCAAATTAGGACAACCAGCAAAGGCCTTAGGCTTAATGTCTGCGCTTCCAGGAATTATAACACTTTTTATATCAGTATTATTTTTTAACATCTCGCCTGTAACTGTGGCTAAATCGTATATCTCAAGAACGCCGTTTTTTAATGTGAATCCTTCTGAACTCATTTTTATCCCCTTTTTTATGTTTAATAATATTATACTATAATTTTTTCTTCCGTCCTCTTTTTATTCAAAAAAACTCGAAAAAAATCTAATATATGAGAAAATATGAGAAAAAAGGAGCTGTCAATGCACCAACCAATCAATTCCCCAATTGAAGGACGAAGATACCTGGTTCAACACAGATGTAATTGTTTCCGCAGCGCCAGAATTATTTGACGATTACGATGAGGAGCAGTATCGTAAGGTTATGACAGAAAGAATTATGATGTCTTTGAATCATGCTTCGCAAAACTGTGATAAAATAAATAATAGGCAAACGTTTCAGAAGGAGAGCTGATATGAAGGAAATGACAGAATTTTTATCTCAATACAAAGAGCCGATGCCGGAATGGCTTAAGAAGCTTGATCCAAATGACTATGAAGAACCAAATCTGGAAGAAGTTTTGAACAGCCGGGTTGCCTTTTATCCGGCCTGTTATTCGGATGGCTTTATGGTCGAGGTTTTTAATTCTTCTCATAGTGCGCATGTGTATCTGTATGCGGACTATGCCATGACAAAAGAAGAATGGATTGAAATTTTACATACGCAAAAACCTAGAAAGAAGGTAGATAAGGATGGTATTTCTTATCGAATTATTGATAGAAACTTCAGAGGGTATGATGAGATAGCCCATTATGATTATTCTTTTGACGAAATTGTTTCACCCGAAGAATGGACTCCTCATTTTGAATATACGCACGGTCCCTGGCATGGAGAAAGATTCTGCAGGCTGTCTATTTTTGAACGCCAGGAAACATATAATGAAAGTTATGGAGCGGAACGCTTTGCACTTTTGTATATAAACGATGACGGCATAATGCTTTATGATGCCCTCTGGGGAAGTAAAAAATACAAGGCCCCTTTTGCCTGCCTTATGGAAGACTATGGCTTTGGCGGAACTTACAACACTTTAGGAAACGGCGGCCACATGGAAGCAATCGCAAAAGAAAGCGGCTTATATCCAAAGTTTATGATTTTTGGACACGCGGCAAAACCCTGGTATAATACAATCAAGGTTCCTGAAGTTTATTCAAAAGCTGGAGGTTGCTGGAGCCATGAACGAACTTTGTATATGAAGAAAGCAGGAGGAAAAGATTATGATTGATATAGAAAACACACCTCGTCCCTGGGGCGGCGGAAATCACCTGAGTCAGACGGACATGGATGACCTCGAAGTCCGAAAAGTCCGGGCTCTTGAGCGAATTGCGGATGCCTTGGACGGAGGCAAAACTTCAAAGTATTCCGGCGTTACAATCGAAAAAGAAAATAAATCTGAAATAAAAAAAACATCAGCAAAATCTGGTATAAGCGGTTTGTTTGATTGCTTTAAAAGCGGCGTAGTTTTATAGCATCTGCGGGGCAGATTTCGTGGCAGCAGAAGCAGTGCAGGCATTTTGATTTGTCTGCAAGGCGGGCTGTGGAGTCTGCCCCGTTCATTTTTATGATGTGGGCAGGGCAAATCTGTTCGCAGCGGCGGCATTTTTTGCACTTTCTTGCATTAAAATGCGGGGTTTTTAGCAGGGCTTTAGTGGCGATAAAGTTCAGCCAGCCGGGGAGCATTTTTTGAAGAGTTTCGCTTGGCTCTTTTACAATCTTAAAAGTTGTACAGCGGCAGGATTCTTCTGAGGCACCGGTGGTTTTTATTTCTTTTTCTGATTCCAGCCATAGACCTCGCTGCAGGGCATCTTCAAGATTTGCTATAAGGTGAGGATTATAACCAACGAGCTCCGCACACTTCCAGTCGAGGGCCAGAATATTATCCGAGGCGGCCAGAAACCCTAACTTTATCGGGTCCCCGCTACCAGGGCCGCCGGGCCCGTCCATTCCCACAATTGCGTCCATAATGGCATAGCCGGGCTTTGCGGCAATCACAAGATCTGTAAGGAAGGCGGCAAAATCTTCTTTTTTAGAAAAACGGTAATGGCAGCCGGCTTTTTCAAGACCAATCATCAGACCAAAAAGATTCTTCATGGCGCCGGTGTAGGCCATAAGCTGGTGGCTCTTTAGTTTTGAAAGTGAAACGACAATATCAGCTTCCTGAAACTGCTTTGCAAAATCAATATTTTTTACGACCTTTCCGTCCGGGCAGGGAACATTAACGTGCTCTTTAAAATCAGCCCACTCGCCGCCGTTGTTGATTACCTGATCGTACATGCCTACAAGCTTCGCGGCAGTTGCTGAGCCCGCAATGGCAGGCGATTCTCCGGCAATAACCCGGGCCGCACCCAGCTCCACAAAAGCGCGCACGGCAGCCCCAACTACAACCGGATGGGTACAAACGGCGAGTTCGGGAGCTTTAGGGTAAAGAATATTCGGCTTAAGGAGTACGGTTTTTCCGCGCACGTTCGGCGGCGGAACCAGCTCCAGCAGTTTTCTTACACAGACGAGAACTTTTTCAAAATCATAATCATCGCACTTTTGCAGGGCAACGGTTTTGGTCATAAGATAAATTATAAGCCAACTAGTGAAAGGAGGCAAGAAATATGATATAATAAAGTAAAGGAGTTTTTAATGTCACAGCGCAAAGTTGTAGTTACCGGATTGGGTTGCGTTTCTTCAGTTGGAAACGATGTAAAAACTGCATGGGAAAATGTAAAAAACGGAAAGAGTGGAATTACAAAAATCACACTGTTCGATGCATCACAGCATCAGGTTCAGATTGCGGGTGAAGTAAAGGATTTTGATATAAACAATTACGGAGTAGACCGTAAACTGGCCCGCAAAATGAGCCGAATGAGCAAGTTTTTGCTTGGGGCTAGTATTGAAGCTGCCGGTGATGCGGGCCTTACTCCTGAAAATCTTAAAGACCAGAAGGCCGGAATTGTTACCGGAGTAGGAATCGGTCTTTCTGATGATCTTGAAACTGCCTATAAAAAATATCTTGACCCGGCAAGCGGAGTAAACCGTATTCCGCCGCTTACCGCACCTTTTGTTTTGAATAACGAGGCTTCTGCCGGTGTCGCAATGCACTTTCAGATTTACGGTCCTTCCTGGACACTTTCCACAGCCTGTGCTTCCGGAACAGATGCCCTCGGTCTTTCACTTGATATGATTCGCAGCGGCCGTCTCGACCTTTGTTTTTCGGGCGGTGTAGATGCAAATATTACCGGCTTTAATATCGGCTGTTATCAGGCTTTGAGTGCCCTCACAAATAAGTTCAATGACACTCCGGAAAAGGCCAGCCGTCCTTTCGATAAAAACCGCTCGGGCTTTGTAATGGCAGAAGGTTCAGCCGTTTTGATTCTGGAAGAGTACGAGCATGCAAAGGCCCGTGGCGCAAAAATTTACGCAGAGGTTGCGGGTTATGGTGCATCTTCTGATGCTTACCATATTACCGCTCCCCGCGAGGACGGAAGCGGTGGTGCACTTGCCATGAAGCGAGCCTTTGAAGATGCGGGAATGAAGCCATCTGATATTCAGTACTATAATGCTCATGGAACTTCTACCAGCGCAAATGATAGTGCTGAAACTGCGATGATAAAATCAGTTTTTGGAGAGGCGGCAAAATCACTCCATATTTCTTCAACTAAGAGTGAGATTGGCCACATGGTTGGCGCGGCCGGTGCAATTGAAGCCATTATGTGTATTAAGGCCATGGAAGATTCTTTTGTTCCGCCTACAATCAATCTGGACGAGCCGGATCTGGAGCATGGCTGCGACCTGGACTACACTCCAAACAAGGGCGTGGCTTGTGAAATTAAAGCTTCGGCAAGCTGCTCGCTTGGCTTTGGCGGCCACAACGGCTGTGTAATTCTAAAAAAACTCTAAATTTTTAGCCCTTCTCACATCTCCTTCGTATAAATAAATGTACAGCCTTTGATGACTAAGGCAATCGCCGGCAAAGGCAAGGAGATTTTTATGAGAAAATACCTTTTAAAAACAATAAAAACCAGTTTTGTTTTAGTGATGGCTGCATTCTTCTTCGGATGTTCAATGCAGATCGATTCAATGGATCGCGAATCATCATCGTCATCAGTAAATAACAACGTACGCTCGCTGATGAACCGCGCAGATGCAGAACAGATGCTCTATATGGGCGGAGCAGTATTGTACAGCCCGAAAGATTCAAATGCAAATCAGCTTATGCCAGGTGCAGTAATTGCAACCCGTATCGGAAAGGTTGAAAAGACAGACCTCGGTGCAGGCCAGTTCGCATTCAAGAACTCAAAGACAGAATATGAACTTGGATTTATCAGTATAGATTCAATTTCCAAATCAGAAATCAACTTTACTTACTTCAAGTTCCCATCAGCAGCTTCAAATGATTATGTAGCCGCAGGAAGCTTCAGCCTTGCCGAAGGCGAAAGCGCAGACTTAAACGGAGACGGAACAGCAGACGTACAGTATTCAAAGCCAGCCGCAGGACGCAAGGGCTACAAGTCAAACATGTGGCTTAACTTCCTCTGCGATGTAAACGCAGGAGACAGCGCCGCAATGTTCTCAATCATTCCAATGCAGTATGAAAGAAGTGTATATCCAAATGGCTTGCTTGGTATTAACCCAATGGGACAGTACATTGTAAACAAATACAATGTAGGATCAAACAGCCGCTCAATCGTTTCAAATATCTCTTACGGCGACTACGTACTTGATACCGAAGCAAACACAATTTCACGCTTTGTTGGCCAGCAGAGAGCAGGCAGCCGTTCTGCAGCACGTGCAATTGGTGATTCAGAACTCGAAGAAGTTGAACAGATTTCTTCAACATCATCTCCAGAGGAATTTGAGTTTAAGGTAAATGAGTTTACAGAAGAGTTTGATATTAATCAGCTGCTTGAAGTAATGCCTGCAAGCATTGTTACAGAAAACTGGTCTGGCCGCAGCATTGCAGAAAATGTAGCTTATCTTAACTACCTTATCCGCCAGCCATTCTTTATCAATCAGATTACAGATGCTAATTCTGGAGATGTTGCAGCTGAAATTAAGGCAGAGCTTGCTTCTAGTCCTATTACCTGCGAGGCTGAAAGAGTGATTTTTGCAAGACATGCTTTGAGCCTTCTTTATACTGAATATTGTCCTGATATCAACCTCTTTTCACAGACCTTGAGCAACATTCTTCCATGGCTCTACGTAGAGTTTGGAGGAGAAGGCGAAGAACTTGCTGTAGACGAAAATGGAAATGCAGTATCAAGATCTATCTTTGATGAGAACAATAAAAAGATGGTAAGAAAGATTAAGTATGACCAGGCAATGGCTCAGTATATGGAAGAAGCAAGAAAGAAGCATGCGAGTGAGCACGGAAAGAAGGTAGAAGAATATATCGAGTACGAAGTAAAGCGCGATGCAATGGAAAAGTACTTTTCAACACTCAGCAGCTACAACTTTGCTCCATTACTTGCAACTTTGACTGGACAGAAATGGCTCAAGGACATTGTAAAGGGAACAAAAACAGAGCTTAAAGTTGGTGCAAGTGGTAATATCAGCTTTGCAAATGCTAACCCATGTGTAGAGCTTAAAGTTGGAGTTTTGCTTAAGTTCGAACTTGAAAACAGAATTGCTGTTAATGTTTCTTCTACATCACTTTTTGCAAGCTCAGCACCAGAAAAGAAGAGCATTTCAGAGCTTCAGGAAAAGTTCAATAAGAAGTTCCCTGATGGACACTACACAGCAGAAGAGGTTAAAGATTACATTGATACTATGGACAGTATAAATGTTAAGGATGAGCTTGGTCTCGACAGCTGGGTATTCAATGCTTCAGATAAATTGCAGAAGTCATCTCCTGTAACAGGAATCCGTCCTTCTAAGGATGCAAAGAGCTTACATTATTCTTACAACCCTGTTCCTGCTCTGCCATTTGTTGTTACCTTCGATGCAAGACTTGATATCCTTTTCAAGATTGCTGCAGTGGTTGAGTTTGATAACTTTACAGTAGGCGGAGTTTACATGACAGTCTTTGACTGTGCCGCCGGTATTGACTGGGGCTTTAGAAAGAAGTTCCTGGGTATTCCTCGCCCGTCTTCGTTCTACTGCGACACTTATGCAATCTGTAACCGCTATTCAGAAAATGCGGGCTTTGCCGGAATCACTTCGGTAGACAAAGATGAACTTAAGATTGGAGGTGGAGCCAAGTTTACAATCTGCCCTGTACTTGAACTTCGTGTAGGAGCAGGAGTTGGCTACAGCATACTTGGAGCCGGAGCTGATGTATCAATTGGTCCTAAGGTAGATTTCTTTGCACCTTTGAGTGCTTACCTGGGATACGCAATCCGAAGAGACGGGGCACCGGTAATGATTCTTGATATGGATATGGATGCAGGCTTCAGCTACAGCGGTGATGTACAGTTCTGCCTTGACCCTCCAATCCTTTCAAAGAAGTACTGGAACTACGACATTCCTGGTCTTAAAGATCAGTATTTATGGCAGATTTTCAGATTGAGACTTGAAAATTTCCAGGTAGTAAAGAAGGAGGGAGTAAAGAGAAAATAGGATAAGCATGATGTGTACCACGAAGGGGCAGGCAAGGCCTGCCCCTTCGTCATTGCGAGGAGCGTAGCGACGTGGCAATCCATATTCAGTTCTTGTTTTAAATGACATTTTTTGATAAAGTGTAAAAGTAAATTATAAATGCGCAAGGGCATGGAGCACCTGCGAAGCAGCCGACCGCAGGACGCGGTGGTTGAGTAGCCCGAAGGGCGTATCGAAACCACCGTGGCCGAGGACGGTGAGCGTTAGCGAAGTGCGGAACGCCCGACCCGAACGAAGTGAGGGTTGCGCCCAAATAAATAGGAGTTTTTGGAAAATGATTATCAAACCAATGGTTCGTTCGAACATGTGTCTTAACGCTCACCCGATTGGATGTGCTAAGGAAGTTGAAAATCAGATTGCATACGTAAAGGCTCAGAAGGCTAAGCGCGGAACTAAGAGCTTGAAAGAGGGCGGAAACGGTCCTAAGTTCGTTCTCGTGCTCGGCTGTTCTACAGGCTACGGATTGGCTAGCCGCATCTCGGCTGCTTTTGAATACGGCGCAGATACAATCGGTGTTTCTTTTGAAAAGGCCGGAACTGAAACTAAGGGCGGAACTCCTGGCTGGTATAACAACATGGCTTTTGACCGCGCTGCTAAGGCTGAGGGGCTTTTTACAGAAACTTTCTCTGCTGACGCTTTCAGCCACGAAACTCGCAAAATGATTATTGAAGAAGCAAAGAAGGCTGGTAAGAAGTTTGACCTTATCGTTTACTCACTTGCTTCTCCTGTACGCAGCGACCCGGACAAGATTGACCCTAACAGCCCAACTGGTGCTCACGTACTTTATAAATCAGTTATCAAACCAATTGGTAAAACATATGCAGGTCTTGGAATTGATATTCTTACTGATTCCCTCAAGGAATCTGCTGCTGAGCCTGCTAACGAAGAAGAAATTGCTAACACTGTAAAGGTTATGGGTGGCGAAGACTGGAAGCTTTGGATTGACCAGTTGAGCGCTGCAGGCGTACTTGCAGAAGGCTGCCGCACAGTTGCTTATTCATACATCGGGCCAGAGTTGAGCCACGCTATTTACCGCGATGGAACAATTGGTCAGGCTAAAAAGCACCTTGAAGCTACTGCTCATGAATTGAATGACAAGCTTGCTAAGGAGCTTGGTGGTGCCGCTTATGTTTCTGTAAACAAGGGGCTCGTAACTCGTTCTTCGGCTGTTATCCCAATCATCTCTCTCTACCTTTCAATTTTGTTCAAGGTAATGAAGGCTAAGGGAACTCACGAAGGCTGTATCGAACAGATGGAGCGCCTTTTTGCAGAACGCCTTTACACTGGAGAAAATGCTGCCGCAGGTAAGGTTCCTGTTGATGAAGAAAACCGCATCCGCGTAGACGACCTGGAGATGCAGCCAGATGTTCAGGCAGAAGTTGATAAGCTGATGGCCAGCGTAAACAACGACAACATTAAAGAGGTTTGTGACCTCGCCGGCTACAAGCACGACTTCTACGCTACAAACGGCTTCGACGTTGAAGGTGTAGATTACACTGCTGATGTAGCAAGAATGGACCAGATTTAAAATACCTCCTTGCGGGCATTTGCCTGCAAGGACTTACTTATTTTTCAGTTTTTTGACCATATTAGCCAGTGATAAAAAATTACTGGCTTTTACCAGTGCCAGACCCTGACCTTCATCACCGAGCACCACCAGCTGATCGCCGGTGGAAATCTCAAAAATCTTTCTGGCTTTTGCAGGAATTACAATCTGGCCCTTATCACCAACAGTGACAAGGCCAAAAAGATGTTTGCCCTTTGGAGGGACGCCCAGCCCGAGGTTTTCTTCCGGCTCATAATTTGCAAGGTCGTCCAGAGAGACGCCGAAAATATCTGCCAGCTGTTTGCATTTATCGAGGTCTGGAATACTTTCGCCGGCTTCCCATTTAGCAACAGACTGGCGGGTAACACCAAGCTTTTCTGCAATATCTTCCTGAGTCAGCTGTAAGACTTTTCGCATTTGAACCAGATTATCTTTGAACATTCGGGTCTCCATAAAAATACTGCGACATACGGCGAAGTCAAGGCTTTAATCGTGAGCCTGCTTTGCCTCGACGTTTTTCTTTTTTTTGATTCCGAGAACAGCCCATCTGAAAAATGGAATTCTCGAAATCACTTCATACAAAGCGTATCCGAAAACAAAGCCTGCGACAAGACTCAAAAGGTAACTCACCGGAGCCGGAAGGAGTCCCGGTTTTGCAAGGAAGAGGGCCACGCTTGAAATCCCCAGATAGTGGAAGACGTAAAGTCCAAAGCTGTGATGGCTCATCCACTCTGTAAAGCCATTCGAGAAATCCCCAAAGCGGGCAAAGCCACTAAGCATGGCAAGCGAACCCACATAAGCACACAGAGAATAAAGGAAGCCACGGTTAATCGGTTTGTCAGCATAGTTCTGACCAAAATACAAAATCGTAAAAGTTACGCACAAAGCAAGAGCAAGGGCAATCAGAGGAAGCGCAAGCTTTTTGATTTTTTCCATCACTTCTTCGTTTGAAAAAACATAATAGCCCAGGATGAAAAAGACAAAGTAAAATGCAAAGCGATAAACAGAAACAATAGGCGTGTTCAAAATCTGAGCTGCACCCCAGATTGGAAAATAGAAAAGAGGCAGCAGCCACAGTGGAGTTTTTGCCCCCGCCTGCAGTAATTTTCCTTTTTCGATTTTTCTGATTATCACAAGGAGAAGAGAATAAATCCATAAAAGATGCATGTACCAGAGCACGCCGCTTCCCGACGCAACCATAATCATATAAATTATTGGACCTGGAACACCTGCTTCCTTAAGTCCCGCAATGCCGCCTCCCAAAGACATGCTCACGTATCCCTGAATAAACTGGAAAAAGAACAGTCCGATGGTTGAAGGAACCAGCAGCTTCAGGCTTCGTGATTTAAAAAATTCTTTGTCAGTGTGCTGCTCAAGGCTCAGTCTTGCACTGATTCCCGAAACAATAAAGAGCAGTGGCATAATCCATGGGTAAACCAGATACTGAAAAGCGTCGTAGTACTGAACCTGCAGATTTGTGATTTTTCCCAGACCACCCAGCACGCCTTCTGAATTATACATATAAAAAACGTGATATATTACAACAATTACAACCGTTATCCAGCGAATGTTGTCCAAGTAGTGTTTTCTCATACAATTACCACCTTTGCAATAATTATTAACATAATTGTATAGCGAGTTTTGCGGCAAGTCCACCAAGAATTATTAACATTTTTGAAGAATTTTTGTTAGAAATGGTTGCGACAAGCGGGCTTTTCTGACAAGCGGGCTTTTCTATGCTATCATTAAATTGATTTATGATTCTTAATACCGGTCAGCGCACGGACATTCCAGCTTTTTTCCCAGAGTGGCTTGCAAACAGAATTAGGGAAGGTTTTGTCCTTGTAAGAAATCCTTATAATCCAAGCCTTGTTACCCGCTACGAAATTAATCCGCAGGTGGTGGACGCGATTGGCTTTTGCACAAAGAATCCTGCGCCCTTTTTTCCTTATATGGGGCTGTTGAAAGATTTTGGGCAGTTCTGGTATGTTACGATTACGCCCTATGGAAAAGACATTGAGCCGGGCGTGCCGGAGAAGTCTGAGGTGATTGAGAGCTTCAAGTTTTTGTCGCGTGTGGTTGGAGTTGAGGCTTGTGGCTGGCGTTACGACCCCATTTTTATTGATTCAAAATACACTGTTGATTTTCATCTGCGGGCTTTCGAAAAAATAGCGAGTGCGCTGGAAGGCTTTACAAAAATTGTTGTCATCAGCTTTATTGATTTGTATGAAAAGGTGAAAAGGAATTTTCCGGGGGTGAGGGAAGTTAGTGATAAGGATAAACTTTTTCTCGGCCGTGCTATTATTAAAATTGCCGCTGACCACGGAATGCTTGCGAAGCCATGCGGTGAAGGAGATTTTCTTGCGCCATACGGGGCAGACTGTGGTGGCTGCATGACCATCCACGATTATGAAAGAGCCATCGGTAAAAAGCTCAAGGTGCTCAATTACAAACCCTCACGAAAAGAATGTGCCTGCTATCTTTCTGCAGATATCGGAGCTTATGACACCTGTCGTCACTATTGTAAATACTGCTATGCAAATAACGATCTGACTCAGGTTGCAAAAAATCAAAAGCTCCACGACCCGGCATCTCCCTTTCTTATTGGTGGCAGCCTGCCTGGAGATAAGCTTCATATCGCGGAACAAAAGTCCTGGGTGGATAATCAGCTGGAGCTGGGGTTTGAGTGATAAGAAGTTGAAAATACAGAAGAAAATCTGTTAGTATAAAAAACAGGATAAAAAAATGACAGATTTTGAAAAAGTAAAAAACTACTACAGGCATTTTGATGAAAAAAACAGACTCAGAAATGATAACAGCGGTAAGCTTGAGTTTTTAATGACTATGAGGATTCTGGAAAAGAATCTGCCGCAGGTGCAGGAGTCTGAAGGGGCGGATAGAAGTGAGTCGTCAGGCGGAGTTTCAATCCTTGACTTAGGTGGCGGGGCTGGAGTTTATTCTTTTCCGCTAGCTAAAAAAGGATACAAGGTAAGACTTGCTGACCTTTCTGAAACTTTGTTAGCGCAGGCTAATAAGCAGAAGAAAGAGGATAATGTTCAGAATCTGATTTCCTGCGACCAGGTGAATGCAACTGACCTTAGCTGCTACAAGAACCAGTCTTTTGATGTAGTTTTGCTTTTTGGACCTCTTTATCATCTTACAGAAAAAGCCGAGCGCGAAAAATGTATAAGCGAAGTTAGCCGCGTTCTTAAAAAAGGCGGAAAGGTTTTTGCAAGCTTTATTCCACATCTGTCTGGCAGCATTGCCCTTGTTCAAAGATTCTGCTGGAGTCCTAATCAGGTTGATATCAATACTCTGGAAGAATGTTTTGAATCCGGCAAGTTTAAAAATCTTTCTGGCAAGGGTTTTCAGGAAGGCTACTATCCTGCTTCAGAAGAAATTGAAAATCTCTTTTCTGCAAATGGTTTTGAAAAAATCATGCTACGTTCCATCCGCGGTTTTGGCTACGAAAAAGAAGATGTGATTTTCAAATTCAAAAACAAAAATGTCTTTTCAAAAATCCTGGATTTGATAGATTCCACTGCGGAAGATAAATCAATAATCGAAATGTGCGGCCATGCAATGTATGTGGGAGTTAAAAAATGAGTTCAATTAATAATCAGAAAAATGTAAAAGAGCAGTACGCCAACGCTGGCAATTTGAATACCCGTATTTCGATTCATCAAAAATATTCCACAAATAAAATGGGCTTCGGCAACTGGATTTTTTCGAATTATAAAATCTCGCTAGGAATGAAGGTTCTTGAACTGGGCTGCGGTACCGGTGAAATGTGGAAGGGACATGAGGATTTAATCAAGACTTGTGACAGACTTGTTCTTTCTGATTTTTCTGAGGGCATGCTGGAAAATGCAAAAGCAAATCTTGGAGACTGCGCCGGTCTTGAATACCGCGTGATTGATATTCAGAATATTCCTTTTGAAGACGAAAGCTTTGACGTCGTGATTGCAAATATGATGCTCTATCATGTGCCGGATATTAATTGCGGACTGTCTGAGGTTTGCAGGGTTTTGAAAAAGGGTTGTGCCTTTTATTGTGCAACTTTTGGCGAGCACGGAATTATGGAATTTCTTTGCAAGGCTTTGAATGCTTATGGTGTGGAAGATAAGGCCAATAAAAATTTC
>OCTW011615963.1_pt1 | contig 14635 bp, 11 predicted proteins | sample 1539671 | NCBI WGS metagenome assembly OCTW01 (sample SAMN02144230, study PRJEB22623) | gut metagenome | biome: sheep rumen | host: Ovis aries | place: New Zealand
CCCGCCGCACCGTTTCCACAATCGTCTCCGGCTTCACATCCCGGCCCAGATCGATAATGCGGTACCCGTAATTTTCCAGTACCACCTTCACGATATTCTTTCCGATGTCGTGGATATCCCCCTGCACAGTGGCGATGAGGATCGTTCCGCGGTTTTCCGCCGCCTCATTCTCCCGGAGCCCCTCCTTGATGAGGTCCAGTCCGGCACAGGCCGCATTCGCCGCATTGATCAGCTGGGGCAGGAAGATCTCCCCGGTTTCGTAGCGGTCTCCCACCACATCCAGAGCCGGAATGATCATCCTGTCGATAATCTCCATCCCCGGGGTTCCGGCAGACAAAAAATCCCTTGTCAGCCGTTCGGCCTCCCGTTTCCGCCCCTTCAGAACTGCCTCCCGCATCCGGGCGGCCGGGGAGGCGTCCGTCTCACCGCCGACGCTGCCGCTTTGGTCGGCTGAAGCACCGCCCGGGCGGCCGTTCAGTCCGGTGGATCCACCATCATGTCCGGTGGACCCACCGCCGCTTCGGCCTTCGGCCTTCGCCGCCCGTTCCTCCTCCGCAAACCGTTCGATGTATGCGCTGCAGTTTTCGTCCGCCCCGGAAAGCGCCCGGAAGGATGCCACCGCATCCATAATCGCCTTCTGATTCGGATTGATGATAGGCAGATCCAGGCCGCAGTACATGGCCTGGGTCAGAAAACTGGCGGTCACATGAGCTCGGGCCGGAAGGCCGAAGGAAATGTTACTGACACCCAGCACACAGTGCAGGCCCAGTTCCCGGTGAATCCGTTCCACGGCCCGGAGAGTTTCCATGGCCTGATCCTGCTGGGCCGACACGGTGAGGGTCAGACAGTCGATGAAAACATCTTCCCGGGGAATGCCGTACGCACCGCAGGCCTCGAGAATATTCCGGGCGACCCGGACCCGGTCTTCCGCCGTCTTCGGCAGTCCCTTTTCGTCCATGGCCAGACCCACAACCGCTGCGCCGTATTTCTTCACAATCGGCAGAATCTGATCCTGCTTCTCCTTCTCCCCGTTTACGGAGTTCACGATGCCCCGGCCGTTCAGCACCCGGAGTCCCGCTTCCACGGCCTCCGGATTCGTGGAATCAATCTGCAGCGGAAGGTCTGTCACACTCTGGACCGCCTGCACTACTTCCGCCATCAGTTCCGCTTCCGGAAGTCCCGGCACACCTACATTGATATCCAGAATGTCGGCACCCGCTTCCTGCTGCTGAATCGCCAGCTCCGTCACATAGTTCATATCCCGGCTTCGGAGAGCCTGCTGGAACCGCTTCTTGCCGGTAGGATTGATCCGCTCGCCGATCACATTTACCCGGCCGTCCAGGACAGTGACCTTTGACGCAGAGCAGATTCCCCTGCATTCCGGAGAAGCATTATCCGAAGCTTCAGCAGATTCCGGTGCCGCAGCAGATTTCGAACCCGCAGCAGCTTCCGGTTCCTCAGCCATCTCCGAAACAGCCCTGCTCCGGTCCGCCAGCGCACGGACAAAATCCGGCGTCGTGCCGCAGCACCCGCCCAGATACCGAACGCCCATTTTCAGGAACGGAACCATTTCGCCGGCGAATTCCTCCGCCCCGATGGCGTACGCGCCGGTCCGGGGATCCGGCAGGCCGGCGTTCGGCTTAATGATCATCGGCAGACCAGTCCAGCGCCTCATCTCCCGGGCGATCGGCAGGATCTCCGCCGGTCCCAGCGAGCAGTTAATGCCCAGAGCACTGACGCCCAGTCCTTCCAGCGTCATGGCCATGGCGGCGGCGTCCGTTCCCAAGAATGTTCTGCCGTTTTCCTCAAAACTCATGGTTGTCCACACCGGCAGCTTCGTATTCTCCCGGGCCGCCAGAACCGCAGCCTTCATTTCATACAGATCCGTGAACGTCTCGAAGATCACCAGATCCGCACCTGCGGCTTCTCCGGCAGTGACGATCTCCCGGAAGACATCCACCGCCTCTTCAAACGCCATGGTTCCCAGCGGCTTCAGAAGCGCACCGGAAGGACCGATATCCAGCGCAATTTTCACAGATGTTCCCCGGACCGAACGTTTCGCCGCCTCCACATTGGCCCGCACCACTTTCTCTACGCTGATCCTGGATCCTTCCAGCTTCAGCCGGTTGGCACCGAAGGTGTTCGTATAAATCACTTCACTTCCCGCCCGGATGTTCCGCCGGTGAATCTCTTCCACGATTTCCGGATGCCGCATCCCCCAGATTTCCGGAATCGCTCCCGGAGGCAGCCCCCCGGCCTGCAGCTGCGTACCCATGGCACTGTCTAACAAAATGTATTTCTTTTGCATTTCACACCTGCTTTCTGACAATTCAGTATTGACCTTGTATTATACTCTGATTTTCGTCGTATTTCCACACTATTTTACTTGGGAATTTAATACAGCACCTAAGGGTGCGATTTCGAAAGAAAATCTTGATTAACCTATACCGGCTGCTTGCCGGGGTGCGATTCTTGATCTGAGAGTATGTCCAGAGTGACCAGATGCATTGACAATGGTCCGATGGAAGGATTCTGGGGGATCCTAAAACGGGAGCGATACTATGGCAAGCGCTTTGAGAGGCGGGAATTCTTCTGGTTGACGTACCGGTCACACGACCAGTAATGATGACTGTGTCAAGGGAAGGGAAACGAGTATTTACCGTTGACACTGGCAGAGCGATGATTAGAATGAATGTCACTACTCAGGAAAAACAGATTTTCCGCACCCCTCGGCGGCCGCAGCATCCGACGATCGGCAGCACTTCGGGCGGCCGGTCATTCCTCTTTTTTTGTCTGCTATAAGCCCCGGGCAGCAGCACCCGGGATCGTTCGCCGAAGGATTTTCAGAAATCCTTCGGTTTCTTGTTTTGAAAATCCGGAAAGCCGGTGGTCCGGTACATTTTCACTGTCCTCGAAATGCTGGAGGAAGTAGCGGTCTGTCCCCGCCAGCCAGCGGCCGATGGAACGGATGTCCTCTTCCGTATGAATCCCTTTTACCAACGTTGTGCGGAACTCCACCGGGATGCGGGCGGCTCTGAGCAGCCGGACGGATTCTTCCACGGGTTTTGTGTCCATACCCGGGAGGCCGGCCGCCAGTCCATACCCCGCCCGGGAAGACTTGATGTCCATGGCCACGTAATCCGGCGGGCAGTCTGCCAGAAGTTTTTCCAGCACATCCGGCCGGTAACCGTTGGTGTCCAGTTTCACCAGATAGCCCAGGTGCCGGATCTGCCGGATCCATTCCGGCAGGTCCTCATGGAGAGTCGGCTCGCCGCCGGTGATGCAGACGCCCTGCAGGATGCCGGAACGTTTTTTCAAAAAAGCCATGATCTCGTCCCGGGGGACCACCGGTTCCCTTTCCGGTGCCCGGGCCAGCGTACTGTTCTGGCAGAATGGACACCGGAAATTACATCCGCCGCAAAACAGCGTGCAGGCCGTATGCTCCGGATAATCCAGGAGTGTCAGTTTTGAAAGGCCGTGTATCTTCATCATTATCGTGCCGCATATCCCATAATTTCACTGGCATTCGCATATTTTTCCGTCCCGCCGTCCGGTTTCCGGACGATCAGCGTCGGTGCCGCCATGATCCGGTACTTCCGGACCAGTTCCCGGTTCGCAGGATCGGCCGCATTCACTTCCCGGTAACCGGAAATTACATGACGCTGCTTCAGAGATGCGCAGTTCGGGCAGGAAGGTGTCGTGAAAAGCAGAAGTTCCTCTCCGGCTGCCCCGGCTGGACGAACGCTTTCCAAGGCTGCATGACCGGCTGCCTGGGCCTCATGACCATTTGGGCCGGCGTGACCGGCGCCTCCTTCGTTTGTATCAGACAGTCCGGCCGCATAGCGGCCCGCCACCTCATAGCTCTTCCGGTCCTCAAACTCCTGGAGTTTCCCGTCGTTCCAATTCGAAACCGGGCGATAGTATCCCGTGATGCGGGAATATACTTCCGTCGGTTTACCGCAGAACGGGCATATCTTCTGTTCCCCGTCCAGATACCCGTGTTCTTCGCAGATGGAGTAAACCGGGCTCAGGGTGAAGTACGGCAGGCGGTAATTCTCCGCCACCGCACGGACCAGCTGCATAGCAGCCTTCCAGTCCGGGAGTTTTTCGCCCAGGAAGCAGTGGAACACCGTTCCGGAAGTATACTTTGTCTGCAGATTGTCCTGGATGTCCAATGCCTCGAACACATCAGAGGTGAACCCTACCGGCAGATGGGAGGAGTTGGTGTAGTACGGCGTCTCTCCCTTCTTTCCTGCGGTGATGATGTCCGGATAAAGCATGCGGTCGTGTTTTGCCAGACGGTAAGCTGTGGACTCCGCCGGTGTTGCTTCCAGGTTAAACAGGTTTCCATATTCCTCCTGATAATCCTTCAGCTTTTCCCGCATGAAGTCCAGCACCTTTGCCGTCCAGGCCGCAGCCTTCGGATGGGACAGGTCCTCTCCGATCCAGTCCGCATTCAGGCAGGCCTCGTTCATTCCCACCAGCCCCAGAGTGGAGAAATGGTTCACAAACCCCTGCGGCAGATACCGGCGGGTATACGGGTACAGGCCCATGTCCATGTACTTGTTGATCACCCGGCGCTTGATGTCCAGGGACCGGGCGGAAATGTCCATCATGTGCTCCAGCCGGCGGAAGAAGTCCTCCTCATCCGACGCCAGATAAGCGATGCGGGGCATGTTGATGGTCACAACGCCGATGGATCCGGTGTTCTCTCCCGCGCCGAAGTTGCCGCCGTTCTGCTTTCGGAGTTCCCGGAGGTCCAGACGGAGCCGGCAGCACATGGAACGCACATCGGAAGGCTCCATATCACTGTTGATGTAGTTGGAGAAGTACGGCGTACCGTATTTCGCAGCCATCTCAAACAGAAGCCGGTTATTCTCCGTGTCTCCCCAGTCAAAATCCCGGGTAATGCTGTAGGTCGGAATCGGGTAGGCGAAGCCCCTGCCGTTGCAGTCTCCCTCCACCATTATCTCGATGAAGGCCTTGTTCACCATCCGCATTTCCTCTTCACAGTCCCCGTAGGTGAAGTCCATCTCCTTTCCGCCCACAACCGCCGGCAGGTTCCGAAGGTCATCCGGGCACGTCCAGTCCAGCGTGATGTTGGAGAACGGTGCCTGGGTTCCCCAGCGGGAAGGAATGTTCACACCGTAGACGAAACTCTGCAGGCACTGCTTGACCTCCCGGTAGTTCAGGCTGTCTGCCTTCACGAACGGCGCCAGGTAGGTGTCAAAGGAACTGAACGCCTGGGCGCCCGCCCACTCGTTCTGCATGATGCCCAGGAAGTTCACCATCTGGTTGCTGAGAGTGGAAAGGTGCTTCGCCGGACCGGAAGAAATTTTCCCTTTGACACCGCCGAGCCCCTCCCGGATGAGTTTCTTCAGATCCCAGCCGGCGCAGTAGCCGGTCAGCATTCCCAGGTCGTGAATGTGGATGGCGCCGGATTTGTACGCATCCACAATCTCCTTATCGTAGAACTTTCCGAGCCAGTGGGCCTTGCTGATCCGCTCGCTGTTGTTCAGAATCATCGCACCCACGGAATAGGAAACGCTGGCGTTCTGTTTCACGTGCCAGTTCTTCTCTGCAGAAGAATCGATGTCTTCCGCCCCCGGATCCAGAAACTCCGTTACATCCGGTTCCCCGGTGTATCCCATGATGGTCTGCTCGCAGAATTCCTCTGCCGACCGGATATTGCGCACGTTTTCATGCACCGCCCGGTAACGGATGAACGCTCTGGCCGCATCGTAAAGACCGTGGGACATCAGTGCCCGTTCTGCCAGATCCTGAATGTCTTCCACGCGGTAGACCCCTTCCGGATACCGGCCCGCCAGTTCTGTTTCCACATCTTTCGTCAGCTTCGGCATAATTGCCGCAAACTCCCGGTCCTCCGATGCGTTCACCGCTTTCGACATCGCAACGGTGATCCGCTCCCTGTCGTAAGGCACTTTTCTGCCGTCCCGCTTGATTACAACCCGCTCCCTCATGGCCGCCTCTCCCTTCTATCGTTTTCAATCGTCGTATTTCGTCTGTTTGCGTTGTCTGCTGTCTGTTTGCGTCGTCCGCCGGCATTCCCTGCTTTCCCTGCATTCCCGGCATCCGGCGAACCATACTTTTCACGCTCTTCCCCACACAACATGTAGTTATCTCTTCGCAGCGTACCTACATTATATAGTATCCCAACAGAAAAGCAAGATGCCCCCGCAACATTCCATATATATACAGAACACACATCCCGTACCAAAAAAACAAAAAAGGAGGCCGCATCGGTCTCCCCTCCGTTTGTTTCAATTCTACTTCAGCACGGCGTGATCTTCCATGGTCTTCGTCATTTTCCCCAACCGCTCCCGGCCTATTTTCCCGCTGGTGAACGGCTTCAAGGCCAGAGCCATCAGCTTCATGGGGTTGTCATCGGCGGCCGTCCGGTTGGAATCCAGCTTGCCGCACTGCCGGCACCGGTGCAGGATCGCCCACTCCCCGTCCGACCGGACCCAGACACCCACCGGGTCCATAATTCCGTGGCAGGAAGCGCCCCGGTCCCCGGGCATCACGTCCACATGGAGACTGCACAGGCAGTTCGGACAGTGATTCCGGTGACCGCTGCCGGCGCCCTCCGGCGATACCGGCCATCCGCAGTTACGGCAGGTGAAGGGTTCCAGGCAGGCATGGGTCTTGTAGTATCCCTTCGTCCGCTTCCGTTTCCGGTCTTCCCGGGCTTCGGAAGAGTCTCCCCATTCTGACGGATCTTTCCGGGATGTCCGGCGGCTCCGGTCAGCGATCCGTTCACTTCTCTTCTTCATGATAATATCCCTCCATGCTTCCCCTGACCCCGGCCAGTTCCTGCATCTGTTCCAGACGCTCCAGCGGGAACGGCGGATTCGCCAGCGGTTTTGCGGCAACAGACAGGAGCATCACCGGATTGTCTTCCGGCAAAACCCGGGTCTGCCGGAGTTCCCCGCAGAGACTGCACCGCTGCACCAACGTCCAGGAATCATCCTTCTCCACAATGATGCTGATCGGCTTCAGAATGCCTCCGCATTCCACGCCGTCTTCCCGCTGACCATGCCGGCCTTCCAGACAGTTCGGACAGTGATCCGGCATTTCCCCGATTTCCGGCATGAACGGCGCCGGCGTCCATCCGCACAGCGGACAGTGAAACGTATTCTTATTCATCCTGTTCCTTCTTCCTGTTATCGAGCGGCGTCCGGTCATTCTTTGTCCTTTCCGGACAGCCGGGGTACCGCCAGGCAGCGGACGGCATTCAGCACGCAGAGGATCATGACCCCCACGTCGGCGAAAATCGCCGCCCACATGCCGGCGAGTCCCACCGCGCCCAGAGCCAGGCACGCCAGCTTCACGCCGATGGCGAACCAAATATTCTCCCGCACAATGCGGAGGCATTTCCGGGACAGACGGATCGCTGTGGCGATCTGCAGCGGATCATCATCCATGAGAACCACATCAGCGGCCTCCACTGCCGCGTCGGACCCCATGGCCCCCATGGCGATGCCGATGTCCGCCCGGGCCAGCACCGGGGCATCGTTGATGCCGTCTCCCACGAAAGCCAGACGCTTTTTCGGGCCCTGGCTCCGGAGCAGTTCTTCCACTTTCTCGACTTTGTTCTGGGGCAAAAGCTCACTGTACACCCGGTCGATCTGAAGGTCCGCCGCCACCCGGTCCGCCACCCGGCTGCGGTCTCCGGTGAGCATCACGGTCTGTTTCACACCGGCCCGCTTCAGTTCCCGGATCGCCGCAGCACTGTGGGGTTTCACCACGTCAGCGATGGCGATATGCCCTTCATAGGTGCCGTCGATGGCCACATGGAGAATCGTTCCCGGCTCCTCGCATTCCGTCCACCGGACGCCCAGCCGCTCCATCAGCCGGGTGTTTCCCACCCAGACCTTGTGACCGTTCACTTCTGCGAAGACGCCTTCTCCCGGCAGCTCTTCCGACCGGCCCACCGAGCAGCTGTCCGCCTCCTCCGGGTATGCGAGCCGGAGGGAATTGGCGATCGGATGGGTGGAATACCGCTCCACATGGGCAGCCATGTGCAGCAGTTCCCGTTCATCCATCTCCCTCGGATGCACTGCCGTGACTTCGAAGACACCCCGGGTGAGCGTCCCGGTCTTGTCGAACGCCACCGTGTCCGCATCCGCCAGGGTTTCCATGAAGTTGGAGCCTTTCACCAGAATGCCTGCCCGGCTGGCGCCGCCGATTCCGGCGAAGAAACTCAGGGGAATGCTCACAACCAGGGCGCACGGACAGCTGATCACCAGGAAAGTGAGTGCCCGGTATACCCAGGTGCCCCACATGCCCGGATGGCCTGACGCCAGCAGAATGAGCGGCGGCAGAACTGCAAGGGCCATGGCCGAGAACACCACCGCCGGCGTATAGATCCGGGCGAACTTCGTAATAAAGTCCTCGGATTTCGACTTCCGGGAACTGGCATCACTGATCAGTTCCAGCACCTTCGAGGCCGTGGATTCGTCGAATTCCTTCTCCGTGCGGATCTTCAGCAGGCCGCTCTGATTGATGCAGCCGCTGATGACCCGGTCCCCCGGCGCCGCATCCCGGGGAACGGATTCCCCGGTCAGTGCAGCGGTGTCCAGTGAGGAACGTCCTTCCACCACAAGACCGTCGATAGGAATTTTCTCGCCGGCCTGAACCACAATGATTGTTCCCACTTCCACTTCATCCGGGTCCACCCGTTCCAGCTGTCCGTTCTCGCCTTCAATATTGGCATAGTCCGGACAGATATCCATCAACTCCGTAATGCTCTTCCGGCTCCTTCCCACTGCATAGCTCTGGAACCATTCCCCCACCTGGTAGAACAGCATGACCGCGATGGCCTCCCGGTAATCTCCGTCCTCGTACAGGGCCAGTGCGATGGCTCCCGCCGTGGCGATGACCATCAGCAGACATTCGTCGAAGGGCTGCCGGTGGAGAATGCCTTTCACCGCTTTGATAATAATATCATATCCCACGATGCCGTACGGAATCATATACAGAAAAAAGCGGAGAATTCCGGCGGCCGGCACGAAGGCCAGCAGCACCAGAAGCGCTGCCGCCGCCAGAATGCGGATCAGATTGACTCGTTGTTTCTTGTTCATCCTCTTCCCTCCAGTGGGAGACCTTCCCTTACAGGAAAATCTCGCAGTCGTCCTCTACCTTCTTGCAGTTCGCTCTGACCCGGGGCATGACTTCCGCCGGATCGGCGCCGTCTTCGAACTCCACCTTCATCTTCAGCATCATGAAGTTGACATTCGCATCCTTCACGCCCTCTGTGTTCTGGGCGGCGCGCTCCATCTTCGCAGCGCAGTTGGCACAGTCCACATCGATCTTGTAATTCTTCTTCATGGTGATTCCTCTCTTTCTGCGGGGCGGTCTGCCCCGGCATTTCTTTCTGCCAAAGGTCTACCCGTTACGATTCAACGATTGTTTAATCTTTAATCTGATAGTACTCCCCGAGGAAGCCTGTGTCAACCATTTTCCGAAAAACAATTCAATCATTATTTAATCTTGAACCGGCGTTTCCGGTACGCTAAAATAGACAGATAAACGAACGGATTCTCCCCGGGATTTTTTTGACCCCGGAAACCGAAGACGGAGGGAAATATGACAGAAGTGAAGAAACTGCCCCACGACCACGGCAGCACAGAGGGCACGGAAATCCTGAAACATATTCCGCCGGACGATGTGATTGCCGGGGTCTCGGCGGCCATGAAGCAGCTGGGAGACCCCAGCCGGCTCCGCATCTTCTGGCTGCTGTGCCACACGGAGGAGTGTGTGACGAATATCGCTGCGGCGGTGGACATGACCAGTCCGGCGGTGTCCCATCATCTGAAACTGCTGAAGGGGGCCGGGCTGCTGACGTCCCGGCGGGAAGGGAAAGAAATGTATTATAAGGCGGCGGATACAGAGCTGGTTTTCGCACTGCACCACACCATTGAGAACGTGGGGCGCATCGCCTGCCCGAAGGAGCCCGGCGGCGGACAGAAATAGAATGAGGAAGCCGGGACTCCCATCGTTCCCCGGACCAGCCCTCATTCTTCGGACCGGACCCGGTGCGGCCTGTCGGAAAGCACCGGATTACGGCCGGCTTCCTTCCGACAGGCCGTTCTCTGTCGGCAGACCGTCCTCCGCCAGTACGGCCTCCAGTTCCGCTTTCGAGGCGCCCGGATCCGTTTTCTGAAACAGAATGCCGGGAATCCCCAGCCCCCGGGCTGCAGCGATGTTCGCCGGGTTGTCATCCAGGAACACCCACTCTGACGGTGCGAGGGAATACTTCTCCATCAGAATCCGGTAGATCTTCCGGAACGGTTTCACCAGCCCGGTGTCGCAGGACCACACCCCGCCGTCCATGTGGGGCAGGAAATCCAGCGCCTCCGGATTCAGGGACTTCACATGTTCCGAGTAATTCGAAAGGAACAGCACCCGGTATCCCCTTGCCTTCAGTTCTTCGATCCACGGGATCGCATAATCCTTCCGGGTGATGCAGGATCCGCATCCGTAATACGCCTCCCGGATCTGCGGGGCGTACTCCGGCGCCCGGGCGGTCATTTCATCCAGTATTTCCTCTTCATTCAGAATACCCCGGTCCATCTCATTCCAGATGCCGCTCTCCCACATGGCCCGGTTCACCGCTTCGATGGTGGTTTCATCGAAGCGGCTCCTCATGAAGTTCATCCAGTCGAAACCGACCAGCACATTTCCGATATCGAATACCACGGCTTTGATTGCCATTTCTCTCTCCGTTTCCTCAGCCCTCAGAACATTTCGTGAAGCAGGAAGGCCAGCCGGACCTGAATCCGGTTGTCCAGCACCCCCAGATCCATGTTCAGAATCTTCGAGGCCTGATTGATCTTGTATGTCACTGTGTTCCGGTGGACGAACAGTTCCTTTGCAGTGGCAGCGATGCTTCCGTTGTTTTTCAGATAAATCCGGAGAACCTCCGACAGATCCGCATCCTTCTCCCGGTCGTGCTCCAGAAGCGGTCCCAGCACCCTCTGGAAATATTCCCGCTTGATCTCCTCATCCTCGATGCCCAGCAGCAGACGGTAGATCCCCATATCGGTATAAAAAATACTGGTCATGGGAACTGACTTCCGAAGCTGCAGCTTCACAATGGAGAGCGCCTGCCGGTAGCTTTTGTATACACAGCGCAGACTCCTGGTCAGCTTGCCGATTCCGGTATAAAGGATGTTCTGATCCGAAGGCAGCAGGTAACGGGTGTATTCCAGCAGATCCGTGGCCAGCCCCCGGACCTCCGAAGAGTGCTCCGTAGAAATCACTGCAATGATATCCGCTCCGTCCGTGAACACAGCGCATTTCTCGTACTCCCGCTTCAGGTGGTTCCAGAGACGCTTCCGGATGCCTTCCGCCGCCGCATACGGGTCCACCGACGTGTGCTCCATCCGGAGAACACAGATCGCATACCGGTCTTCTGCCTCGAAATGATACTGGGACAGAGGAACCACATACCGCTCCGGCTGGTCGGGAAAGAAAATCGCATTCTTAAACGCCGTGCTGATCTCCTGTTCTTTCGCGCTGTCCCGGAGGATCACTTCGCAGATTCCCTTGAAAAACTGCTCCTGGTCCACATTCTCCTTCCCTTCGAACAGCGGAAACGTCATTTCATCACAAAAATCCCGGATCCGCCGGGACACCTTCGAAATACGGGGCCCCAGCATGAGAATCACACCGCAGGCGCCGCACTTCCTGAGTTCAATGATATGGTCCAGAAGCGCCTTCCCGTCACCGTCCTCCGGAAGACCCATTCCGGTGACGACGGCCAGTTCTCCGCCCTTCAGCTGTTCGGCAGATTCCCCGGTCTCCGCATGACAGATCCACGTCGCCTCATGGGACAGACCGCCGCTTCCCGCAATCAGAGAAATGCTCTGCCCCGCCTCTTCTTTCATCAATGTCGCCAGGTCTACAGACATGACAAACTCCTTTCCTGTTTCGCCGCCCCGGTTCCTTTCCGCTCCTGTTCCGGTCCGTTGTTCCTCCGGACGGCATGCCGCAAGAATGTCAGATAATTGTGCATCCATCTTTCCACAATCCACCCTATTGCCATTAATATATCATATTTCTCTTTTTCTTGCTACTTTTTTTGGTTACAGGCACAATCATCCTTGTATTCTTGCACAGATCCGCACCCTTATGTCTCTGCTATAATATGCGTGTCGACAGGAAAGAGAAGAAAATTCGAGAGAAACAGACTCCTCCTTCGACATGAAGTTGTTTAAGAATATGCGTATCCGTCATGCGCAGATGATGGTACGCACGGATCTCCGCATCCCGGTGGTGTGTGTGAGAAATGGGACCGGAGATCCGATTCCCTCCAAGAACTAACAAAATTACCAAGCAAGCAACTCTCTCTTTACAGCAGGGCGCAGCGGGTTTTCCGTCTGCGCCCTGTTGTATTGCAGAATGAGCGGGTGGCCCCGGCCGGATTGTCTTGTATGCGCATCGCTTTCCGCATGTCCGGCCGGCAGGCTGTGTATGCTTTTCGTGTATACTGTATGGAAAATGTGCGGAATCAGCTAAAAGGCTCGGATTCGCACCAAAATCACGGCTGCCGGGGTGCGAAAACAAAAGAAAAACTTAGTTAATTTATTCCAACGGCCTTCGAGGGTGCGATTCTGGGAAAAACAGGATTTCCGCACGCAGTCAAGCGGTCAGATCGCATGCGTTCCGGATATGTTGGACAAAAAATAACCCGGCTTCCGATCGATCTTTCCGGAGCCAACTGTGACCTGCCCGGAGAACGAACGAAAAAGCCGGTGATCTATTACGATGCTTGTGTTTTGGGTAGAATAATTACGATGTTAGATTTTAGTGTTCGGAGAGCAAAGTGCGGAAATGAGGTTTTCCGCAAATCCGCACCCTGCAAAATCGTGTCGTCCATGATTTTCGGCAGAACCGGCCGGAATCAGGTGCGAAATTCAGAAAAACACGATCATCGCACCCCCGGCCGGACGGCCACACCCGGCATTGATGCGCCCCGCCGGACGATCAGTCTGTAAACCGCTTCTCGAAATTCCCGATCACCCGGGCGTTCTCCACCAGAATGACGAAAGCCTGGGAATCGTATTTTGCTATAATCTGCCGGAGCGCCGGTTCCTCGTACTTGGAAATCACGGTGACCAGCACGTGGGAATTCTCCTTTGTGTAAGCGCCTTCGCCGTCCCAGTCCGTGACCCCCCGCCGCATTTCCGTCATAATCGCCTGGGCCATGCCCTCTTTTTTTGTGAAAATCATGGCCTCCAGCTTGATGTTCTGGGTGTGGACCCGGTCGATCAGGACGCCTGTCACCACGGCGAAGATAATGGAATACAGCACCGTCTGTACATCATACACAAACAGACAGATCGTGTAGATTGCCACACTGATCATTATCCCGATGTTGCCCACCTTGAAGTTCGGATGGGTCTTCGCCAGACAGACGCCGATCAGGTCCTGGCCGCCCTGGCTGCTGCCCGCCCGAAGTACGATGCCCGCACCGAAGCCGGACCCCAGACCGCCGACCATGGCCGCCAGCATCGGATCTTTCACCAGCGGCACTTTCGGAATCGGAATCATCGTCAGGAAGGCAGAAGCCATCACGATGGATATCAGTGTTTCCACACAGAAACGCCGTCCCATGACCCGAAGCGCCAGCAGGAAGAACGGCACATTGATCAGGAAATAGATGATGCCCAGATAATCCACCCCCGGAATCTGGGGAATCCGGAGAACATCCACCAGAAACATCCGGATAAGCTGGGCGATTCCGGTGAATCCTCCACTATAGAAATGCAGCGGGTTGATCATCAGATTCACACCGGCCGCATAGGAAAGATTTCCGATTACAATCCACAGGGATTTCCGGAGCAGTTTTCTGTGATTCACATGATTCACGATTCCCTGTTTCGTCATATCTGTTCCTTTCATCATTTTCCCGTTCCCGGGATCTACTGCAGAGAACGTCCCAGTTTGTAGGCTTCCTTCAGTGCCGGCGAATCCTTCATCGAACCCTTCTCCGTCATGCCCGGCGCAGTGACGATCCCCATGTCTTCCCAGTGAACGAATGCATTCGTCATCTTGTACTGAGAAATCGCCGCATCATATACATTCGGAGAGCCGGAATCCAGCAGCAGCGCCACCTTGTGGAAGTGGAATCCCACGCTGGCTCTCGCATACAGGCGGTCGATGACAGTCTTCATCTGCGCGGTGATGTCGAACCAGTAGATCGGGGAGGCGATCACCATCATGTCCGCCTGGTCCAGAGAGGCCAGAATCTCCTTCATATCGTCCTTCTGGACGCACACGCCGTCGTGGGAGAAACAGTACTGACATCCCAGACAGCCGGTGATTCTCTTTCCTCTCAGGTTGATCAGTTCTGTCTCATGGCCGGCTTCTTCCGCACCGCGGATGAATTCCTTCGCCATCATTTCTGTGTTGCCATTTGGTCTCGGACTTCCGTTCAGTACTACTATTCTCATGTTTTCTCCTCCTATTTCCCCAGAGTAAAGTACAGAATAACCACTGCACCCAGCACGATCCGGTACCAGCCGAACGGCTTGAAGTCGTGCTTGCGGATGTACGCCAGCAGGAACTTAATGATCAGAATAGACGAAATGAATGCCGTAATCATTCC
>OCTW011581297.1_pt1 | contig 14632 bp, 10 predicted proteins | sample 1539671 | NCBI WGS metagenome assembly OCTW01 (sample SAMN02144230, study PRJEB22623) | gut metagenome | biome: sheep rumen | host: Ovis aries | place: New Zealand
GCTCGTGGAGGACAACATCCGCTTCTACTCGTCGATACTGCCCAACCTTTATAAGTTCGTGCTGCAGCAGAGTCTGGAGTTCGCTACTGAGGCTCTTAACTCGCAGCTGGAAACGTTGCGCATGCGCGGCCGTCCGAAAATCGTGCTGGCGCGTTCCTACGAGGAGGCTTGGGCTCTCTACGACCGCTACTCCGACCGTACGCTCGGCGTCATCTCCGACTGTCGTTTCCCGCATGAAGGACAACTCGACGAGGAGGCTGGTCTTACCTTATTAAAGAATATACGCGCGCGCGATGAGTTCGTGCCCCTCATCATGGAGAGCTCCGAGACCGCCCGTGCCGAGCAGTGCCTGCCCTATAAGATACGTTTCGTAGACAAGAACTCGAAGAAGATGGCTGTGGACTTGCGCGAGCTCATCCTCCGCTACTTCGGTTTCGGCGACTTCATCTTCCGTAACCCGCAGACGCTGGAGGAAGTGGCACGCCTGCGCAACCTGAAGGACTTGCAGGACAATATCTTCAAACTGCCTCGCGAGTCGCTGCTCTACCACATACAACACAACAACGTCTCGCGCTGGCTGTGCTCCCGTGCCTTGTTCCCCATAGCCGAGTTCCTCAAAGGCATCACGTGGAACTCGTTGCAGGACGTAGACCAGCACCGTCAGATCATCTTCGACGCCATAGTCTCGTATCGCCGCATGAAGAACCAAGGCGTCGTGGCCGTGTTCCATCGCGAGCGTTTCGACCGCTACAGCAATTTCGCACGCATAGGAGACGGATCGCTCGGCGGCAAGGGCCGTGGTCTGGCATTTATCGACCATATCATCAAACGCCATCCCGACCTCAACGATTTCGACAATGCCGAAGTGATGATACCGAAGACCGTCGTGCTCTGCACCGACATCTTCGATGAGTTCATGGACACGAATAGCCTTTATCAGGTGGCACTCTCCGATATCTCGGACGACGAGATCTTGCGCTACTTCCTCCATGCCCGCCTGCCGGCACGCCTTATTGGCGACCTCATGGCTTTCCTCGACGTCGTGGATACGCCCATAGCCATTCGTTCAAGTTCGCTACTCGAGGATAGCCACTATCAACCGTTTGCTGGTATCTATGCCACGTATATGATCCCATACGTCGACGATAAATACGAGCGGCTGCACATGCTCTCCGATGCCATCAAGGCCGTCTACGCCAGCGTCTACTACCGCGACTCGAAAGCCTATATGACCGCCACGTCCAACGTTATCGACCAGGAGAAAATGGCGGTGATCCTTCAAGAAGTAGTGGGCGAGGCCCATGAGAACCGTTTCTATCCTACGCTCTCCGGTGTAGCACGTTCGGTGAACTACTATCCCATCGGCGACGAGCAGGCAGAGGAGGGCACTGTAAACCTGGCGCTCGGCCTCGGCAAGTACATCGTCGACGGCGGACAAAGCCTGCGCCTGAGCCCAGCACACCCCAACCAAGTGTTGCAGACCTCCGAGCTGGAGCTTGCACTCAAGGAGACGCAGACGCGCTTCTATGCCCTCGACCTCGAAAACCCGCCCACGACGTTCTTCAAGGACGACGGCTTCAATATCCTCAAGTTGCGTGTGGCCAAGGCCGAGCCCGATGGCACCCTCCAGTACATAGCCTCTACCTACGACCCTTACGACCAAGTCCTGCGCGATGGTATCTACGAAGGCGGTCGCAAGGTCATCACCTTCTGCGGAGTGCTGCAGCACGGCATCTTCCCGCTGCCCGAACTGATGCAGAAGGTACTGCGCTACGGACAGGACGAGATGCGCCGCCCCGTGGAGATTGAGTTTGCAGCCAACATCAATGCCGATCGCACCGGCGAACTCTACCTGCTGCAGATCCGCCCGATGGTCGACAACAAGCTGATGCTTGACGAAGACCTTGCCGCCATTCCAGATGCCGATTGTCTGCTGCGCTCACATAATGCCATCGGCCACGGCATCATGACCGACATCGAAGACATTGTCTACGTCAAGACCGAAGGATGGAGTGCCTCTTCCAACCCCCAAATAGCAGAGGAAATCGACCGTATCAACCGACGCTTCCTCGATCAGGGGCGTAGCTACGTACTCGTAGGGCCAGGGCGATGGGGCAGTAGTGACCCATGGCTTGGCATTCCTGTCAAGTGGCCTGCCATCTCGGCGGCTAAGGTAATCGTGGAAGCTGGCCTGCAAAACTATCGTGTCGACCCCAGCCAAGGTACCCACTTCTTCCAGAACCTCACCTCGTTTGGTGTGGGTTATTTCACCATCAACGACTATTTGGGCGACGGCATCTACAGGCAAGATGTCCTCAACAAGTTGCCTGCAATTGAAGAAACAGAACATCTGCGCGTGGTGCATTTGCAGGAATCACTAACTATAAAGATAGACGGAAAACGCAAAGAAGGTGTTGTCTTTTTGCAAAATAAATTAAGCAATTTGGCCGATACGTAGCACTTTTTCTGTCATTTTCTTGTCGGTGAACACATATTTGTCTACTTTTGCACACACAAAAAATGTTTAACCATTTTAATTTTAATAAACGTTATGAAAATTTCAAAGCTTCTGCTTGTGGCTGCCTTCGCTATGATGGGCATGTCCGCAAACGCTCAGGAAACAGAGCGTGTAGAGTTTAATCCTCATTGGTTCCTTCAGTTGCAAGGTGGCGCTGCCTATACTTTGGGTGAGGCCGACTTCGATAAGCTTATCTCACCTGCTGCTCAGGTGGCTGTAGGTTATCAGTTCAATCCCGTGTGGGCTCTTCGTCTGGCCGTCAACGGTTGGCAGAGCAAGGGCGGTTTCGCTGACAACACCAACTACAAATGGAACTATGTAGCTCCTGGTCTCGACGTTAAGTTCAACCTTATCAACGCCATCGCTGGCTACAATCCCAACCGTGTCTTTGGCCTGAACATCATCGCTGGTGCTGCTGCCAATTTCGGTTTCAACAACGACGAAGCACATGACGTGGCTACCACCTATCTCATGCGTAAGCTTTGGGATGGTACAAAGGTGAACCCCGTAGGCCGTGCAGGTTTCGATCTCGATTTCCGTCTTAGCAAGCGCGTGAGCCTCAACCTCGAGTGCATGGCTAACGGTACTCTCGAGCGCTACAACAGCAAGGCAAAGCGTGACGAATCCAACACCGACTGGTACTTCACAGGCCTTGTAGGTCTGAAGTTCAACCTCGGCAAGGTGGAGAACGTTATTCCCGTAGCTGTTCCCGTTGTCGTTGAAGAGCCCGCTCCCGAACCCGCTCCCGAACCTGTTAAGGTTGTTGAGAAGCCTGTTGTGAAGAAGGTCGTTGAAATGAAGAAGGAAATCTTCTATGCTATCCGCGAGACCGTTGCAAAGGGCAGCGAGCAGGCTAAGGTAACTGACCTCACCAACTTCCTCAAGAACAACCCCGAGACAAAGGTGACCATCACAGGTTATGCAGACGCTGGTACAGGTAATCCCCGCATCAACATGAAGTATTCTCAGCAGCGTGCCGAGAATGTTGCCAAGGCTCTCACCGAGGCTGGCATCGATGCTGCTCGTATCACCGTTGATGCTAAAGGCGACACCGTTCAGCCCTTCAGCGAGAACGACAAGAACCGCGTAAGCATTGCTATCGCTAAGTAAACATTCGGTTATATAGCACAAAAGGGGGATGAGCTTTAGGCTCATCCCCCTTATTGTATGGAAGATAAAGGAGTTGTGACGTTGGCTCCTTCTTGTTTTTGCTATAGGTATAAACAAAAAATGCAGCCATCTCTGGCTGCATTTAATAGTATCCATAGGTCAACTGCTATATCATGGCCTATTGTTAAGGGTTTGAAGTATCGTCTCCGACACTTTGAGCTTATACGATGCCCTGGGCCATCATGGCCTTGGCTACCTTCATGAATCCTGCTACGTTAGCACCCTTGACGTAATTGATGTAGCCATCGGGTTCGGTGCCGTACTTGACGCAGTTCTCATGGATGTTCTCCATGATCCAGAGGAGCTTCTTGTCGACTTCCTCGGACGACCAGCTCAGACGCTCGCTGTTCTGGCTCATCTCGAGACCACTTACGCTGACACCGCCGGCGTTGCTGGCCTTACCGGGAGAGTAGAGAATCTTAGCATCCTGGAACACCTTGATAGCACCTGGGGTGGAAGGCATGTTGGCTCCTTCAGCCACTGCGATGACACCGTTTGCCACGAGAGCCTTGGCGGCTTCCTCGTTGAGCTCGTTCTGTGTGGCGCAAGGGCATGCGATGTCGGCTTTCTCGAACCAAGGCTTTGCACCGTCGCCAACGTACTTGGCAGTGGGGTATTCTTCGACATACTCGCGGATACGTCCACGGTAGATGTTCTTGAGCTCCATGATGTAATCGAGCTTCTCGCGGTCGATGCCATCGGGGTCGTAGATGTAGCCGTCGGAATCGGACATAGTCATCACCTTACCTCCGAGTTGCAGCACCTTCTCTGCACAGTACTGTGCTACGTTGCCGGCACCTGAGATGAGCACCTTCTTGCCTTCGATACTCTCGCCGCGGGTGCGAAGCATGGCACGCAGGAAGTAGACGTTGCCATAACCAGTGGCTTCGGGACGGATCAGCGAGCCGCCAAACTCGAGGCCCTTGCCGGTGAGTACACCGCTGAACTCGCGTGTTAGCTTCTTATACATGCCAAACATGTAGCCTACCTCGCGGCCGCCAACGCCGATGTCGCCTGCGGGCACGTCTACGTCGGGACCGATATGGCGTGTGAGCTCAAGCATGAAGGCCTGGCAGAAACGCATCACTTCGGCATTCGACTTGCCACGAGGAGAGAAATCGGAACCGCCCTTGCCGCCACCCATAGGCAGCGTAGTGAGTGAGTTCTTGAAAGTCTGCTCGAAGGCAAGGAACTTGAGAATGCCAAGGTTTACGCTTTTGTGGAAACGGATACCTCCTTTGTACGGGCCTATGGCGTTGTTGTGCTGAACACGGTAGCCCATATTCGTCTGTACATTTCCCTTGTCGTCGGTCCATGTCACACGGAACTGATAGATTCGGTCGGGGATGCAGAGGCGCTCAATGAGGTTGGCGCTCTCAAATTCGGGATGTTTGTTGTACTCCTCCTCGATAGTTCCGAGGACTTCTTCTACAGCCTGATGGTACTCAGGCTCGCCGGGGAAACGCTGCTTGAGGTCTTCCAATACTTGCTTTGCGTTCATTTTGTGTGGGATTAGTGGATGTTTATAGGGCTAAGCCCCGTTATCTCTGAATTCGCTGCAAAGATATACAATCTATCACTTTTTTCCTAATATTATTTTCAAAAAGGTTGATTTTTGCGTTAAATTACTGCTTTTTGTCAAGAATAAGGGCGTTTTTGAGAAAAGGAAGGATTGTAGTGGGAAAATTATTTTGACACAAAAGAGAGTTAACTCGGGATTTATGTATATCTTTGCCGCTGCAAAAAAGCTTTTTTGATGAAGTATATACATTATTATATATATATATGTATGTTGGCTCTTCTGGGTAGCAGTGTTTGTGCCGTAGGCGCTGTACCTTCGACATGGTCTGCCGCTCCTAAGAATGAGTTGCGTGCGGTGTGGGTGACAACCTTGAACGGCCTCGATTGGCCTCGTACGCGTGCGACGTCGACCCAGAACATGCTACGTCAGCAGCAAGAGCTGTGCGATTTGCTCGACCAACTCAAGGCAGTGAACATCAACACTATTCTCCTGCAGACCCGCGTTCGTGGTTCGGTGATTTATCCGTCGAAGATTGAGCCATGGGATGTGTGCCTGACTGGGCAATATGGGCGTGACCCAGGCTACGACCCTTTGGCTTTTGCTATCAACGAAGCCCATAAACGGGGTATGGAACTGCACGCATGGGTCGTGACAATACCCTGTTTCAAAATTGCCGTGGCCAAGCAGATGGGCGGACGTAGCGTCTTGAAAACGCATCCCGAGCTGTGCGTGCGACATGCTGATCAGTATTATCTCGATCCGGGCTTGCCGGGCACAGCCGATTATCTTTCAGAAATCTGCCATGAGATTGTTGAGCGCTACGATGTCGATGGTCTTCATTTCGACTACATCCGCTATCCAGAGAATGCAACGTCGTTTGCTGACAATAACACGTATAAGCGCTTTGCAGCAAAAGGCCTGTCGAAAGCTCAATGGCGACGCGACAATATTACGCGCATCGTGGCCCGGATCTATAAGGAAACACATGCGTTGAAACCTTGGGTGCGTATAAGCAGCTCGCCCGTAGGAAAGTATGCCGACCTTACACGCTATAGTTCTCGCGGATGGAATGCCCGCGACGCGGTGCATCAAGACGCCGAGGGATGGTTGCGAGAAGGCATTCATGACATACTCTTTCCGATGATGTACTTCGACGGAGTCCATTTCTATCCCTTTGCTGCCGACTGGCAAGAACAGACTTGCGGGAGGCAGGTGGCTCCAGGATTGGGAATCTATTTCCTGCATCCCCAGGAGAAAAACTGGCCCTTGTCGGTGATTAAGCGGCAACTGCAATACTTGCGGCAGCTGAATATGGCAGGGCAGTGCTATTTCCGCTCTAAGTTCTTGACCGACAACGTGAAGGACCTTTACGACTATCTGCGAGATGATTTCTATGCCTATCCTGCACTCGTTCCACCGTGTGTTTGGCTTTGCGATGTCAAACCTCAGAAGCCCCGGAATCTTGTCATTGAGATACTGAACGATGTCACCGAGCAACTCGTGTGGGAAGGCGAAGAGAATATGCGCTATAATGTCTATGCCTCACACACGTGGCCCGTGGATGTAAGCCGTGCAGAGCATCTCGTGGCCACAGCCTTGCCCACATCTTCGTATGAATACAACCGGTTTGCAGCTATGGGACTCTATCTTGCCGTCACGGCCATGGACCGCTATGGCAATGAAAGCGACCCCGTTCAGGTTACCGACCATGCTGTCGCCGCAGCCCGACAGCGATTGCAACTCGACAAGAAAGGTCATGTGAAAGGCCTCGTCGTAAGGCCACTGCCAAAGACTAAAACAAAGGCAAAAAAGAGGAATAAACGAAAAAAATGACACATTATTTGGTCGAGTCGTAGAAAACTATTATTTTTGCACCGCAAAAGCAAAGAATTACTTATGCTCAACACTAACGCTCGTTATTACTCCTACTTTTATTTTTACTTTGCCCCAACAAGGTGAAGCGGGAGTGAACACGGCAATTTGAGATGAAACATTTGAAAATTGACACACACTAAGCAAAATAAATAATCCCGCTTCCAATCAGGAGCGGGATTTTGGTTTTAGAAGATATGAAGCGTATTGCAATACAAGGCATAGAAGGCAGCTTCCATGATATAGCAGCTCATCAGTATTTCGAAGGTGAGCAAATAGAACTCGTGTGCTGCCAAACCTTTGAAGCACTTTTTCAGACGATGGCTGAGGATCCAACAATGATAGCTCTTGCAGCCATAGAGAATACGATTGCGGGCTCGCTCCTGCATAATTACGAACTCCTTCGCGAGTCGCCTGTCACGATCGTAGGTGAGCATAAACTGCGCATACGACATTCGTTGCTGTGCCTGCCTGATGATGATTGGGACGACATACGGGAGATACATTCACATCCCGTGGCTCTCATGCAGTGCCGCGACTTCTTGAGCCGGCATCCGAATATCAAGGTCGTAGAGGATGAGGACACGGCAGGGGCTGCAGCAGACATCAGCAGAGCAGGAGCACGAGGACTGGCAGCTATCTGCTCGAAGGATGCAGCTCCTATCTATGGCATGAAGGTGCTTGAGGAAGGTATAGAGACCAACAAGCACAACTTCACACGTTTCCTTATCGTTGCCGCTCCTTCGAGGGCAAACCTCCTGCGCGACATCAGACAGACGAACAAGGCTTCAATCGTTTTCTCGCTTCAGCATGCCGAGGGCACTCTCTCGCAAGTGTTGTCTGTGCTCTCGTTCTACAAGCTTAACCTGACAAAGATTCAGTCGCTGCCCATCATCGGGCGGGAGTGGGAATACCTCTTCTATGTCGACATCCTCTTTGAAGACTATACACGCTACACACAGGGCATCGATGCCATACGCCCATTGACATCGGACCTCAAAATCTTGGGTGAGTACAAAAATGGAAAAGAAAGCATTTAAACCTGCCGACCGTCTGGCTTCGGTGCAGGAATACTATTTTTCGCGTAAGCTTAAGGAAGTGGCACGCCTCAATGCCGAGGGCCGCGACATCATTTCGTTGGCCATAGGCAGTCCGGATATGCCACCCTCTCAGCAGACTATTGATGTGCTGTGTCGCGAAGCCGCGAAGGACAACGGACATGGTTATCAACCTACAATAGGAACACCCGAGTTGCGTGAGGCCATGGCTGCTTTCTACCGCCGTTGGTATAAGGTAGAACTCGATCCTCAAACTGAAATCCAACCTCTCATAGGTTCGAAGGAAGGCATTTTGCACGTGACACTGGCTTTCGTGAATCCCGGAGACCAAGTGCTGGTGCCTGACCCAGGCTATCCTACATACACTTCACTCTCGCGTCTCTTGGGAGCTGAAGTTGTTACCTATGATCTCACAGAAGCTGGAGGCTGGCAGCCCGATTTCGAGCAGCTGGAGTCAAGGGATCTCTCGCGCGTCAAACTGATGTGGACCAATTATCCGCACATGCCGACCGGGGCTCCTGCCAACCGTGATACGTATGAACGGTTGGTGGCTTTTGCGAAGAAACATGCAATCGTGATTGTCAACGATAATCCTTATAGCTTCATCTTGAACGAGGGCCAGCATTTGAGCATCTTGCAAGTGCCCGGTGCCAAAGAGTGTTGCATAGAATTGAACTCCATGTCCAAAAGCTTTAATATGCCTGGATGGCGTGTTGGCCTTTTGGCGACGAATGCGACCTTTATCTCTTGGATTCTAAAGGTGAAGTCGAATATCGACAGCGGCACATTCCGTGCCATGCAATTGGCAGCAGCCGAGGCGCTCACGACCAATACAGATGAATGGCATATGCAGGCCAATGTCCGCACCTATGCTCCCCGGCGTGCTATTGCAGAGGATATCATGAAGGCTCTCGGGTGCACTTTCGATCCCCTGCAGAAGGGAATGTTCCTTTGGGGACGCATCCCCGACAGCTATGTCAATGTAGAGGACTTGACAGAGCGCGTGCTCAATGAGGCTCGTGTCTTCATCACTCCAGGATTCATCTTCGGCTCGAATGGCGAACGCTACATACGCATCTCGCTGTGCGCCAAAGAGCAGCGTATGCGTGAAGCATTGGAAAGAATTCAAAATGTCAATACGCAAAGGCCGTTTTTAGCTTAATAACGAATACAACCAGGCAAATACTTAACACAATAAACTATAAAGAAATGGAATTTGATTTGGAACTATCTCCTTTCAGTCTACCGGGAGTAGAGTATAAACGCCCGCTTGTCATAGCCGGACCTTGCTCGGCAGAAACAGAGGAGCAAGTGATGGAGACGGCACGTCAACTTGCCAAAAACGGCATAAAGATATTTCGTGCTGGCATCTGGAAACCACGTACCAAGCCCGGTGGCTTCGAGGGAAAAGGACTGGAAGCACTGCCATGGATGCAGCACGTAAAAGCTGAAACGGGTATGCTCACGGCCACGGAGGTCGCTACACCAGAGCATGTCGAAGCAGCACTCAAGGCTGGCATTGATATCCTTTGGGTAGGAGCACGAACAAGTGCCAACCCCTTCTCTGTGCAGGCTGTCGCAGACGCTCTCAAGGGAATAGACGTGCCCGTATTGGTGAAAAACCCTGTTAACCCCGACATCGAGCTATGGACAGGCGCCTTGCAGCGAATAAACAATGCAGGCATAAAGCGCCTTGGAGCTATTCACCGGGGCTTCTCAAGCGTAGATCAGCGCCTCTACCGTAATCCTCCTATGTGGCATCTGCCTATCGAACTCAAACGTCGCTTCCCCTCGTTGCCCATTGTCACTGATCCCAGCCACATGGGGGGACGTCGCGACCTTATTGCTCCCATCGCACAGCAGGCCATGGACCTCGGGATGGACGGCCTGATGATCGAAAGCCACTGTAATCCCGACTGTGCATGGAGCGACGCCAAGCAGCAAGTGCTTCCTGAAGTTCTCGACTTTATCTTGGACCGTCTGGTCGTTCGCGACGAGGTTGAAGTTACGGAGAGCATCAGCCAGTTGAGAAAACAAATAGACGAACTTGACAATCTTCTCATGGACTTGCTGACCAAGCGCATGCGTATCAGTAGGGAAATAGCAGAGTACAAAAAGCTGCATAATATGGCCGTAGTGCAGACAACGCGCTACAGCGAAATCCTTGACAAGCGCGCGGCACAGGGCGTCATCTGTGGGATGAGCCCCGATTTCGTCAGGGATATATACGAACATATTCACGAAGAAAGCGTCCGTCAGCAACTGGAAATTATGAAAACGCCTTCCTCACGCCATTCTTAACCTCTAAAAAATTGTTCCTCACGACCATGTTACAGCGCTTGCACATGCAACAGCTTGTTCCGGGGGAGAAGAGGAAGAAACTAAAATTATGCGAATACTTATTCTTGGTGCAGGAAAGATGGGATCGTTTTTTGTCGATCTCTTGTCCTTTGATCATGATGTGTCTGTCTATGACACCGAGCCCAAGCGCCTTCGTTTTCTCTACAACACTCAGCGTTTCACCTCGTTGGACGAGGTCGATGCCTTCAATCCAGAACTGGTCATCAATGCCGTGTCCTTGAAGTACACCTTGCAAGCCTTCGACGATTTGTTGCCGCATATTGGTCCCGATTGCGTCCTCTCGGACATCAGCAGTGTAAAGACAGGGTTCAAGGAGTATTACGAAAGCACTGGACACCGCTACGTCTCGTCGCATCCCATGTTTGGTCCTACTTTTGCGAACTTGGGAAACCTTTCGCATGAGAATGCTATTCTTATCAACGAGGGTGAATATATGGGGCGGGTGTTCTTCCGCGACCTCTATACTCGCCTCGGGCTGAACCTTAAGGAGATGTCTTTCAGCGAGCACGACGAGACTATGGGATATTCGCTTTCTATTCCTTTTGTCTCCACATTTGTCTTCGCGGCCATCATGAAGCATCAGGATACTCCGGGAACTACTTTTAAACGTCACATGAAAATAGCTCGTGGAGTGCTTTCCGAAGACGATACGCTTCTGCGTGAAATCCTCTTCAACCCTAATACAAAACCAAAGATAGGCGCAATTCGCGATGAGCTGAAGCGGCTTATTGAAATCATAGATGCTCACGACGAGCAAGCCATGAACGGCTATTTCACACAGTTGCGTCGTAATATAGAGAACTGATATTATTCGTAAAAAACTTTAACCACAGACATGGTTTTTAATATGATGAATCTGAATAGAAAAATGGCTGTGACTCTTGTCGCACTCTTGCTTTGCTCTCCTGTAGGGGCACAAGAGCCAGAGTCCGCTGGGGCTCCTATCCATAGGGTTACCCGCCAGCAAACAGTACTCAATGCTAAAAACATGGTAGTACGTACACGTCAGGCCACTTATTACTACCTTGTTTCCTATGATGCCTGTCCCTGCATTGAATTAGGTGATGGCACAATGAGTATTGGTAATGATCAGTTTGCTCGTGCTGACGTCAAGAGCATTCGCTTCAAGCCACTTCCTCATTTGCTTCTTGATGAGGATAGCGTCACTTACAACAGAGCAGAAACTCTGGACAATGGCGCTGTGGCACTACGTAGAACCTTAAACTTAGGCAAATGGAACAGCATCGTGCTGCCGTTCAACCTTACTGGCAATCAGCTACGCTATGTCTTCGGCGATGATGCAGAACTGGCATCACCTCGGGCTATTGTTGACGATAGTCAGGTAACGCTTGAGTTCTCCACCTTAGATCTCAATACCGACGATGTGGTGCTCAGGGCCAATTACCATTATTTGCTCCGTCCTACGCGCGAAGCCGACGTGGCTCCAGGACGCTCATTATTAAATTTTGTCGAGGAAAAGGTCTATGGTCCTGTCTATCTTATCCCCGGGGTCTCCAAGAAGGTTAATCAGTCCCCAAGCCTTCAGTCTGTGAAGAATGAGGATGGATCCCGTCAAGTCCGCTTCCACGGAACATATTTGAAACTCGATGGCACACTCTTATCAGGGTCGATAGTCAAGAATAAGAAAGTGATCCCCGGCATGTACTACCTGAATGACGATGCTCTTATGGAGCAGGCAGAAGACTCTGTAGCTATGTTGGGCTTCCGTTCTTGGATACAAGACATCAGCAAGGAACCTGTTCCCATGCGTTTCTATATCGACGGAATAGGCGAGGATCTCACGGCTGCAACGGATGCTATTCATTCTATTCCGGCAGCTCTCGGCCTCTCTGGCAAGGAAGCCGACGACAACATCTACACCCTCAGCGGACAGAACCTTGGCGCGGCAACCTTGCAACGAAAAGCTCAGCTTGCAAAGGGCATTTACATCATCAACGGCAAAAAAGTTGCCATAAAATAAGGAGAATACGATCATGCGATATACAAGAATCACCCTTGCGCTTGCACTCCTTGGCAGTGCGGCTAACTCTTTTTCCGTTTCCACATTCCTATCCTCTCCTTTATCGTCTGTTGCTACGTCGCAACTCCTTCATGCTACAGCGGTTTATTCATCTGAAGCCCCAGACCAAGACACCCTCTATGTGCGCTACGACGACCGCTTTAAGCCAAATGACATCATCGAAATAGAGGGTATAGACTCCATTTCCGTTCGTCCCAAGCAAATGCGTCTCTTCTCCCCGACATTCTCCTTGGGCTATAAGGCCATACAGTTAGAGACTGTCGTGCCTACCGATGCCGCCGAGATGAGTTTTACCGACCCTGGACGCTACTTGCTTAAGCCTGACACCTATTCGGGCACCAACTACACCAATGAAAAAGCCACCAGCGGCTACAACTTTGCCCACATGGCCGAGAGCGATCACTATGCCGTGTTCTGGGACGTGCGCTATGGCGACAAGTCAACTAAAATCCAGTATCCAGGCGATGGCAACGTTGCCAATGCCAGCACTATCCTCAATATCTGCGAAAAATGTTGGAACAAGTACGTAGAACTCGGATTCATTGTTCCTGGAAATTCTACAACCGATAACTACAAAATCCAGCTCTATATTCCCTATCAGAAAGAATGGCGGGCCGATGCCTCCGGCACCAATGGTGTCTCTGGCGGCAAGACCGGCATAGGCCACTTTAACCCTTGGGCTGCCGTTGCACGTGGCGGCCACACCGTTGCCCACGAGGTAGGCCACACATTCCAATACCTTGTCTCTGCGGACCTTGGCGAGCAGCATGGCTACAAATGGGGATTCAACGGCGATGGCTGGGGCGACTGCGGCTGGTGGGAGAGCTGTGCTGACTGGCAGGCCTATAAAATCTTCCCGGAACGCCAGTTCACCGACGGCGAATACTTCGAGCAACACCTCGATGCGCATCACCTTAACTTCCTTCACGAAGATTGGCGCTATGCCAACTGCTATATTCAGGACTGGTGGACCATGAAGCATGGAGCCGATTTCATTGGGCGGCTCTGGCGCGCAGCTCAGAAGCCTGAGGATCCCGTTGAAACCTATAAGCGGATGAACAGCCTCACACAAGAGCAGTTTAACGACCAAATGATGGAAGGTTACATGCGTATGGCAACATGGGACATCGACGGCGTGCGCGACCAAGCCAAGCATCGCATAGGGCAGCATAAGACCTTCCTGACTCAGGTAAGCGGTACCAAGGACACATGGCAAAGCGACGTTGCCCACTGCATTCAGAACTATGGCTATGCCATCATTAACATGAACGTAGGCACTGCCGGCAACGTTGTGAAAGCTCACTTCACTGGTCTCACTGATGCCGCTGGCTACAAATACGTCTATCCCGAGCGAGCAGGATGGCGCTATGCTTTCGTAGCCTACACCTCAACCGGCGAACGCGTCTATGGCGAGGTGCAGTCGGCCCGCGAAGGCACGGCCGAACTAACAGTACCGGCAAAATGTTCGCGCCTCTTCTTCGTCGTCATGGGAGCTCCCACTAAACACTGGCAGCACCCTTGGGATAGGAACCGATCCGCCGATTCATGGACGCAGAACGGCGAGCAGTGGCCCTTCCGCGTACGGTTTGAAAATACAAATCTCTTAGGCAAATAATATCATCGGAGTATTTAATCAAAAAGCCTGGGCTTGTCAGTTTGACAGGCCCAGGCTTTTTTTGTATCATAAACGCAATATAATATTGCGATTTACGGCTGCCCACTTGCTTGTCGGGCATCATGCGTTAGGGTGTGTCTGGGTTTAATATTCAGCGGACAACTGATGTAGGCTTCTCTGCAAAACATACTGTTATTGCTGTTTGCTAAACACCAGCGTGCCCATCCTGAGTCTTTGCAACACTGCATTTAGGATTGTCGCCGATACCTGACAAGCCCACAGCTTGCCTTCTACGGTCGGTAGGGCGACGAACAGGAACCGGAAACTATACCTGAAAACCCCTCTTTTCCCGTTTTATTGCCGTCTGCTTATAAGAAAAACAGGGCACGCGGCCAGTTGAATTGATTATTCCATGACCTTGGAATGATTATTCGATGGTCATGGAATGATTGTTCCAAGGTCATGGAATAATCAA
>OCTW011588796.1_pt1 | contig 14628 bp, 11 predicted proteins | sample 1539671 | NCBI WGS metagenome assembly OCTW01 (sample SAMN02144230, study PRJEB22623) | gut metagenome | biome: sheep rumen | host: Ovis aries | place: New Zealand
CCTGCGCGATCTCCTGTACGCCGATCTGATCCGCATAGTTCTCATAGATGAAGTTGAGCATGCGTTTCATGCGCTCCATGTCGCGCTCGCTCCCTTTTTTGTCCCTGGCCAGGATCTCCTCTGCCTCTTCCGACAGGAGCAGCAGAAAATCCACCAGGCTCTCCCGGACGGCAAGCTCGTAGGCCGCAGGCTCCTCCCGCAGGACGCGCACAAATTCCAGAATACAGCTGATCATCCGGATCCTTCTCTCCGTATCGGGCCTGATATGGAGAACCGACAGGGACCTGGACCGGAGAATCGGGGAGAAGTATTTTCTGTCCAGATAGCCTCCGGGTTCTCCACCCGGAAAACGTGTATCACATGACAGGGAATAATAGCCGGTGTCTTTGGGAAAGTCATAGGCGTGAAGGATGCTGCTGTTGATGAATACCGCCTCCCCCTGGTGGATCTCCATGTTCTCATCCGGCGTCTGCAGAATATAGGATCCCCTCTCCGTATAATTGATCTCGAACCAGTCGTGCCAGTGCCAGGGAATATGCTGACCGATGAAGTATCGGCTCTCGTTGAAATTACAGATGAAGGGCAGACCGTTCGACTCGTTTTCCAGCAGCTCCTCGCTGTTATTTGTAACGATGATTCTTTGTTTCTGGTAGCGTATCATTATTCAGCTCTCCGGAATGAAAAACTGTATGTAAAACTGAATGCATCTGCGGCAAAAACATGACATCCGCTCAGGCGGAATCCTTTGCGGCCTCAATCTTCAAGACTCGCTTGCGAGTCTTGCGCCCCGCATCTTCAGGCAGACCCCCGCTTCAACAGGATCTTCTACAGACTCAGTCGTCAGTGGAAACGGAATCCGCAGATGATTTTCCGCGGTTCAGGACCGCCACAACAAGGAGCAGAACCGCGGGGATGAGCAGGATGCGCATTCCCGTGCGGATGCCGGCGCTTTCCGCGACTGTTCCGATCACGGAGGGTGTGATGATGGAGCCGACTCCCGACAGGGTGACAAAGATACCCATGGCGAGCGGATAGCGGCCGAAGACATCGCCCGCATTGGCAACGGTCGTGCCGTACATGCCCGAGAGCGACAGTCCGAGTCCGATTGTGCCCGCCAGCATCAGGGGCAGGCTGCCCGTGAACAGGACGATGCACAGAAAGACGAGAATGCCGGCGGACAGAACACGGATGATGTTGGCGGGGGCAAAGCGTCCGCCGATCGCGCTGCAGCCGAACCGTCCCAGGAGGATGGTGATCCAGAGGAGGGAATTCAGCAGCTGCGAGGATCCCGATGCCAGGACGCCGCATTCCTCATAGTAGGTGACCATCCAGCCCATGACGGTCGCCTCGACACACAGGTAGAGGAACATGATGCCGATGGAGAACCGGAAGGGCCGCTCCCCGAGGAAGCCGAAGGCGTTTTCCTTCTTTTCTGTGCGGGAATAGGTCACACTGTCCATTTTCATGAAGGCAGAGGTGAAAACGGACAGGATGAGGAGGGCGAGGATGATGCCGACGGCGATCCGCCAGCCGATCTGTCCTGCGCGGGTGCAGGCAAGCGCGATAAGGGGGGCTGTGACGGCACCGATGGCAAAAAAGCCGTGGAGGGCGTTCAGCGGGGAGGAATTGCCGCCGGAAAGAGTGCTGACCGCCTGGTTGTTGTAATTGCTGATCGAACCTCGGCCCAGACCGGTCAACAGAAAAGCAAAGACAAGGATCAGGGGATTGCCTGTGATCAGGACCAGAAAAAAGCCGATGATGGGCAGGAGGTTGAGTGCCATCAGGGAGCTTTTGATACCTATCAGGAGGGGAATAAGGCCCGCGAACAGACCCGCAATGATATTGCCCGTGGAATGCGCCGAAATCAGGTAGCCGCCGATCTGGTAGCTGAGTCCATACTCGGCCTTGATCATGGGCAGGATGGATCCGATCAGGATTGTATAGATTCCCTGGATCAGATACAGAAAAAACAGGTTGCCGATCATGTAACGGTCATTGGGGGCAAGTGAATGGAAGAAGGATTCTTTTTTGCTCTGCATTTTCATATCATAAACCTCTGCGTTTGATGGACTCTATTATACACAGTTTCCGACCATGTCGGAACAGGAAGTGCGCAGACATTGCGAACGAGTCTTGATTTAAGGCAGGCGGCAGGCGGCTGCTTTCTCCTCTGTACAGGCAACCGGCAGGAGAACGCCTTCTCCTCTGTACGGGCAGCTGCAGAATGCCGTTTTCACAGCGAAACCGCCGCGCCGGCTATCGGTCCGGTACGGCGGTTTCGTTATCTCTTATTATCATTTTCGGGCGCAGGCTCAGAACAGTTGTCGTTGAGCGCCTTTCCTTCTAAAGATTTTGACATTTTGATTTCTGGATGCAGGCTCAGAACAATTATCACTGTACGCTGTCCCTTCTGACAATTTGAGACACCTTTTTCAAGCCGTCATTCCAGTCAGTCCGGTTAGTCAGTTCAGTTGCCCGCCGCGTAGTCCTGTGCGTTTTCGGGGGTCACTTTTTCAAACGGTACATAGTAGATGTTCTCGCAGTCATCCGAGACGGTGCAGCCGGCGTCTTCGCCTGCAGGCTTGCCGTCCACCAGGTTTTTGGCGATACGGACTGCTGCTTCTGCCTGTCCCTCCGCGCTCTGGAAGACGCTCATGGCCATCTTTCCGTCGAGGATCGCGTTCACGCCGTCTCCGGTCGCGTCAATACCGACGATCGGGATGGATGCGGGGTCGATGTCATTGTTTTCCAGGGCCTGGATGGCACCGAGTGCCATGGCGTCATTGTTGGAGATGATGCAGTCGAATTCCGCGCCGTCTTTGGAGAGGAAGGTCTCGACGCCCGACTGTGCCTCCGCACGGTTATAGTTGGCGGAGATCGTTGTCACTTCGACGGGATTGAGCCCGGCCTCCTTCATGACTTCGAGGGGCTTCTGTGAGCGGATCACGGAGTGGGACAGGTCCATGGGACCCTGGAGCATCAGGTAGCGGACGTCTGTCTGGCCCTTATTCCCGAAGTAGTCTGCGAGGTATTCGCCCTGGAAGGTTCCGGCAAGGTTCTCGTCGGAAGCGATGCCGACGATGTGTTCGCCGAGAAGTTCATAATCGTCTTCCTCGGGAAGGCGGTTGACAAACACCAGGTTCATGTCCCCGGCAGCCTCCACGCAGGCCCGCACGTCATCGGAATAGGCGACGTTGACGATCGCGGCGTCCCTTCCCTCTGCCTTTGCCTGCTCGACAGCCTGGATAACTTTGGAGGAGTCATTCCCGGCGTGCTTGATCTCCAGATCCACGCCGTTGTTCTTTGCACTGACGGTCATGTCGTTCATCAGCTCGGTGAGCCACTCATCCTCCACGGTGGAGATGTAGCACATGTCATAGGCGCTGTCCGCCTTTCCGCCGGTGGATGCTCCGCCGGAGGCCTTTTCAGAAGTTCCGGCGCCTGCTGCGCCGCCTCCGCAGGCCGTCAGGCACATCATGGCGATCATTCCTGCTGCCAGTGCTTTTCTGTACTTTTTCATTCCGCTCCTCCTTCTTTTTGATTGCCGTACACTCTTACATACATAAAAACTGTGTTCTCTTAGTACAAGTTTTTCGAGGTCTCTGTTCCTTTTGATGATTTGATTATAGGCGCTCTCCCGGAATATGTTCAGTGGCTTTACTGACTGAAAATATAAAAAAAACGTCATGTCTGATACAGGGAAATCTCATCAATTGAACCATGTTTTCAGGGATATGGCGGTGGATTTTGTAATAAATCTACGTCAGAATAAAACAAAACTGCCATACAGCTGTCGCAGCAGACAGGATGGCAGTTGAATCCGGCAGTGTCAGGCACTGCTTCTGCTGAGGCAGCGCATCCGGGGTTTATTGTATTTTTGACGATTGTTTTTTGGGCGATTATTATGCCTTTTGTTTTTTCGCCTTGCGGAACATGAATTTTCTGGCCAGGTTGATGCCGACCTTGTAGGGGAGGGGGCGGAGGGCTCTGTCGGCTTCCCTGAGCTTGTCCCGGATGGGGATGCTCTGGGGACAGTGCTGTTCACATTTGCCGCAGCGGATGCACTGGGTCGCGAAGGCGGGCTCCCTGGTCAGGCCGACGGTCTGGACGAACTGAAAGCGGCCCTGGCTTTTGGACTCCGTGTACATGGCGTTGTAGCAGCGGAAAATACCGGGGATGTCGACGCCTTTGGGACAGGGCATGCAGTAGCGGCAGCCGGTGCATCCGACCTTCTCCTTCGCGCGGATCTCGCGCTTCACTTTTTCCAGGACCGCGAAGTCAGCTTCCGTCAGGTGGCCGGCCTCCGCCTCGGAAGCGGTCCGGCAGTTCTCCTCGACCATTTCGACGGAATTCATGCCGGAGAGGACGACTGTGACCTCCGGCTGGTCATAGAGCCAGCGCAGCCCCCACTGGGCGGGCGTCCAGCTGCGGCCGCTGTCCCGCATGGTCTTCTTTGCACCCTCGGGCAGGTTGTTGACCAGCTTGCCGCCGCGCAGGGGCTCCATGATGACAACCGGGATCCCCTTCTTTGCCGCGGCCTTCACGCCGGTCACGCCGGCCTGGGAGACGTCGTCCAGATAATTGTACTGGACCTGGCAGAAATCCCAGTCATAATCGTTCAGGATCTTCAGGAAGTTTTCCGTGTTCCCGTGGTAGGAGAAACCGATGTTGCGGATGGCGCCGCTCTCCTTCTTCTCCCGGATCCAGTCCAGAATGCCCATGCGCTTTAGTTTTTCCCACATGGCGACATCTGTCATATGGTGCATGAGATAGTAATCCACGTAGGTGGTACGGAGCCGGGTCAGCTCCTCCTGAAAGGTCTTCTCCAGTCCCTTTTTGCTGCTGATCAGGAACTGGGGGAGCTTGGTCGCAATATTGATCTTGTCGCGGATGTGGTTGCGCTCAAAGATCTCCCCGATCGCGGCTTCACTCCCGGGATAGATGTAGGCCGTATCGTAATAGTTGACACCCGCGCGATAGGCGGTCATGATCTCCCGCTCCGCCTTGTCGATGTCGATATTTCCCCCTTTTGTCGTAAAGCGCATGCAGCCGAAGCCCAGGATGGAAAGGGGCTTCCCGTATTTATCATTTCTGTATAGCATTTCTTTTCTCCCTGTCAATGCTGTTTCAGTGCCTTGTCCTTCATGGTCATGGTCTTCATGGTCATGGTCAGGCTGTTCGAAATAACGACTATGTATTCTTATAATACAGAATACACGTTCCTTATGATCCTGGCAAACCCGACAGACTTTGCAATCCAGACAAATCTGACAGACTTTGCAATCCAGACATTTCCGGTGATTCTGCCTTCGCTTTTTTCCTGAACCAATAAGGAGACGGCCCCGATAAGCATGGTCGTCTCCCGATTTCTCATTCTAGATCACCGTATATATTTGTCCGCGTCCTCCATGACATCCCGGATGGTCACGGACCGCATCTGCGCTTCCATGGCGTCCTGGATCTTCTTAAGTCTGTCGTCGAGGATGTTGTGAATATTTCTGCCGACCGGGCACTGGGGGTTGGGGTTTTCATGGAAGTGAAAAAGCTGGCCCTCTTCGACGCTCTCCACTGCAGTATAGACGTCGAGGAGGGTGATGTCGGCAGGGTCTCTCGCCAGGTCTGCGCCCCCGCTTCCCCTCTTTACTTCGACGATGCCGGCTTTTTTCAGTTGCTGGAGGATACGGCGGATCACGACCGGATTGACGTTGACACTCGACGCGAGGAAGTCGCTGGTCGTTTTCATATCTTTTTTGAAAGTCTCAATACATATGAGGACGTGGACGGCTATGGTGAATCTGCTGGATATCTGCATGATTTTCTCTCCTGCCGGTGCTTCTGCGCCGGGCCGGCATGATTGTAATGTTTGCTGTTACAAAGATAGCACAGGTTACATGCCCTGTCCACAGGCATGACAAAACAGCGGGCCGGGCAGCCCGCTGTTTTTAGTACACACATTGTGAGACGGAGGACTGGCTCCGGATTACACAATTTGGTGAGTTCAGACCTTATGAATGTCTGAAATAATCTCACCCAGGTCTCCATCCACACAGATGCTTCTGTCCGCGATCTCCTGCGGGCAGAAGGCCTCTCCGTAATTGAGGCAGGCGTAGACCGCCCTGTCATTTGCCATGGTCATCTGCCAGAAGGGGTATTTGATAATGACCGGGGTGTTGGCCCCGACACCGAGTTCCAGGTAAAGGACATGGAGGTTTTCATGGCGCCGAAGGAAGTCCGCGTAGGCGGCCGAAGCCCGGTGCCAGCCCTCGTCCTCGACAAAGGTATTGTCCGAGCGCAGGTTCATGGTCACATCCGACCCGTCCACAGGGCATGTCGGAATCAGTTCAGACGGGATCCGCATCAGGAGTTCTCCGTCCTCCGGAACCCTGAAGATTCCCTGCTCATCCCTGCGGAAGCCCTGGGCCTCCAGGGCTTTCATGACCCATTCCTCGTTGTCCCAGGTCATGCGGACAGCGGGGTTGACACTCTGAAAAAGGCCGTAGTCCCCCTGGGTGTAAAAAAGTCTCTTTTTGTCAAATCCGGCCCGCTGAAACTGGTGGTCCACGTTGGTGGTGATGACGAAATAATCTTTATCGCGAACCAGGTCCAGGAGGTCCCTGTAGACAGGTCCGGGCGGATCCATATAGCGGTTAAAGTAGATGTTTCTGGCCCAGAAGGCCCAGGAGACCTCCGGCTCCAGGTGCATCACATAGAAGCCGCCTGAATACATATCGTGAAAACCGTATTTTTCTTCGAAATCAAAAAAGTATTTCCGGAACCTCTCCCCGCTGTAAGTAAATCCCGCCGAGGTGGAAAGGCCGGCACCGGCTCCGATGACGATCGCGTCGGCATCTGAGATCTCCTTTTTCAGCACAGCGAGCTGGCAGCCGAGCCGGCCGATGGGTGTGCCCTGGCCGGCAGACTGTCCGGGTGTCCAGCCGATGGGCTTGCCCTGGCCGGCAGACTGTCCGGCGAGCGGATCCTGCCCGACAGTCCGGTCGATGGATATGCCCTGCCCGAAGTGCCCGGTGGTCATCCGGCCGCTCAGGCTGCGCACGGCTGTCACGCCCCGGCGGATGGTCTCCTGATAGCCGTTAGGCAGGCTGCGTCCGGGATTTTCACGATAAGAGTTCTTCATAAATGGAACGATCTTCTTCCTTGAAAACATTAAAAATCACCCTTTCCAACATGCCGGGATTCTGCCGCATCCACTCCTCCACCGTATTCACAGCGATCTGTGCCGCTCTGCGATTGGGAAAATGGAAGACGCCTGTGGAAATGCAGCAGAAGGCGACGGTCTTCAGGCTGTTCTGCGCGCACAGGTCCAGTGTGTTTTTATAACAGTCGGCCAGGTCCTGTTCCAGGGCAGGTGTCAGTCTGCCCTGCACGATCGGGCCCACAATGTGGACCACTTTTTTGGCCGGGAGGTTGTATCCGTCTGTCAGCATGGGGACGGCAGTCGGCTGTTCATAATTTCGTCCGCAGCGCATGCGGAGCTTTTGCATCTGCCGGTAACAATCCGCCCGGAGCTGGATCCCGGCATAGGTGTGGATGCAGTTGTCGATGCAGGTGTGCATGGGGACAAAACAGCCCAGCATCTGCGAATTGGCCGCGTTCACGATCGCGTCCACGGCCAGGCAGGTGATGTCGCCCTGCCAGATGGACATGCTGTCCCGGATCACCGGGATTTCCGACAGGCGGACGATGCCTTTTTCTGCGGCACGTTCCTGAAGGTACTCGTCCTGAATGCGGAGCACGTCTTGAGGAAGAGCTTTCGGCATGCGGATATTCATGAGCGACCGCAGGAGCCTGCGCCTGTCCTCCCGGTCTGCCGGAGTGGCCAGATCCTTATATTCGCCGGAGTCTGCCTTGAAGGCCTCGACAAGGCGGGCAAGGCGCTGATCCTGCTTGAATTCTTTGTCCTGCCGGTTTTTATCGGTCATGTCATCCTCTTTTCTGCTTTCCTCTTCCGGGAATTCGGTATGGGTTTCATTTATCTCGAAATCCGGTGCCCTTACTTATCTTTCAGGAATCAGCTGTCGATCTCGGCATCCGCTGCCGTGTACTCCTCCAGGGAGTTTTCTCTGACCTGGATGCAGATATAGCTGATCGCGGAATCCGCTGCCGCGGAGAACTGTCTCTTCGCTGCGGGAGCAATGCGGATCCAGTCGCCTTCCTTCAGGTCGATGATCTCTCCGTCGATCACTGCGGTTCCCTTGCCGGACAGGATCAGGTAGATCTCTTCGTTCTTTTTGTGGTGATGCACAAAGGGCACGCCCACGCCGGCCGGAAGGTTGTTGACGCTGATCTCCGCCCCGGTCAGACCAAGCTGGTCATGAAGCTCTGTCCTTGCACCATCTGCTGCGCTCACCTTAGTATAATTTGCCATTTTTCTTTCCTCCTGTAAATATTTCTGTTTTGGTCTGCCATGTTTACAGCTGCGTTCCGGTTCTACAAAAACATGATCAGCCTGAAGAAGTTTTGTAGTAACTTCGGCTGATACAACGCATTATAAGGAGTCTTCGTTGTAATGTCAAGTATTACAACAATTTATTTTTAGATTTTTTTCTTCTGTCTTTTTGGAGATATGTCCGCATCTTCACGCCGCCGGTCATGCGCCTTTTTGAAAAAATGACATAAAAAACAGCCGCGCAGGATCCTTTATTCCTGCGCGGCTGCCGCCGGCTCAAAATGAGTCAGATTGATACGTCCCCGCGACTCACCTTCGGTTGTTACAAAGGGGCGGCCCCGGTGTCACCCTGCCCGGATGACCCGGTAGCGGTCGCCGCCGACGATGTTCATCATGTTTGCGTAGGGGTCCATCTCGCCGGACATGACCTGCGAGAAGATCCTGGGTGTGCATCCGGAGACCAGGGCCACGCCGCGCTCGTTCATACGGACGGGCTGCTGGCGGTTACGGGACTGGACGTTCCAGAACACGACCCGGGGCAGGCGGTAGCCGTGCCGCCGGTACATGGCCTGCGCATGCTCAAAGTTGGTCTGAGACGCGCCGTGTGCACAGGCGTCGAACTCCATGTCGGACACGATGTAGAGGGTGGACGGCAGGTCCCTCTGGGGCACGCGGTTGGCCACGGCCGTCCGGAGGATCAGGTCGAAGACCGCCGCCAGGTCTGTGTTGGCGACCTCGTTGAAGGAGCGGCAATAACGGACCTTCTCCACGATATCCCGTCCCCGGATCTCCACAAGCTGCGGGGACATGGAGAAGGTGATGAAGTGGTTATGGAAGGCGCCTGTGTTGCGCTCCGCAAAGTAGATGGCCAGGGACTGGGCGACTGTCGCCGGAGCGGGGTCGCCGCCCCAGTACATGGAGCCGGAGCCGTCCGCCACGACGATGGCGTTCTCGTCGCGGGTGAAGTCCTCCAGGGCGTTCCAGGTCACATCCAGGGCCTCCCGCTCGTTCTCTCCCGCCCTGTAGGCGGCTGCGACGATCTGGTAGGGCATGAGGGTGCCGGTGTGGAGCGAAGCCCCGCCGGTCCGGACCTGTGCCATGAAGTCCCGGTAGCGGTCATGGTCGCAGCGCACAAAGGCGCGGCGGTACTTGAACATGGCGCCGGAAGGCTGCCGTGCGTAGTCAAAGGTGTAGTCGCGCTCGCGCAGGTTGTTCTCGATAATGCGGATCTGCGCCCGGAGGGCGGACAGAGCCCTGCGGTAGCGGGCGTCGTTCATGCCGAAGGCACGGGCCAGCTGCTTTGCCATCCGGACAGTCTCCGCGTTGGAGGCGTTCACGGAGGGCAGCCACTTGCCGAGGAGGGAAACCTGTCCGCCCTCCTCCAGTGCCTGCATGTCTCCCAGGAACCGGCGGTGGAGCAGGGACTCCGCCTCCTCACGGGCCGGTGTATCCAGAAGGACCAGGATGTCATCCCAGCGTCCGTACTCCGCGATATAGGGAAGGTTCCGGATCAGGGAAGCCTTCTCGTGGTCTGCCAGCCAGCGGAGCAGGGTCCGGAAAACCGCGCGCTCTCCCAGGCCGCCGCGGATGTCACGGGCATAGAAGAGAATCTTCATGGCCAGGTCGGGATCCTCGGCATAGGCCCGCAGAAAGCGGTCTGCGATCTCTGTATCGGACTGCGCGCGCAGGGCGCCGATGGACGCGAACAGGTCCAGGCAGTCAGAGCCGGATGTGCGCAGGGTCACCGCGCCGTTCTCCGTAAAAGTGCGATTCATTGCGTTCTTCAGAAACTGCAGCATGAGCTTCTCCTCCTTTCTCGTTTTTTTCGGCCGTCGGGTCCGTCAAAGGTTTTGACCGGATCAAACGGGAACAAGGCACGTTTTTTCTGCCGGAAGCGCCCAGGCTTGTGCAGGAATCGAACCTGCTCCGCAATACTTAAAAGGTATTTGCATAATCTTTGCTGTGCGTGCCTTTTTATCCCATTTTTCCATTTAGATTCAAAGCACGGTTGTTTGTTTTTTCGCTGTGATCGTTTTCACCACCGCATCCCGGGGGAGCGGGCAGGTCTGAAACCTGCAACTGCGCCGTAATGTGATCGGAACTGTATTTGCTGTCCGTGCTTTTCATATCTGTACTTTAGCATTTAAAAAGAGTGCTTTCCCGGGAAAAAAGTTGCGAACGAACAATTCTATACAAAATCTTTTTCAACCGTTTTTTAATAATGTTTTGCAAATGATTCTCATAAGTTCTCTCAAAAAAGGAAAAGCCGTACCGGCCCGGAGGGTCAGTACGGCGAGTCGAAAGAACCACGAGAACCGTCCCTGGTGGTTCATTTGAATAGCAGGCCTTGTCTTTCGATGCGGTCCCGCAGGAGGATGATGAAGCTTTCCGGTTCCGTGACCCTGATCACAGGGCCGAAGGAGAGGATGCGGATGACCATTTCTGTCTGGTCCTGTCTGTCATATTTGAGTGTGACCAGGTATCTGTTTTCGTCCAGTCTTTTTGTCTCTTTTTCCAGGTGGGAGAAATGGAGGAGGACGCGCTCCAGGGCATTGCGCCGGTCATGTAGTTCGAAGGTGACAGAGGCTTTGGGCGGGTCTTTTTGTGTGTTTTTATTTGTGACTTCCAGGTCACCGGCTTTCTCCAGGTTCCTCGGTTCACACTGTGTGATCGAGGACAGGTTGATGGTCCAGCGGCGTCTGCGCCCCGAGGCGATCAGGCGGAAGCGGTCGTCTTTCTCCGAGTATTCCAGACAGGAAGGGGTCACGACCAGCCGCAGGCGGGAATGCATCCTGGTCTCGAAGCAGACCTCGAGTTCGCGGTTTTCGCGCAGGGCCCGGAGGATGGTGCGAAAATGAAATATATAGCCGGGATCCCGGTAATCGTCCCCGTCCGCATAGCGGTCATAGTAGACGACTGTTTCCGCACTGAAGAGAGGCTCCACATCCTCAAGGCCTGTCATGTCAGGCTCGAAGAGGCGGATCCTAGGGTCCTGCAGCAGAGTCTTCATCCAGCGTTTTTCGAGCAGGGTCAGGGGCATGGAGGGTTCATTTTGCAGCGGTGTCGAAAGGTCACTGCGCAGCAGTCTCCACCTTTCCCCTTTCAGCCCGTCCGGGATGGACAGCAGACTCTCCCCGAAGGCATGCTCCTGTACCAGGGCATTCAGCTTTTTTTCGGTGAGGGTACCGCGCACCGCCTCCTCGAGGATAGCGGCGACGGCCTGATAATAGCTTCCGTAGATTTCATGAAAGAGCATCCGTCATGTCTCCATCTGTCGTTACTGTGTCTGCGCCGCCGGGATCCGGCTCGCTCGTGTGTGGTCCGGTTGCATCGGTACTGTTTCCGATTGCACCGGTACTGTTCATGCCGTACATGCCGGCCAGCGCATCGAAGTCCGCCCGGAAGCGGTCGATGACCCGTCGGTCCGTGCACTGCAGGTCCGCGATCCGGCCGGTAAAGGTGCGCAGCCAGGGCAGCATTTCCAGGGCGTCATAGACATCCGCCGAGAAACGCCAGTGGCTGTCATCCAGCTTTTTCACTGTCCCGCAGCGTTTCTCCCGCTCAAGTCTCTGCACAATGAAGTCCTCTCCGGGTCCTGCCAGGACGGTCATCTCAATATGCTGGAGCGGCGCAGCATTGCTGCCTGCAACGCCCCACACGTGGGAAGTAAACGCATCCAGTTCCTTCGAGAGGTCTTCCGGAGGATCAGTCTTCTCTCCTGTTTTCACATTGTCGATCAGATCTGCCCGGTAGAAAGTAAACCGGATATGCGGGGGCGGGTCTGCGGCCGGGCCGGATGAGGAAGCTGCGGGGGCGCCCGGCGCAGGGCCCGCGGACTGACCGGTTGGCGAGGCTGCGGAGGCGCCCGGCGCAGGGCCCGCGGACTGACCGGTTGGCGAAGCTGCGGGGGCGCCCGGCGCAGGGCCCGCGGACTGACCGGTTGGCGAAGCTGCGGAAGCGCCCGGCGCAGGGCCCGTGGACTGACCGGGTCGGCGTGTGCCCCCATGTCTGCCCGCCATGGAGCATGCCAGCAGGTACTGGCGGCCCGTCTGTGTGCCTATGTAGATTCTGAAAGGCAGAACCGTGATCTGCTGCCTCTTGTGGACCGTCAGTGTGACCATGCGGCTCTCCCGGATGGCGGCAAACAGGTCGTACAGGATCTCGCTGTCCAGGGCATTCAGGATATAGTGGTGCTTGAAACGGAACTTCTGAAACCGCTCCGGCATGCGGTCCCGGAGAAAGGAGCCGATCACGCCAAGCGGTGCAGCTTCCTGAAAAAAAGCCGCCGCGGCGTCCCAGGAAGCGAGATCTGTACGGTCCTCGCTGCGCCTGTAGATGGTCTCGCGTCCTTTTTTCCGCAGCTCAACAAGGCCCAGAGACGCATACTCTCTGAGCTTTTTTCGGACCGTGGATTCATCCGGCATCGAGTCATCTTCAAAATCCGACAGCCGCTCCGACAGCTCATCCATCAGACCTGTGATGGACAGGCCTTCCCGGCTTTCCGGACCGTCCAGGATATCCAGAAGGTGAAAGTGCAGCATGATGTCCCGGTCCGTGAAGCTCCTGGTCCGAAAGGCCCGGTAAAGGGGATTTTCCGGGATCGCCCTGCTGTCGACAGACAAAAAGACACGGCGGCCGCTCTCATCCTGCCCGAAGGACATGTAGTCGCCCAGCCAGCTCTCGATGCGCCGCCGCTCATTGTCGTAGCTTCTGGCGCTCTTTGCCGTATATTCATCCCGGTGACGGAATCCGTGCACGTAGAAGGAGCGCAGATAAGCGCGGATCCTGCCGAAATTTTTGATCAGTTCACTGTAGGCCATGTCTTCTCCAATCGGGTGCGTCATTGTGCTATAATCAGGCTACAGCTTTTTTATCATTTTGCATAGAGGTTACTGATTATGGATAAAAATCTCGTAGTGGCGAAATTCGGGGGGACATCGGTGGCGGATGCCGGTCAGTTCCGCAAAATCCGCAAGATCATACAGTCGGGTCCGGAGAGAAGGTTCATCGTCGTCTCGGCGCCGGGGAAGCGCTTTCCGGGAGACATCAAGGTGACAGACCTGCTGATCGAATGTTATGAAAAGGCCGCTTCGGGGGAACCGTTCGCGGAAGTGCTGGACCAGGTCAGGATGCGGTTCAAGGACATCACTGACGGGCTGGATATGATCTTTCCTCTGGACGAGGAATTCAGGGTCCTGCGGAAGTCGCTGGAGACGGCGCCGGAGCGGGATTACACGGTCAGCAGGGGCGAGTATCTGACCGCCAGGATCATGGCGGAATATCTGGGCTTTACCTTTGTCGATCCCGCCTGGTGTGTCTGTTTCGAGGAGGACGGTCAGCTCAACGCGGATATGACCCGGCGGACCATGCGGGCGTCGCTCCTGCCTCTGCAGCGGGCCGTGATCGCGGGCTTTTACGGGGCGGATATGGAGGGAAGGATCCATACCTTTGAGCGGGGAGGTTCGGACATTACAGGGAGCCTGGCCGCCTGCGCGATCCGGGCGGACCTGTATGAGAACTGGACCGATGTATCCGGTCTGTACGCGGCGGACCCCAGGGTCGTCCGAGACCCTGCGCCGGTCGCCTATATGAGCTACAGAGAGCTCCGGACCCTGTCCTATATGGGGGCCTCGCTCCTGCATTCCGACGCGGTGCTGTCGGCCTCCGAGATGGAAATTCCGATCAATATCCGCAATACCAACAGGCCGGAGGAGGCAGGCACCATGATCACCCGCCACCTGCCCCACGGGGTCACCAAGCACAAGGTGACCGGCGTCTCCGGCAGAAAGGGCATGTCCGTCCTGCAGATCGAAAAGGTCATGGTCAGCGACGGCTCCGGTTTCAGCGCCCTGATGCTGGATATCTTCAAGGAGCGCAATCTCCCCTTCGAATACTGCCTGACCGGGATCGATTCGATCACGCTGGTCATCCGCAGAGACCTGCTCGACAGCTGCAAAGACGATCTGTTTGAGGAGATCCGGGAAAAGCTGCACCCCGATTTCATCGGCCTGCGGGAGGACCTCTCCCTGATCGCCGTGACGGGCGAAAAGGCGACTGAGTCCAGCGATGCCAATGTGCGGGTGCTGGAGCGTCTCACGGAGCGGGGGATCGAGATCGTCACGATCAACCAGGGCGCCGGCAAGCTCAACCTCCTGATCGGGGTGCCGGAGGACCGGTATGAAGATGCCATCCATGCCATTTATGAGTACCGGCAGGGGGGC
>OCTW013388023.1_pt1 | contig 14625 bp, 31 predicted proteins | sample 1539671 | NCBI WGS metagenome assembly OCTW01 (sample SAMN02144230, study PRJEB22623) | gut metagenome | biome: sheep rumen | host: Ovis aries | place: New Zealand
CCAGTCAAAGGTCTGAGGAAGCAGGCGGTTCGATACGACTTCCGTTTCCTTTGCGAATTCCTGTTTCGGGGTCAGCTTGTCGGATTTCTGACGGTTACAGCACATATGAGCAAGCTGTAAATTGCTGATATCCGAGGGATGACCGTTTCTCGAAACAGGTATGATGTGATCTATGCAGGGCGAAAGCGGATGTGGGAATTTCAGACCGAAGTCCACAGGCTTGCCGCATATTCCGCAGACAGTCTGCGAGGCATATATTTTCTTCTTGTTGGATTCAAACTGCGCTCTCTGAGTGCCGTTGTGATCGGGACGAAGATTCGGTTTCGCCATGCTCCCACCTCCTTGAAATTGGGTATAAAAATAGCACTTGCAACTTAGTTTCAAACTTGTTGCAAATGCTTTTATTCTTTAAACAGGCTTTCGCCTGATTCAGAAACTATATTCAAAAGGTCTTGAAGCATATTCTTGACTTCAATGCCTTCTTCGTCTGCTCCATTGTAAATCACTTCATATTCCATTCTCCTCACCTCCTTCAAATGGGTATAAGAAAACCGCTCATTGCTGGGCGGTTTTACATCAATTTGATTCCTTTTTCTTTTTCTGCCTTTTTTAATTCAAGATAATTGCGAAAAGACTCTTTTGCTTTTTCTGGCGCTTTATCTGTAAGATATGGTTTTTCATTTTCATCATAGTCATACCATTCAGAATTAGTCATCCAGTATAAGTAAACGTCACCTTTTACCATATCATCACACTCCCATTTTTAAAGATTTAATAAAATCAACACAAATTTTTCTTGGTGAACTACTTCCGTAATACTCTGCAAAGCACTCTGCAATATATTCACCAAAATCGCCTTCTGCTGCATATAAGCACAATCCGTCTTCAATCCACTTATCGGCTTGTTTTCTTGTGTAATACCTGCCAAACGAATCTTCAAATTGTCTTTTCACTTGTTGTTTAGGCTGTAAATTCTCAACGGCTTCAAAGCGATGACCAAATTCGTGAAAAATATTTTCCCTATAAGTTGTTCCTCTTGGATGATAATGATTTTTTATATCCTCGGCATATGCCTCTTGAAATAACTTGAAATTATTATAATAAACAGGATTGAGATGTATTGTACCTGTTTGGTGAACATATGCAGCATAAACCTCTTTTGTCATACCATCTGTAATACCGAAATCAAGTTTCAAGCCCTTAAAATATTCTGGATAATCAGCTTTAAGCCTACTGAAATCCTCCACTATTTCAAGTAAATGCACGTTGCTTTCAGTATAGTTTTCAAAACCTGTGATATCTGTAAAGCCCATTTCCAACAACGACGCTTTAAAATCAGCTATCTCCTGTTGTGTTGCAGGATTCCTTGATTCTATTATATCATTTTCCACAGGAATGTCAATAGACGAACTGTTAAATTTAAACCCTCTGATTTTTGAAAGTTTCTCCTGCTCCAACGCCCTCGCCTGCTCACGGGAAATAACAGTCGGCTTCTTGTAGCTGATCTTCTTCGGCTTCTCCCATGTCCTCTTAGACCACACATCCTGTCTCTGCCTGCCGTTCTCATAAATAACGGAACAGCCGCAGTTGTCATGCCTGCGGTAAACGTCATGGGGTTCTTCTCCGTAGACGTAGCGCCCTGCTATGGCGGTACACCACTTACAGCATTTGCCGTCGGTCTGGCGGTCAATGTAGCATTTCAGACCTGCTTTACTGCGGAAACGAGCGTTAGTCTCCATATAATCATCATGATGCGACATGGAGATATTCGCAGTTCCGCTCCTTGCCCTGCGCTGAATAGTTTCATCGGGAACGGTAGGGTCTGTGAGGGAATGGCTGAACTGCTGAACCCGTTCAAGGGGAAAATCCGCAGTCTGAGGGCGGATGTTTATGCCGTTCTTCTTGTCGATGTTGGTCTGCACCTGAGATAGGATGCTGTTCGTATGGTCGAAGCTGTCACGGAGAATATCAGCCGCCGCCGCTTCACGGTCGGTCAGATCAAGGACGTTCTCCGATAGGCACTTGCCGAGAAGTTCCGAATAGATACGGGAATAGTCTGCGGTATCCTTGAATGTGGCATTGCCGCTCTGTATGCGCTTCATTATGGAGCGGAGCGAGGGATTTGCGGCCATCTTCTGCTGTATCAGCTTTCTGAGATCGTCGCTGTTCACTGTGCATCACTCCTTATCTGAAATGGGGGACGAGCCGCCTTGTAATGCAGCAGCTTCGCTCACTGACGTTCGCTTTTCGCTGTTGCGGCGGCTTCTTCCCCCAAGCCCCCTGAATCACTTTCAAGCCCCGTCAGACGGTGGATGTTGTCAGCGCCCATGAAGTCAGGAACTGCCTGATTTATTTTCAGTATCGCATCACCTGCCGCACCCAGAGCCGCAGAATCAGGCTCAAATATCGGAAGCCATTCGGGAACAGTATTAGCAAACGCTCTGCGGTCATACTCGATACCGTCACGGATGCAGGCGGCGAGGTAGCCTGCATTGAGGAAACCCACACCGAAAGTGCGCTGAGCTTTACGTGCTGTGAGGCGGAGCTGTTCGTGGCTTGCCTTTATTGCATCATAGCTTGCAGGGTTCGCTGTTGCAAAGCCCAGATCGTCAATGGTCAAACCTGTCTCACCTGCAAATATGGAAGCGTATACTTTCAGTGCCTCCACGAATGGGGACATACTCTGAGCGGAGAACTGTCCGACTGTGGGCTTTTCGCCTCGCTCATCGGCACTTATCGACAAGAATGACGAGATAGTCGCCGCTCTCTTGTTGAACTTTGCTGTCGGCGAAAGTCCGAGAATGTATTTCTGTGGGAAGCTGTAAAATTCCGAGCATACGTTCATTCGTCTGAACGTCCTGAGAACATCCTGTGTTATATTCATGCAAGACCTTGATATTCGTGAGTGTCCGAACGGACGCTTGGCATCGGGACGGTTGATTATCGGCACAAGAAGCGCAAAGGGCGCATTATGTGTGAACTGCTGAGAAAGCCTGCCGTTCACATAATAGTCGGTCTGATAGGGACGGAAATATGCTTCAAGCACAGGTTTGTCATGCTCGTCACGCTCCAGAACCGCATAGCCCTCAGTGAGCATTTTTGTCACAGGGTCGATAATTCCCGTAGCACTGCCGCCGTCAATGACCTGAAACGTGGGATAATTCGTATCATCCCAGCCGATGTAGATGAAACTGCAAGATGTGATAAGTCCCGAAAGTATAGCATCATCGAAAAGAATATCAGAATTGTTCAGCCTGTATATTTCACCGATGGCGAAATCGTCATTCCTGAATCTGTCGAAAGCGATACGATCCGCAACGCTGTCAACAGCCTTTGCACACCAGCCCAGTGATGCCGCCATCCAGCGGAACTCCTCAGGAAGGATACTGCTTGCATCCTCTACGCTCATTTTCATGTCATAATATCGATATCTCAGCCGCACACGGTTTGCTTTTGATGTCAGCTTCTTTTTGAGAAACGGGATTCCGTATTCCATGTTACACCACCTTTCAGCGAGAAATTTGAGCAGTGACGCTGTGAACTCCGCCCTGCTCCGCATGGGGGATACCTCCCCCCCATGTTCCCATAACAGAAATACCGCCACTAATGCGACGGTACTTCTGCAAGGAGTATTAAAAATGTCAATCAGCCAATGGTTGCAGATGTCGGAGTCGAACCGACTGTTTCAAGGTTATGAGCCTTGTGAGATGACCGTTTCTCTAATCTGCCGCTTGTGGACTGTCCACTGAGAGCTATGGGCAGTCCGTTCTGAACAATAGAAAGGAGACATACATAGAAGAAGGCGGAGGCAAGGGAGCGGCCGCTCCCGAAAGTCTGCCTTTGTCTGTTCCGCCTGCTTTCTATGATACGATTATATCACAACCAATACTGTATTTCACTGTATTTTACTGTAATTTTTTCCGGGACGGAAATATTTTTCAGTCCTTCGGAATGAAACTTATACACTGCCTCCGCTGAGTAGCCCATTTTCTCTTTTATACCCTGTTCAAGAAGTTTCCCTGTATCCTTGTCATATCTGTTTTTCCACGGCATATAGAGAAGATAGCGATCTGTAAGAACTTCCTTTTGCATTTTGTCGGAAATGCCGTTTATAGAGGACTCTATCTCAAAACGGATGGAAACAAGAATAGAAATTATCTTATCCGTTTCGGCTTCATAGTCTCTGACACTTGCGACAGCCCTGCCGAGAGCATCATTTCCGCCGCCTGAGCCGCCGCTGTTTGAATAGTCGATACTTCTTCCATAAAGGCTGTCACGATGCTTTGCCGCAAGTTCTCTGCGTCTCTGTATCACCTTGTCTATTCTGTAAGCAAGTTCCAGATATTCCTTAGTCGTCAATATCTTCATCCTCCAGTCCGAGTTCCAAACGGTACTCCGTTATTTTACCGAACGGCTCATAGGTTATGGACACCGCAACTGCGAGAGCCATGCCCAGAGCGCCGATGAATGTTCCTAAAACAAAATCCATGCTGTTCACCTCCTTCTGCGTTTATCGCTCTGCCGGCACTTCATGCTGATGTGCGCCGCCCTGCGCTTGACCGCACGGATGAAGTCAGCCTCGTCCATTATCGCCCTGCGCTTTTCGTGTTCGCTGTCGAGCTGTTCCCGATACTGCTTGTATCCCTCACAAACACTATGGCAATGCGGCACACGCTTCGGACAGTCCTTGCAGGGTGCGGTTATTTTTTCGGGCATGATCGTTCACGTTCCTTTCTGCGTTTCGGGAAAACCTGCGGCGCATTCATTGCATTTTCCGCATCTTCAAGCGACAGGAACAGCTTTTTGCCGATATCTTCAAGCTGATAGCCGATAGTATTATTGCGTGAAAGCTCAGGATAAGGCAGCTCAACATCAATCCTTGCAACGCTCTTGTCATGATAAGCATAGAAGTTCACCGATGCAACTTCCGTTTCAAAAATATCATAAGCGCCGCTGATGTGTTTCAGCAGGATGTAGACTGTATCTCCGGGGAGACACGGCACGTTTATTTCAGGCATCAGTATTCACCTCGCAGGAGCATTGATAACGCCAAATAATTCATATGGCAGCATATAGCAGGATGAGTGCATTCTTCAAACGATAAGAAAAACATTCCTGCACACTGATACATTTCCCATTTATAATCATCAAGTGTTTTCATCATTTGCCCTCCTGTTCATGCTTTTTAAGAGTTCTCCCTTTTCCTTTATCAGCCTGTCGCACTCCTGCATCAGCACTTTGTTTTCTTCTCGCAGGTCTTTGAGTTCCTTAAACCACTCTGCAAGCTGTCTGTGTTCTGAGGCACACTTAGCACATTTTTCTCTTGCTTTTACGTTCCGCTTTTCCTCGCAGTATCCATGATTTTGAGTGCTAAGATATTCCTGTCGCTCTGCCACTTCCATTGCGTGAGCAATTGCTTCATCAATCGTCATTCCGCATCACCGTCCATTCTTGCACCGCAGTTGGGACAGTAGTTTTCTTTGTACGCCTGTCTTTCATCACACTCAGAGCAAACATAACTTCCGTAGGGATTGCCAAATTCAGGAGAACTATCCCATATCCACCGCCCATGCTTCACAGGCTGTACGTCTACGGATGGCATCTGATCTATCCGTCTTGCTGCTGTTCCATACGCTTCTTTTACAGGTGGATAGATGTATGCGGCTTCTAAGTCTTTCATCTGTGTATATGCTTCGTGTTTGCTTATATACTCATCCATTGTCATTACCTCCGATCAGTTTTAAGGCTTCTGCTTCATGGATCCATTGGCACTCATCTGCCAGATTTCCGCCATTGAGTTTACATTCGGCGCAAGTCCAATTTGACAGACAGTGCCCAGCTTCATCTTCAAACTGCTTAGACGTAATTCTGAAATCCTCAACCGCCGCTTTCAGCACCCTTTTCAGCTCCCTGTTCTCGTTCTCCAGATCTGTTATGCGCTTAGCCTGTGAACTCATGTAAAGCATATCTGTATCAGTCATTGTTATCACTCCTTTCCGACAGCCTTAGCTATCCTGTCATATATCTCCTTAGCCTTGTTGGTATCCTTGTAGTTGACGAATATCGCCGCTTTGAGGACGGGTCTTGTCTCACGCAGGATATCCTCCAGCTCCTTTATGTAAGCCCTGATCTCAGGCTCGTCCATCCATTTGTTGTTCAGGTTCATTTTTTCTCCTCCAGTGATTTTTCAAGGGCAGTTATCAGGAGCTTATATTCTTCCTCGTTCAGCTCCTTGAATGCTTTTATCAGCTCAACCATTTTGTCGATGACAGCCTTGACCCTGCACAGGCTCTCGAATTTTTCAACTGTCATTTTCTTCCTCCTCTCTGTTTATAGTGCAACCGTGGCAGACGGGGCATTCATGGGGCGGTGTGCCTCTTTGCAGTGCGCCGCAGTTGGTACACTGAAACCATCTGACACCGCTCCTGTCCTGCCAGTAAAAAACGAATTTGCTGTCCATTGCTTTCACCTCAGAATCTGCCGCTGAGCGAGCGGCGGCGCAATCACGATTCGGCGCAAGCGCCTTACTTTGTACGTTAATGCTGATCTGCTTTCGCTCGACGGCATTATTTTTTATTAATCAGAATCTGTTTATCAGGCATTTATACTTGTCCATGCTGTGGTCGATAACGGCAACGTTGTCCTGTTCCATCCACTTTCTGGCAACGGCTTCAACGTCATTGAGGGGCTTGCCCTTTTCCGCATACCAGCTTTCAACACGCTGTACGTACTTTTCAACATTCTCCTCCCCGTAATCGTAAATGAGTGATTCGAGGGGAGAGCGTGAGAGGGCGGCGGGGGAGTGTGGCTTATTTATTACATTCACATTCTCATTCACATTTACATTATCATTTACATTTACATTACCATTAACATTTACATTAACAGCTTGTTTTGCTTGTTTTGCTTGATTTGCTTGTTTTTCATAGTCGGAAACGGCATTGTTGAAAACTGCATTTTCACTCATGTTTTCGCTGTTTTCGGATGTTGAAAACTCAGGACAAGCATTTGCTTGTTTTGTTTGTTTTGCTTGATTTGCTTGTTTTTGCGGCTCAGGTTGTTTTTCGGGTTGTTTTTTTGCATTATTATTTCCTTTGGGAGCGCCACCCTTTTTTCCTGCTTCACTTCTCTTTTCACGGATGGTATTCCATTTCTCTGAATCACGGTCAATCTGTGCAATTATGAAGCCGAATGCCATTGACAGCATCCCGTCATCCGTTTCAAGTTTATCACCGTTTTCGCAGTAACGCAGAAGCGCCTTAATAAGTTTGCCTGCCTGCTCATCCGAAAGCATATCCCACTGTTTTATTGTGTCAAGATAAAGAATAAAGCTCTTTTTTTCGCCCATATCCACCCCACCTTTCTTTTTGAAAAACGTTCATTCAAAACGGCACATCCCCGTCGCTGAGGATCTCCTCGAACTCGCTGAGGTTGCCGTAGTTCATCTGCTGTGTCTGCACACCTGCATTCTGAGCCTGCTGTACTGCTCTCTGAGCCTCCGCAGAGGGTGGGGCAGTATTGTTATACCCCGAATTATTGTCAGCCTTAGAACCGCAGAATTCGACGTTATCCACATAGACATCCGTTGTGTAATGAGTAACATCGGAATGGACTCTGTCCTGATAAGAACCTGTCCTCAGACTGCCCTCCAGCGCTATCATTTTGCCTTTTGAAAAGTAGCGTGACACAAACTCAGCAGTCTGTCTCCATGCCACGCAGGTGATGAAATCCGCCTGTCTTTCGCCCGTATTCTTATCCGCAAAACGTCTGTCAGCGGCAACGGTGAAGCGGCACGTTGAAATGCCGCTCTGCGTCTGTTTAAGTTCGGGATCAGCTGTCAGCCGCCCCATCAGAATTACTTTGTTCATGATTTTTCCTCCTTATCAGCTCGAATATCAGCCGTTCAAAGTCAAAGCGCTGTTTATCGGATAATATGCGTTCTCCGATCTTCTCCTTGTACCGCTCATACATCGGCCGTATTTTCGGATGATTTATGTTGATCTGATATCCGTACTTGTTGGACTCGGCGAATATGGATGTATTCTCCTCCGTATGCGCCATTTTCAGTGCTGTATCGTAAGGGATTTTTCTGCCCATTTTTACTTTCTCGGAGCAGTCTGCTTTTTGTAGTTGTGATAATACCAGTAGAATATTTCCAGTATTTTCAGCGCTGTTCTTGCATTGTCGGGAACAAACTCAACAGTGAAGCTGTACCTGTTCCCACACTTCCATGACTGGAGCGTACTGTAAACTGTTTTGCCTATATTGCGTACTTTTCGCCCCTGCTTTTCTGCTTGCGCTTCGGGTATCTCATAGCCTTTGAGACTTTCCCAGCCCGAACATTTTTCAAGGAGGAACGTACACTGATTGGCATTTCTGGAAATGGTATCAAGTTCCTTTTCGATTCGCTCACGGTCGGCGGTGATATTGCCGTAAACCTCATCAATATTAGCTTTTCTCTCGACGATGCAGGAGCGTGAAAAGTCCTTGCCGTCGATGCAGAAGCTGTAATCGCCGAAATCCAGTTTCTGCGCCCTGAACATTATTCCGAGATTGCTGAGGATATCGGTGATATGTTTATTCTGCTGTTCTCTTGTATCAATAATAATGGTCACTTTCTTCATGAATTCTTTTTTCTCATCCGCACTCGACATCGTATACCTCCAGTTCCTCATGATAATTCACAGGCTCGGTCAGAACCTCCGTAAATCGGCAGTAAGGGCAGTCACCGCAACGCTGAGGCTTTAAGTTTCCCTCTTTTATCTGCTGATATCTCGGTGCAAGGGCGATCACTTCATTGAGCGCATTGTCAAGGTCTTCATCGGGTATCCAGTATATTTTTAGTTTTGGCTCAGGCTTTTCTTTGGTGATGGCAGCTATATAAAACGGCAGTGTCCGACCTGTATTCTGACGCACGATCTCACGGTATACCGCTCCCTGAACGTCATAGCCCCAGTAATTGATAAAATGCTGTTTACCGCCTTTTTCAGCGTTCCATATCAGGTCAAAGTCTTTAACGCATTTCAGATCGGTGATGCACATATTTTCGAGGTAGCTGTCTATCTTGATCTTGAACGGCACACCTGCGATCTCGCCTGTCATTATCCGCTGTTTTTCTCCCGACATATATGCCATGAAAAGCTCATCACGCTCAGCTCGCTGTATCATATGATCGGCATGACGGTACTGGGCTTTCAGCTCACCGTTCTTCATGAATATTTCGGAATGCTGTGCCTTGAATATATCCAGTGTTCCCTCGAAATGAGCGTCCACATAAGAGCCGATGAGGAGTGCGTCCGATGGCTCTCTCCTGTACTCGCCGTGAAGCTCCGCAAAAGCGGAAGCCTCACAGCGCTGGAAACTCTTGAACTGAGAACTGCCCATGTATTTCATGCTGTTCTCATGGGAGAAGTAGTTCTCAGATGTCAGCGCAGACGGTATCATATGTAATGCACCTCCATTTCGGAAGAATCGGTAGTTCTTGTGGCAATGAACTGTATGCCCTTTTCGTGGCATTTGCTGTACAGCTTTTCACGGTTCTCAGAGGACAGCTTTTCAGTTCCGTCGATGAGAATGACCTGCAATCCGTTGGGCTTTGAGATAGCCACATCCACACAAAGGCTGAGCTGTTCGCCCTCGGAAAGGTTTGCGACGGGCAGGCCGTGGATGAGCGGTATCCCGTTCTCGACGGTGAAACCCTCGATCGGTATCCTTGCGGTTTCAAGTATCTCTCCGGGAAGTGTTCTCGCAAGCTCGATCTTTCTGGTGAATTCGTCTGATCTCAGGCGGAGCTGTTCAAGCTCGTCCTGCATTGTTTTCATTCTCTTGTACTCGTTCAGATGGCGCTTCATTTCTTCGGCATTGCCGACCTCACTCTGAAGCTCGGTGCAGTCAATGAGGGACTTGTCCATATACTCGTCAGCGACGCTCATATCAGCATCAAGTTTAGCTTTTTCTTCATTGAAACGGCTTTCGGCAAGTGCTTTTTTATCATCCAGCTTTCCCGAAAGGCCCGACAGTTTTTCCTCGCAGGCGGTGATCTGAGCTTTCATTCTTTCGATATCGGAAAGAAGCGTTTCACGTTCTGCCGATATTGCCTTTTCTTCGGCAGATACGGCTATCATCCTGTCGGCTTCCAGCTTGCGGAGTTTGCTGTCATAACTGCTCCTGAACAGCCTTGCACGTTCTATACGGCTGTTATGTTCCTTTATCTGCTCCAGCTTTTTATATGCCGCTCCCAGATCGTAGCTTTCCCATTTATCAGCCTGATAATTTGCAGGGATATCCTTTGCAATATCCTCGATAAATGCCTGTTTGTTGCGGATGTCACGGTTAACATCCTGTCTTTCCCTGAACCACTGTCCGTTCTCGGACTGCATATCGCTGAGGACTTCGAGGATGTTCTGATCGTAGTTTACCCATGACGGTATTTCACCGAATTTCTCACGGATATAATTCATGTCCCAGTCAAACTCGATAAGGTCAAGTATTGCCCTGTTTTTCGCCCTTTCATCCATCTGCGTGAATGCAACAGGGTCAAGCTGTAAAGGAGTGAAAAGCTGTCTGAGGAAGTTTTCGGGAGCCATTACCTCTTTGCCGTTTTCCTTGACTGACTTGTAGTCTGTCTGCTCAGTGCGCTTTTTACGGTCGATGGTCAGTCCCGTGTCGGTCTCGATGAGTATTTCGCCTTCCTTTTCACCTTTGCGTACAATGATATTGCGGTCGGACTTGTTCGTCAAGGCATAACGGAAAGCGTCGATAACGGAAGTCTTTCCAACTCCGTTTGCGCCTGTCAGCTCAACGGAGCGGCCGTCAAGCTCAGTTTCGGTTATTCCGAAAAGATTGCGTATCTTTATTTTTGTAGTCTTCATTTTACTTTACCTCCTGTTTTTTAACGGATCGGGAGCTTTGCAGGCATCCTGCTTTGCTTTCAGTTCCTGAGCGCACTCTGCACACAGCTCCTTGCCGTAACTCTGATGTGTGTATCTCGATACCCATTCCGCATCCTTACCGAATGCCGCTGTTATGGGCTTTCCGCAGTCTGAACAGATAAGGCTCACTGTCTGCTGCTGCGGAACGATGGGACGGATACGAAGTCCGCCCACCGTGTCACGTCCGAACTTGACAGTCGGGTCATAGTATATCTGTATCTTTCTGCCTTTCCAATCCTCGATATACGGTGTTTTATATATCTTCTGGATGGTCTTCATGTTGGTCTTGTTCAGTATGAGCGGCTTATTGCCGTCAGAGAAGTGAGCCACCACTTCTTCCTCTGTCTTGCCGCCGACACCTGTGACCTTTTCCATGCGTACATAGTCGATAGTTGCAATAAGATCATGTCCCTCAGGAATAGAATAATCGCCCATGTAATTAGGATTTGTCATTTTCTTCCAGTGTGTTTTCTCAGCCATTTTCAGCAACCAGCTTTCTGTAATAAAATTCCAGCTCCTCCCGACCATTTGCCCTTTTGAGTATCTGCTCAGGCTTGATTTCGGGGTAGGGAACTATCGCTCCGTCACGGTAACATTCCATTCTGCGGAGTATCCTGTTCAGCTTCACGGAAATGTGAAACGCCAGCTCCCACATGGGGATGGCATGGATATTTTCCATTTGACATTTCTCCTTTTCTGTGGTATGATGTACTTGTGTTAAATTATTTATATCGTTTTTTCGCTCCTCTTGTGGGAGCGTTTTTTCTTTATATGCGCTCCATGACATAGAGTTCGCATTCGCCGTCGGTTTCCTCTTTGCGGAGTTTTGCAGCCGCTCTGATCTCGGCAATATCATCGGATTCGCAGATAAGTTCGCCGAGTTCGACTCCCGTTTCATATGAATCATACAGTAAATATCTCATAATGTCCTCCTTATCTCACAGCGCCCGTGAGCCGCTTCATAGCGTCGAAGCTGTAAACCTTTACACAGTCGCCCTTTGGCACAAAATCGCCGTTCAGGTCATAATTGTCATACCAGCCTTCGGGAGAATTTGTGTCTATCATGAAGAAATATCTGTCCTCGCCGCTGTGTTCGTTTATCGCCTGAGCTATCTCCTCGATCGTGAGCGTTCCACGCTTTTTCTCGACCCAGTAGCCACCGTCTGAATAGTCATACTCGACTGATATTCCTCTTTTCACGGTTTGTAACCTCCTATCAATGCCCTGATGCACTTCAGAACATCATCGGGAATATCCGTGAATTCATCGCCGTTCACGCCGACAACCAGAGCATTGCCGAATATTGGCCTGCCTGCTGTCAGGGATGCACTTGGATTCGGGGACATTCCTCTCAGGACTCCCTCCCTGTTGACTATCATCACAGCCTGATCGGGAACAAGCGTCACGGCTTCGATATATCCGTCAACTTCCGCCTGCAACACTTCAAGCGTGTTTTCAATGTCAAGCTCAGCGATACGGTGTTTTTCGATTTTCAGTGCTTTCATTACTTCTCACCGCCTTTCTTCGGAACTTTCATACGCACAACAGTGCCCTCGTAATGCTCCGGAGCGCAGTTTTCCTTTGCGGATGAACAGATCAGCCCTATGGCATCTTCCACAGGGATATGTGTTATCTCCGAGAATGTTCTTGCCGAACCGATAACTGCGAGAATAGTTTCGGCAAGGATATCATCGCTCTTACCTTTTGCCGCAGTTTCGATTTTCTGATCTTCTATTTTGATAGTAAACATCTCACCACCCCCTCATCACATCAAGAGCGTTGCTGATCTTCTGGTACAGCTCCGCCTTTTTCATATCAAGCTGATACTGCTGACGGTTTATGTCGGCTATTTCGGCTCTGAGGATGTCAAGAGCGGTGGTCAGGTCATTGTTCTTGCGGATGATATCCGCCCCTGCATTGGTTTCGGGCGGTGCTGACGGTTTGGCGTTCCCTACGGTGGGTGCTGTGGCTTTCTGCTTTTTCAGCTTGATCTTAGCAGTGTTGAAGAACTGCGGTTTATAGCCTCCGTGTTCGCAGAGGACGTTGATAATTCCATCCACGGTGCAGTCATTCAGATCAGCCAGTATCTTCAACTGCTCCGCTTTATCCTTCGCCTGACGGTAGCGGACTACAATTTCATCGGGTTTCATGTCCATAGTAATTACTCCTTTTTGATTTTATTTTGCGGACTGCCGAAGGCAGCCCCTACAATGCTTACTGGGCATCCAGCTCGGCAAGTTCAGCCCTGAGCCTTTCCAGCTCCGCTTTTTCCTTTTCGGCATCCTCGGCGGTCATGTATGCGCCGTAGAGCCTTATGTTCTCGTTGTGGTCGCTGATGTCAGCTTCTAGCGCCTTCTTCCTGCGGATGTACCGTGCGCCCTCCGCAACATCCTCTATGCCGCTTTTCAGCAGACACACGGCGATTCCGAGGTAGAAGCCGATTATTGTGTTTATCATTTCAAGCTCAGTTCTCCTTCCATCAGCATTTTGAATTCTACCTTGCAGTACCTTGATATTGCTCTGAAATCATCATAGCTGAATTTCCGCCACGGCTCTTTCATGCGATTAGTCCAGGTGTTTGGCGATATCCCTAACAGCTCCGAAAGCTCAATTACCGAATGCTGTCTCTGGATAAGCTGTAAGTTGTGAAGCAGCCGCTGATGATCTCTCTTGATATCGGTCTGTGTCATAGTGCTCCCTCCTATTCCAATTCATTTTCGCTCAGTTCATCATTATCACTCTCAAGGAAAACATTTATGTCGCCCTCGGCTTCTTCAAGGTGTTCGAGCAGTTCTTTCAATTTTTTGAAATCACTGAGTTTGCTTGATCTTCCGTTGCCAATACTAAAGCACATCTTCATAACTTCCGATTTTATTCCGCTTATGATGTACGAAAGTTTTTCTAATTCGTTCATTTTCATGCTCCTTTCAGAAAAATATTGATAAAATAGGTCTGACCCTTGCCTGTGACTTTGGTGGTCTTGGTAACTCTCACCGAGCCGTCGGGATTGCTGATACTGCGCTCCTTGACCTCGAACAGCTTCATGTCCATACTGCGCTGTGTCGGCATATTGGTACTGCTTCCCGACTTGATAAGATAGCCGTTTTCACGCATCCATGCAAACAGACGTTTCTGCCCGATGTCAACACCGTTCTGCTTTATCAGCTTGGCAAGGTCGCCTATGAGGATAGAGGTCTGAGAAGTCTCGACCGCATCTGCAAAGAGGACTTTCGGTCTGTCTGCTTCAACACGCTGTTCAAGCGCTTTCCTCTGAGCCTGCTCCTCTTTGAGCTGTGTCGCAAGCTGTATCAGGAAGTCGGGCGATGTCAGAGCCTTTTCAAGTGTGTTCTCGGTCATGTATGCACCGTGTCTGCGGATAGTCGGGAGTATTTCGTCTGCCACCCAGTCGGTGAATTTTTCAGCCGACGGAAGTTTAGAACCGAATGTCAGTCTGTAAACATCGCCCTCGGTAATGAACTTCATCATCTGAACACCGCCATTTGAAGGGGTCGGTATTTCACAGACCCCTTTGCAATGTGCTGAAATAGCGTCTGCCGTTTTCTTGTAACCGAGTGCAGTTGCAACATCTTTTCCGCAGAAAAGAATTTTTCCGTTTTCGTCTGTGGTTGTCCTGACAGCTCCGAAGCTGTCGCTTTTGAAGATCTGGATCTCATTGTTCATTGTTGGTTTCCTC
>OCTW011508982.1_pt1 | contig 14624 bp, 13 predicted proteins | sample 1539671 | NCBI WGS metagenome assembly OCTW01 (sample SAMN02144230, study PRJEB22623) | gut metagenome | biome: sheep rumen | host: Ovis aries | place: New Zealand
TCTTCCTTTATCAAGCTGAATAATAACTTTGCTTCCGCATTGTTGTTTTACAGATGCTCGAACCTTATCGAAATCTGAATGTTCCATTTAAATTTTCCTCCTAACGCGTGTTTTTCAAAAAACATGCTTGCTTATTATAGCACTTCACATTATTTCTGTCAAAAAATACTATGCAAAGCCTATAATGCGTGGAAAACTAAAGACATTCTTTCATCTTGGTTGCCGCTTCATTAATAGTATCAAGTCTATTTGTCATCTCATTCATACGACCTACATTTTCATTACTCATATTAGTAAGATTAGTTGTTGACGCAGCAACTTCCTGTGTTGTTGCAGAAAGATTAGTTACTGAATCCATTATCTTAGAATTAGCCTCAACAACATCACGTATTACATCTGTAATCTCATTAATAGATCTCATAAGATCTACAATATTATTATTAATTACGTCGAATTTATCACCAGTTGTCTCTATCATATCACTTTGTTCTATGATACTATCAGAAGTCTTAATCATATTGCCTGTAGCATCTTCCATATCATGAGCAAGCTTGGATATAATCTCTGTAATCTTCTCAGTGGAAGATTTTGTTCCTTCTGAAAGCTCTCTAATCTCATCAGCAACTACAGCAAAGCCTTTACCTGCTTCACCTGCTCGCGCCGCTTCAATAGAAGCATTGAGAGCAAGAAGATTAGTCTGATTAGAAATATTAAGTATTGCTCCGGTAAATTCCTCGACCTCTTTAATTCTATCCTGTAGACGCTTTGTTGCTTCTACAGTTATCTTATTTATATCTGCTGTTTCAATAGATTTCTCCTTAAGTCTATTAAGTAAGCTAACACCTTCTTCGACAGCCTTAGACGTCTCGTCGCTGGCTTCCTTCATACTGTTTGCACTTTGCTCAGATTCTACTAGCTTCTGCTGAATCTGGGAAGTCATATCAGTCTGTTCTCCAATTGCTTCTGCAGTATTATGAATAGCATTGGATATATCAGATGAGGAATCGTTACTGCCTTCAATACCGGCATTTAGTTGATTAACAATATCTGTTGCTTCATTAAGTTTCTCAAGAATAACTCCTGATTCATTAATTACATTCTCTGCAACAGCACTCTGATCTCTTGTCTGCTTCTTAAGATACTCTTGCATCTCCTTAGCCTGCTTCTCCATGAAATTAGTAATAAATAAAGCAAGAATAGCAGAGGATACGCAGAATATATAACACACAATTTCTGTAAGCATTAATGACTTGTCTCCAATAAAGAAGAAAAGCACAAGATATATAGTATTAACAACAATACATGCAATCGCTGAAATAATAGATGTCTTCTTATCCTGATCCAATATAACAATGTATATCATTAGATACATAAGAACGAACAAATAAGGTTGATTAACCGTAAGAAAGAGCCACGTAAATGAAACCGACATCATAACCAGGCAAATCTTAGAAAGTGCTTCACCGCTTTTCTTCATTATATAACATATCAGGCAAAATAAAGCAGCCGCCCCCATAAATGCTGTTCTAATAATCCCATGAATCCCTTCTCCCATATACACAAATGAAAGAATTGTAAAAACAATTAAAGATACCGTACGAATCAAAAAGATCCATCGTTCTTTCTCTATCTTCTGTCTCTCATATATAGTCATGTCATGTCCTCCCTTTAAGTAAAAACAACCTACGAAAAACTACATATAGTATACCACACCTTATTAAATATACAACATTTACCAAAAAACTTACTATAATTGAGCCATTATCATTCTCTTTTGTTTTGTTTTTGATGCATTTTACTCACTTTTCCTTTCAAAAAAGTATTATTAAACCTAACGTCTTGTCGTTGAATTTCCTTTAATCATTTCATATAATAGTTTACAAGTATATGATTTTTTTATTCTAAAAATATAAATAAAGGTGGATTAGATATGGCAAAAAAAATATTTGGGCGAGTAGTTATTGTCCTACCTGCAATTGCACTACAAGTTCTATGGTACTTATTGGTATTTAGGTTTATTAATTACCTTTCTGATTATCATCTAGCCGATATTATACATGTTATCTTTTCAGTCCTTGCAGTTATTTTTGTTGCAAGTCTTATCTCTAGGCGAGATGAAAGTTCATACAAACTATTGTGGGTTACCGTAATTGTGGCTATGCCAATACTTGGTTCAATTCTGTATTTATTCTTAGGAAATAAAAGAACAGGAAAACACCTAGATAGGAATATAGAAGTTGCTTCAGAAGCTCTTGAAAGAAAAAAGTTCTGTAAAGAGGAAAATGTACTAGAAGAAATAGACATTTCAAAATACGAAGCCAAAAGGCTTCTTCAGTCCCTTTCTCACATATGCGACGACACCCACTTTCCAATGTTACATAATGAAAGCGTCAAATACTATCCTATGGGAGAATTAGTATTTGAAGATATGTGTAAAGATTTGAAGAAAGCCGAGAAATACGTATACATCGAGTACTTCATTCTACAGGAGGGTAAATTCTGGAATACTCTAACAGATATACTTGAAAAAAAAGCAAAAGAAGGTGTTGATGTTCGCGTAATATATGATGACCTTGGCAGTATAGGAACATATTCTGTTAAAGATGTTGCAGGTCTTAGGAAAAAAGGAATAAAATGTATTCCATTTAACCCCTTTTTGCTAATCAGAACCCAGTTAAACAATCGAACCCATAGGAAAATTATGGTAATAGACGGAAAGATTGCCTATAGTGGCGGTATCAACATTGCAGATGAATATATTAACGAAATACACCCTTATGGTGTGTGGAAGGACATAGGATTCAGGCTTACAGGTAAAGCCGTATATAGCTACGAATTAATGTTCTTGGAATTCTGGAATTCAAGCAAACACAGAGATGAAGTTATTAAAAATGAACCTCCATCTCTTAAGGATCGTCATATTATAAATGATATCCCAGAAAATGATGGATATATCCTTCCTTATTATGATTCACCAGAAAGAGACGATCATACAAGCAACGTTCTATATACAGAGATTCTTACTATGGCAACAGATTATGTATGGTTCTATACACCATACCTTATGCTGGGAGATTCTCTATTTGATGCATTTATTCGAGCAGCCAGAAGAGGTGTTGATGTAAGACTTATTACACCAGGAGTTTCAGACTCCAAACTAGTTCATAGAATTTCAAGGTCCTATTACAAGGACCTCCTTAATGCAGGTGTTAAAATATACGAATACACGCCTGGATTTGTTCATGCAAAAGCAATGATTTGTGATGACATAGTTGCAGGAATCGGAACTGTTAATCTAGACTATAGAAGCCTTTTCCTTCATTATGAATGCTCAAGTATATTCTATAAATCAAAGATAATCTTTGACTTAAAGAATGACTATTTAAAGACGCAATCAGAATGTACAGAAATATTAAAAGAGAACTGGAACTTTAGCGCATTTCACAGATTCATTGATAACTTGCTTAGACTTATAGCACCATTGCTATAATTAGTTCTTTAGTCAGTCTATTATATTAGTATAAAAAAGCTCTGCACTTATTAGTCTTAAATTACTAATAGTACAGAGCTTATATTATGCTTTATTTATCCAGATAACAAATCTAGTTAAAGCCAACTCTTGCTTCATAAGTTGTATGAAGAAGTTCATGTGCCTTATGCGAATTAGGCTCACCAAGGAACTTATCATACAGCTCCTTAATCTGCGGATTGTTATGTGATTGACGAAGTGTGTTTCTCTCATCTTCTGAGTAAAGTGCATCCGCCCTCTTCTGTCTGTATGTATCAACAATATCATTGTCCTCATTAGGTAAGAAACAGCTTCTAACAACCGGCTGTCCACCACCGTTGACACAGCCTCCCGGACATCCCATAATCTCGATAAAGTGATATTTGCTCTTGCCCTCTCTTATATCATCAAGAAGTACCTTGGCATTCTTCATACCGTGAGCAACAGCCACATTAACAACGGTTCCGTCAATATCAAGCGAAGCTTCCTTAATTCCCTCGAAACCTCTTACAGCCTCGAACTTAATAGCCTCGTGCTCTTTGCCTGTAAGGACAAAGTAAACTGTACGAAGAGCAGCTTCCATAACACCGCCTGTAACACCGAATATTACTCCTGCACCTGTATAGTCACCCATAATATCAGAATCATATTCTTCATCAGGAAGTCTGTCGAATAAGATTCCCGCTCTCTTAATCATTCTTGCAAGCTCTCTTGTAGTAAGAACAGCATCAACATCAGGCAGTCCGTCTACTGCCGCATTTTGTTCTCTCTCTTTCTCGAACTTCTTAGCTGTACAAGGCATAATAGATACAACGAATATATCCTTAGGATCAATGCCTTTCTCCTTGGCATAGTATGATTTGATAATTGCACCCTGCATCTCGTGAGGTGACTTGCAAGATGACAGATGATCTAACAGATCACCGTAATTATACTCTGCATAGTTAATCCATCCAGGAGAACAGCTTGTTATCATAGGAAGAACTCCGCCATTCTTGATTCTTCCAAGGAGCTCTGTTCCTTCCTCCATAATTGTGAGGTCAGCACCAAAGTCAGTATCATATACCTTGTCGAATCCAAGCCTCTTAAGAGCAGCAACCATCTTACCAGTAACAGGAGTTCCAACTTTCATGCCAAACTCTTCACCAAGAGCTGCTCTAACAGCAGGTGCAGTCTGTACAATAACATGTTTGCCAGCCTTCATAGCTTCATCAATCTTAGTAATCTCTGACTTCTCCATCAGTGCTCCAGTAGGACATACGCTTACACATTGTCCACATAAGATACATGGCGAATCCTTCATTGAGCGATTCTCAGCAGGTGCCACAATCGTATTAAATCCACGATTCTCGAATCCAAGTATTCCAAGACCATGTGCATTCTTACATCTTTCTACACAGCGTCCGCAGAGAATACATTTTGAAGTATCTCTAACTATTGAAGGTGTCAAGTCATCATAAGTTGTTGGTGTCTTAGAGCCTTCAAATCTATCTTCTCTAGCGCCAGTAGCATATGCCACATTTAGAAGTTCACATTTACCATTCTTATCACACTGTTGACAATTCTTATTGTGATTAGAAAGGAGTAATTCAACTGAAGCTCTTCTTGCTTCTGATGCCTTAGGAGACGATATCTTAATCTCCATACCGTCATTTACCGGATATACACAAGATGCAACAAGCCCTCTTGCTCCTACCACTTCAACAAGACAAACTCTACAAGAGCCCTGATTACATTCTCCGTGATTAAAAGTACAAAGTGAAGGGATCTCATAACCACATTCTTTGGCAGCTTCAAGAATTGTAAGTCCTTCTTCTACCTCATATGGGATGCCTTCGATTTTAATATTTATCTTAGCCATTTTCTCCCCTCCTTATTTCTTATAAATAGCCTTTAACTTACATGTTGCAATACAAGCGCCACACTTAACGCATTTCTCAGGATCAATTTCCATTGCAGGTAATTTCTTACCAGGTGCAACATAATCCGTCTTCGAAATAGCGTCAGCCGGACAACCTTTAGCACACATACCGCAACCTACACATTTATCCTTATCTATAACATATTGCATAAGATTCTTACATACGCCAGCAGGACATCTCTTGTCTTGAATATGTGCAAGATACTCATCTCTAAAATGAGCAAGTGTAGAATTAATTGGATTTGCACTCGTCTGTCCAAGAGCACATAGGGAGTTAGCTTTAACTGTCTTAGATAATTCTTCCAATTCCTCTAAGTCTTTCATGGTACCATTGCCTTCAGTAATTCTTGTAAGAATCTCCAGCATTCTCTTAGTACCAACTCGACAAGGTGAACATTTACCACAAGACTCATCACAGATAAATTCCATATAGAACTTGGCAACGTCAACCATACAGTTGTCTTCATCCATAACAATGGCTCCACCAGAACCCATCATTGAGCCCTTTGCAACCAGGTTATCAAAATCAATTGGCTCATCTAAGAATTCTTTAGTAAGACATCCTCCTGATGGTCCACCAGTCTGGATAGCTTTAAATTCTTTACCATTAGGAATTCCGCCACCAATATCATATATAAGTTCTCTAAGAGTTGTTCCCATAGGAATCTCTACAAGACCTACATTATTAATCTTTCCACCAAGGGCAAATACTTTCGTTCCCTTTGACTTCTCTGTTCCAACAGATGCAAATTCAGTAGCACCTTCCCTTAATATAAATGGAACACAAGCTAATGTCTCTACATTATTAACTATAGTTGGCTTGCCCCAAAGTCCGGATACAGCTGGGAATGGAGGACGTGGACGAGGCATACCGCGTTTTCCTTCAATAGAGTTAAGAAGTGCAGTCTCTTCACCACATACGAAAGCACCCGCTCCAAGTCTGATATGTGCTCTAAAGCTAAAGCCTGAGCCCATAATGTTGTCACCAAGGAGTCCTTTTTCTTCCATTTGTTTAATTGCAATCTTAAGACGATTAACAGCTACAGGGTACTCTGCACGAACATAGAAGTATCCATTAGAAGCACCAATTGCATATCCCGCAATAATCATTCCTTCAATTACGGCAAATGGATTTCCTTCTAGAATTGAACGATCCATAAATGCACCAGGATCACCTTCATCGCCATTACATACAACGTATTTCTCATCATTATCCTGATTAAGAGCAAATTGCCACTTGCGACCTGATGGGAAGCCACCGCCCCCACGACCACGAAGTCCTGCCTCAAGCACTTCATCCACAACTTCCTGCTGACTCATAGACAGGGCTTTCTTAAGTCCCTGGAATCCGCCAAATCCAAGAGCTTCTTCAATATTCTCCGGATTGATAACACCACAACCATGAAGTGCAACACGACGTTGCTTCTTATAGAAATTAATATCATCCTGTTTTGCAACTTTCTCCTTTGTTGCAGGATCAACATATAATAATCTATCGACTATCTGACCGCCAATTATATCCGTCTCAATTATCTCTTCAACATCATCTAACTTGACAAGTCGATATAATGTATCTTCTGGATATATCTTAACAAATGGACCTTGTGAGCAGAATCCAAAACATCCAACCTGATTAACTGTTACTTTATCGGAGAGACCTTTCTCTTCTACCAGTTTCTCAAATTTCTCTCTTATTTCAGCAGAATTAGAAGAGAGACATCCTGTACCCCCACATAATACAATTGCTCGCATACCGTTTTTGCCTGACAGTTTTGCGTCAAATGCGCTAGTGCAATCATGTACTACATTATTCAAATCTTCTTTACTCTTAATCATTACGCAGCACCTCCCGCATTTCTGTAAGATTCTACAATTGTAGGAACTTTATCAACGCTCATCTTAGGATAAACCTTACCATTAATAGATACAGCAGGAGCTATTCCGCACGCACCAATACATCTAAGGGCATCAATAGTAAACATACCATCCTTTGTGGTTTCACCCGGCTTAATGCCAAGCACTTCTGAAAATTTGTCGATAATCTGCTGTGCCCCCTTAACATAGCACGCAGTTCCAAGACAACATCCAATAATATACTTTCCCTTTGGCTCTAAAGAGAAAAATGAATAGAATGTTACCACGCCATAAATCTCTGCAACTGAGATTCCTGTTTTGTCTGAGACAATCTGTTGAACTTCCAAAGGAATATAACCATATTCATTCTGGATATCACTCAAGATCATCATAAGCGGTGTCTTCTCATCAACATATCTGTCACAGATTTCGTTAATGGTCTTAACACCATTCTCACTAATTCCTCCCATAACTAACCTCCTAAATTAATTATTCAACTTATATGTTGTTATCCCTGTAGAAATAGTATAACAAAAAATACAAAAAATTTTCACACTTTTTTCAAAAAACTTATTATAAAAGACAACTTACAAAAATTGCGTAAATACGTAAACAATCCGGAAACTAATTCTATTATTTCAGTTTCCGGATTGTTATTTAATTAACTAATTTCTGTCTTGCATTTTGTGACTTTATTTTGTAATTATTGGCTAGGTATATAAATGATTTAACTTACCAAATCAACATGCGCCATTGTTCCTGCACTACCATCTTCATGAAGGAACAAACCTGTCTTTCTAATTAAGGCATTAGTTTCATTATTATCATTATTTACAGAAAATGTTGTATCAACATTTCCAAGGTATAATGCGCCAATGTCCTTATCCTTAAGTGTATAAAGAGTCTTACTTCCGTCAGAATTTACCTGCCACAGTCTAAGTTTATCAAACACCTCGTCAGCTTCGTCTATCCACCCGTTTCCATCTGTATCATATAAAGAGAGATCCTTGAATCCATCTCCTGACGAAGTTCCAAAGAGTTCGCTTCCATCATCAATTTCTCCATTGCCATTTTTGTCAAGCGCAAGAAATGCACTTGAAGAACCAAGCATTGATATCGCTTCTTTCTCTCCATCAGAATCCAAGTCAAACTCAAACTTCATATCTTCTACGCTTGTAGGATTAGAATCAAGATTAATTACAAGAGGGTCAATATATTTAAGCCCTTGCGACACACTCTCACTATATTCTGCTGCAAAACTCCTACTCATGGTAACATCGATTCCAAAATCAATTTCCCTTCCATCTGCTGTTACAACTTTACCCTGAGTACTAAAGCTTGTTGTCTCACTCTCATAATAGCTACTGGTATGATTCATAGATATCATATACTGATTAGGTGTATTCATACTATATTTCGCTTCCAAATCAGCTAAGCTCTCTGTACTTCCACCCATTTGCTTATAAAAAAGCAGTCTAAAGAGAAAGTTCAATGTCTGAAATTTAATAAGAGTTAAATCGTCCTCAGATATTCCACTATAATCGGCATTTGCCGCTTCTATACTTCCTGGGGCGTAGTTGTCTGATATTTCTTCTTGTTGGCCTTTTCCTCCCAGCTGTTCAATAAAATCCTTAAAGCCTTTTTGGTTAGGCTTAACCTGTTCTTTTGATACACTAAACGTATCTGTCTGCCTTCTTACAAACGTTCTCTGGCTAGACATTGCCACCTGGCTTTGATTAATAATCATATTCTTCCCTCCCATTATATTAATGGGCTTCCGTGCCTATGCTTCCATGCTTTATGCGAATCGCAATACAGAACAAATGAGAAACTATAGAATAAAGTCACAAATAACACGCAAAAAGGACGGGCAAAACCCGTCCCTGGTCTTCCATGATCTCGCCATTCCTTGGCATATTAAGTTACATAATTATTATCGACTACACTACATATTATCTTTACCCTTAATTATCTTGGATTTCTTAACAAGGACAATTCCTCCATAGCAAATAGCCATTGCAAGGAAGAATATCACATAGAAAGTCACCAAAGAACTACCTATTATACTTACATCATAGAATACAAGCCTTGTTACGCAAAAGAGCATATTACATATTATAGGAATTATTATATTCTCTGTTCTATAATAGACATATCCAAGAACTAATCCAAACAAGAAATAATATATCATTTGCGTAATATTCATTGTAAAGACACCACAAAGAATTGCCTGCATCAGATTGGCTGCCACAAAATTCATTCTTCTCTCTGCAAAGCCAAGGGTTAAACCTCTAAAAACAAGCTCCTGACACACTGGAGATAAAACAACAAAATACACAAGAAGAATAACATTTAACAATCCAGGCTCACTATCACTTATTACAGATACAACATCAACATACCCTGCCAACAAATCAGGCTTTATTAAAGCAACAAAATACGATATATATGTAGCAAAGACTCCTGCTCCAAGTGATACCAGTATTACTCCTGGTATTATAAACCAGTTTAACTGTCCTCTAATCTTAAGTTTGTTTCTAAGAGATACATTAGCCGCATGTATAATCTCTTTTCTGTACCAAAACAAGAATACTATCACCAGAATAAGTGTACTTAATGCAGAGACAAGAAGTGTAAACTTGTCTGAGGCAAGAGATGCCTGATAACCATTCATAAAGTCATCATATGTTCCTTCTGAATATGTATATCCTTTATAAAAGAATAGCAACTGCCCTGCAAAAAGCTGTACCAATATTTGGACAACTGCCATTATAGCAACCGGATATATAAACTTAAGTACGCTTTCATTTTGACCTAATCCATTTCGATTCTGTTCATTCATAATATAATCCTACTTTATTTATTGAGAAAATCTCTTAATCTTGGCATTTTTGCTTTCGCCGATGCAACGCCATTATCATATAACATTTCCATAACCTGAGTATCGGTCTTATAAGTATTAAGTGGAATTAATGGTGAAGGATAATATACAAAAGCCTTACCTTCCTTCTCAAGTTTCTTAATCTTATAAAGAGAACGATTGTAATTAAGATGACGTCTGTCTAATGCTCTTTTTATATCAGGATACTCCTTCAAGAAACGTGTATAAACGCGCTTATGCTTCTGGGGTCTCATAACATAGCCTCTAGGCTTAGACATTAGCACGATGAACTTATCACAGCCATCTTCAATCATCTTATTAATAGGAAGAGAGTCTGCCACCCCTCCATCAAAATAATTAACCCCATCTATCTCAATGGGCTTACAAAGGGCTGGCAAGGCTGAACTAGCCATAACCACTTCATAATTATCTTTCTTCATATCTGACTTATCAAAATAAGTAGCTTTCCCTGTCTCGTTTGTTGCAACAACCGTAAGCTCACATGGGTTTTCTATTAAGGCCTCATAATCTAATGGATCTTTGCCACCGGAATTAGATAAATCACCATATATATACTGAAGACCAAAAAGTGAACCACTCTCCCTTAAGCTTTTAATCCCAAAATACTCTGGTTCTTGTGAATGCTCGCAGTAAAATCTTTTATTACGCCCCCTTTGCCTTGCGACAAATGACGCGGCATTTGCTGATCCTGCAGACACGCCATAGCACTTATCTATATGAACATCCTCATCTAAGAAGACATCTAACACTCCTGCTGAAAATGCGCATTTCATTCCTCCACCTTCAACAAGTAGTCCTATCTTATTATCCATTTAACTTTCTTCCTTCCTTACACAACCTAGATATTATAGCACAAAAGTATAAAAAAGTGTTGAATAATTAATTAACTTATGGTATTCTATCATTCGTGTGAAAACACAGTTCTTACAATAAGGCTCGCCCATTGTGGTTCGACTCTGTCGAAGGGGCTCGCCGTGCAGACATTTGCTTTGCAAATATCAGCATTTTGCGGATGTGGCGGAACTGGCAGACGCGCAAGATTTAGGTTCTTGTGCCCTAGTGGTGTGCAGGTTCGATTCCTGTCATCCGCAGAACCGTTGAAAACAGTGGGTTTAGCCCACTTTTTTCTTTTTTCTGAAATCTTCGAAAAATCGTAAAATACAAGATTTCCACCCTAATTTCCACCCATCATTTTCATGATGGATTTTACCAAACAAAAAAATATAATAAAAAACCCTCAACTTATGTTGAGAGCTTATTGTGATTAAATTCAACCCGTCATTTCTTTTAATCCTAATCCATATTCGTGAAAATCTGGCTGTTCCATAACAAATTTAACAACATCAGATGATGTAGGATTTGATGCTTCATTAAGAAATTGAAGCACTTTATCGAGACGTTCGGGCTTCTTTTTTGCATAGGAAATGATTCCCATTACAAATCCAAAATATGAATCTGGAATTGCGTTGAGCTTAGTGTATAATTCATCCATAACAATAACCCCTTTCTTATATTTCAAATTTCTCAACAATATTGTAGTCATTAAAACCATGATTTTCGAAAAAATACGCATAATAATGATTATCAATACCGATAGAATAATGTACAGGATAAGGCTTATCTTTATACAACTCAAAATTAGAGTTAATTTCATGAATAATTTTTTCATATTATCTTGAGTCCAGTCTACAAGCGGGATACTCATATGGTTTACCTTTTGAGTCAAATCTAACTATCAAACCCATCCTTTTCTCCTTTCTCTGATGGATAGTAACTACCAAGTCAGAGAAAGTCTCTCAAAGAACTCCCTCTGTTTATCCCAAGGGGAATCCTTCTTTGAAAGAATATTGTATCACAAATGGATGTGATTTTCCACTTGTAGTATCTTCAAAATACATAGCTCTTCTTTTTCTTGTATTTATTAATTACAGATGTTATTATATGCATAGAAGATGGTTACTCCATGAACGGCAATTGGAGCCTAGTAAGTTGTAATCATCCTCCCTATGTCATAATAGACGTTACTATAACAAGTATATACGCAAGTGTATACAGTGGTCATTTAGAAAGAAAACATCACAAGTATTCTTGTATAATTGATTGCAAAATGTTGTAGCAAACTTATCTGAGCTTGCTTTTATTGAAGGCAGTAATGCAAGTGCCGTTACCATAATAAATATAAAAGAACAAAACTATACATAACAAGGAGGTATTTATCAATGGGAAGACCAGTAATAGATTTGGGACAGGGATTATGGATTAATGGTTATATAGAAGATCTTGAGAAATTAAGAAAAAAATATGATAGAACCGATGATAGATTTGATATAGGTGAAGGCTATATAATTATTAGAGAACCTAAAGCCATCGGTATCACCTATTATTTTGAAAGATACAACAAGCGTATACTAAAAACATCAGTAGGAAGAAACTTTATTTCAAGAACAGCTGGAGAGGTTGTTAAAGGTGTTACCAATGGCGTTACTGCTGGAATGGCAAATACAATAATACAATTTATGGTAAATGATCCTCGAATAAAAAACAAAAAAACCATAAGCGAACTCAACCATCTTCTAAAAGACTACGTAAAACAGTATAAGGAAGAATGCAAGAGTTCTTCACCTTACTAATGATATAGCACAAAAAAGCTCACGCTACAAAGTTACAAATGGCATTTAGCTTTCTTCTAATGTTTTTCTAACACCTATTTATTAACAATCAAAAGCAATGGATGATAGACGGGAGTATATCTTCCCAACTATCATCCTTGTCTAGAACTATTGTAAATCCCTCATATTTAAATACAAGAAAAATTTATTACCCTTCCACACAAAACAATATCTTTGCTCTCTCCTCCGCAAGCATATGACTATCATTAAGAACCAACCCTAGTCGTTGGTTCTCAAAATCCTGCTGCTCATCATATAATAAACTATTGTGAGCAATAACATTCGTCACCCTACTAAGCTCACCCAAAATACCCTTGCAATAACTAAAGGCAATATTTGATGCGTTAGCTATGTCCTGCAATTCTTTTGTTGCATCATAAATATAGATTAAATCTGCCATATCATTAACTGTCATAATACCTTCCTCTTCTTATATTGTTTGCTATAATACATGAGGCTCCGTCATTCATATACTCCTTCAAGGCTTCAAGTGTCATAATATCTACTTCTTTATCAAGAGAAGCCTTTAAATCTTCATATAAAGCACCTAGTGAGAACAATGTTGTCGCTTTAGAACCTTCTGTATCTACTATAATATCAATATCACTTGATGAAGAAGCGTCTCCCCTTGCTTGTGAACCGAATAGATATACTGAATTAATCTCATATTCTTTTGCTTTCTGTATAATTATATCTATATCTTTTTCTGTCATAAAACGTTCCATTCCATATTTTCAGAATCTACAAATACAAATCTTTCATTTCCTATAGGTTCTCCATTTGAATATGTTGAAAATACATCAACATACAATATACCGTCTTTTAGTATTGGCGCTGCAACAGGAGTATGTCCTACCACCTGCAGATATGTGTCGTCAAAATTAGTATAATGCCCATATATTGCCCTAGCCCATAGAGGTGATTTATCACACCATAGCTCATCAATGCATAGATTATTAATCTTTTCAATGAGGCTATCCGTTTTCTCGTTGTTATGTTTATACCTAATAGTTCCGGTAAGCTCTTCAACAATTCCGGCATGAGAGAAAATCACATTATCGAACCTATGGACGAACGCTAGTCTATTCCCTAACATATCTTGTAATTGCTTCATTCTTTTTATAATATTTTCTTGCATGAATGGAGAAAATCCGGTTTCTAGCTTATTCCAAAGATAGCTTATGTCATGATTTCCATAGCACATAAAAACATTATTATTAGCTGTTATGAATTCTTCCGTTTTGTCGAATGTCTCTGTATATAAACTTGCATTAAACTCTTGATTCCAATCATCGACTATATCGCCTAATAGAACAATATAATCAACACCTGAAATCTTTTCAGACGCTTTATCATATATCCAAGGCTTTAGATGTATATCCGGAACTACTAATATTTTACTCATATTTATTCCTTACAAATGTATAATGGTTCTTTTATAATCAATTTTTATACGATTAGTTTAACACTTATGGATTATTCTAACAAATAAAAAAAGTGAGGGCGTATTTCCATCCATCACTTTAGCATCTCAGCGAATGCTTCAATTTCAGCATCCTTTTCTTCTAATTCTTCTTTGTTATCCTCGATAAATGTTCTGATAGGCGGGGCAAAATTCGACGCCCATACCGGAGATCCAAATATAACCCTGTCGTAATCACTAAGGTTTAAAGTGTACTTTTCAAGCTCTGGTTTTTCGGCCATCACCGCACTCTTGCCACCCCAAAAGAATTTCGCAAAACCCTTATCGCGGTAAGCCTTCTTAGGAAG
>OCTW011450583.1_pt1 | contig 14621 bp, 13 predicted proteins | sample 1539671 | NCBI WGS metagenome assembly OCTW01 (sample SAMN02144230, study PRJEB22623) | gut metagenome | biome: sheep rumen | host: Ovis aries | place: New Zealand
TTTTAATAATGGTAATGCTTGACGTTGCATGTTTGCACCCATTAATGCACGGTGAGCATCATCGTGATCTAGGAATGGAATACAAGATGCAGTAACAGATATAATTTGTTGAGCAGAAACATCGATATAGTTAACTTCTTCAGTCTTAGCTATAATGTTTTCTCCTTTAAATCTAGCAGCTACTTCTTTATCTATTATTTTATTACCATCCATTTTAACTGTTGCTTGTGAAATAACATAATCTAATTCTTCATCAGCAGTTAAATAATCTATTTCATCTTGTAATACACCATTCTTAACTTGTCTATATGGAGTCATAATAAATCCATATTCATTTACTTTTGCATAGTTAGCAAGTGAAGTTATAAGTCCGATGTTTGGTCCTTCTGGTGATTCAATAGGACAGATTCTACCATAGTGTGAGTCATTAACGTCACGAACTTCCATGGCAGCTCTTTCTCTTGATAATCCACCTGGTCCTAAACTAGATAATCTTCTCTTGTTAGTTAATTCTGAAATTGGGTTAATTTGATCCATGAATTGAGAAAGTTGTGAACTTCCAAAGAATTCTTTAATAACAGCAGTTATTGGTCTGATATTAATTAATGCTTTTGGAGTAGCATCAGCTTCTTCAATAGTAGTCATTCTTTCACGAATAACTCTTTCCATTCTTGTAACACCAATTCTGAATTGATTTTGAATTAATTCACCAACTTGTTTAACTCTACGGTTTGATAAATGGTCTATTTCATCTATATGACCTATACCTTGTAATAAGTTTAAATAATATGAAACAGAAGCATAAATATCAGAAATAGTTAATCTCTTTTCTTCTATAGTTGGATCATTGCCAATTATATTAACAACCTTTTCCTTATTATTAGGAGAGTAAACTTTAACTATTTGTACTTTATTATAAGTATCTAATTCTTCGTTTATATTAACTTCTACTACATTAAGACCATCTAATAATAATGGTTTTAATTCATTATATACTTCTCTAGTTACTTCAGTTCCTTTAGGGAATAATACTTTCTTACCAGATTTATCTTTTATATCTTCAGCAAGTGTTAAACCAAATATTCTATCTAATACATTTAGTTTTTTATTATATTTATATCTTCCAACTTTAGATAAATCATATCTAAACGCATCAAAGAATCTAGTAATTAAATGGTTCTTAGCAGAATCTAATGTTGCTGGTTCACCTGGTTTTAATTTTTCATAAATCTCTATTAATGCTTCATCTGTAGTTGAAGTTGAATCCTTTTCCATTGTATTTAAAAGATATTCATCTTCACCAAATAAATCAGCTATATCAGCATTGCTAGATAAACCAAATGCTCTTAAGAATGTAGTAACAGTTACTTTTCTGTTTCTATCTATCTTAACATCTACACCATCTTTACTATTTAATCTATATTCTAACCAAGTTCCTCTATTAGGAATAATTTGAGATGTAAAAATGTTTCTACCATTCTTATCTGTCTCAACTCCATAATAAACAGATGGAGATCTTACTAATTGTGAAACAATAACTCTTTCAGCACCATTAATAACGAAAGTTCCACTTTCAGTCATTATTGGCATATCGCCAAAGAATAACTCTTGTTCCTTAACTTCTCCAGTCTCATTATTAAAAAGTCGAGCCTGAACCTTTAGTGGAGCTACGTAAGAAGTCTTTCTTTCTTTACACTCTTTTATTGTGAATCTTGGTTCATCTAGAGAATAATCAGTAATTTCTAATGATAATGTTCCAGCAAAGTTATCAACTGGGAAGATTTCATCTAAAACTTCTTTTATTCCTTCTTCGATAAACCATGCATAAGATTTCTTTTGAATTTCAAGCAAATCCTTTAATTCTAAAGAGTTTGGAATTCTTGAAAAATCTCTTCTTTCACGGTCTTTACATACTTTTTTAATTTTATATGCCATTATCTTCACCCCTAACAATAATATTCAAAGAACATGCCCTCCAAAAGCCTAAAAGAGGACATAGTACCAATTTAAAATATTATCAAAATATTAAAAGAATGTCAACATATTTTTATTTTTTTTGTAAAAAAAATGAAAATTAACACAATTTTCACTTTTTTTGACCTTTTATAATCCAAAAACCTTTAATTTTATCTATAATTTCAAAGTTTAATATATCGCTATTGTCATTAATTAATGACTTAGCACCTTGGTCTTTTCTAATTACTAACCATATTTCTCCATTATCGTTTAAATGATTAATAGATTCCCTAACAATTTCATATATTTTAATTTTGCCAGCATGTATTGGTGGATTAGTAATAATCATATCGTATTTACCTGTAACATTTGAGTAGATATCACTATTAAATACGTTAGCTTTAATATGGTTTTTCTTTAAGCCAATCTTAGTTAAATTAATAGCTCTATTATTAACATCAACCATATCAACATTCTCTTTTCCACTTAATAATAGAAAGAATCCAATTGGTCCACATCCACATCCTACATCTAGAAATGAATTCTTACCTGAAATATCTATATTTTCAAGTAATACTCTAGTACCAAAATCTAATCCTTTTTTATTAAATACACCATTATCGGTATAAAGATACATATTGATATCTTTTACTTTTACAAAATATTCTTTTATTTCACTTTCTAACTTATCATTATTATCAAAATATTGATTCATAAAATCACCTGTAAACATTATAACATATAATTTACTGCTTTTCCCGAATATCAATTATGTTTTTAAGTTTCATTTCATAAATCTTTATAAGTTCATCCGTATCACCATATTTATCACCAAATTCTTTTCTTTCCTGAATAGCAAATAGATAATTCCTATAAATAATTAGTAAATCTTTCATATATATCACCATATTACTATATATTATTTTTAAGTGATGTATTTTAATACAAAATAAAAAACTCACATATGTGAGTTTATTTATTTAATGACTTTGATATATCATCTAATGATGAATCAATAGTATCTGATATTTGTTTTACTTGTTCATTTATAATACTTCCAATTTGATCAGTATTAACCTTAGTATTTTCTAATGCAGTATTAATTGCACTACTAGTCTCAAAAGCTTTTCTCTCTTCTTCAAATTTTGCTTCTTGTTCTCTTTTTATTTCATCATATTCCTTTTGTTTAGATTGTAATACCTCTAAATTTTTGTTAAGAGTTTCACCAATATCATCCAAATTATCTTCCATATCTTTTAAATAAGATGGTGTTTCTGGTTCACGTACAACAGGTGCATTTGGTTCTTTAATTAAATCTTTATCAAAAGAACCTCCATTAACATTTATTTGATTTCCCTCTACATTCATATAGTCACCTCTTATAACTATTATAACATGTTATATTAAAAATCTTTTCCACAATAAAACTCGCTTTACACGAGTTTAATGTTTACTTACCACAACATTGCTTATATTTTTTACCACTGCCACATGGTAAAATATTAAAACAACCAGGTAATTTTTTCCTTTTAAATTGGTGTTTGTTATTTAAAATTAATAATTTTTTACTCAATAATTGTAAGTTTTTTTCATACAACTTATCTAATAACTTATCTAAAAAATTGGTTTAAAAATTAGAATAAGTAATTTTATTAGTCAAACAATCTATGTTGCATGGCTTCTGGCTCATCTAAATACATTCTATATAATGAATAAATATCAGTATCTTTATATTTAACTTCTTTAAAATTATTATTTAAATCCAATATTTTACCTTCTCGATAACTTATGAGAATTGGTGAGTGGGTTGCTATTATAAATTGACTTCCTTCTTTAACAAGTTGATCAATAAGGCATAGTAGTGACAATTGTCTTTGTGGAGACAAGGCTGCTTCTGGTTCATCTAGAATATATAAACCATGATCAGTAAATCTATTTTGAACAAGTTTTATAAAAGATTCACCATGAGAACATTCGTGAAGATTGCCACCATAAGAATTATATAGACTATAGAAATTATCTTCTTCAACTAATCTTTGAACTTCAGATGAGAAATTATAAAAACTTTCTGCTCTTAAGAAAAACTTCATTTTCGGTTTATTATATGTTCCTACTCTTAAGTAATTAGATAACTCAGAAGTCGTGTTTTTTGTTTCATATCTAAAGTTTTCAGTCCCGCCTTCAGCCGGCAAACCTAAAGCAACAGCAATCGCTTCTATGAATGTTGATTTTCCAATGCCATTTTCTCCAACAAAAAATGTTACTTGCGAGTCGAATTTTAATTCATCAAAATTTTTTACAACATCGATATTAAATGGATATTTATCAAAAGAATCAATTTTGTCTTTTTCTAAAGAAATTTTTTTTACTATTAAGTTACTCTCAATATTCATAAGAAAACCACCTACTAAAATTATATCATATTTACTCATTTTAATCGTTGAAATAGATAAAAAAACTTATCTAAAACTTATCTAATCGCCTTTTTTGAACCCTAATTACCTAAAAAATGTAATCACAGAAAAACTCGCGTTTTCCCTTATTTTATGCTGGTTCGCGAGTTTTATTGTTTGCCATGACATTGTTTATATTTTTTACCACTGCCACATGGATTTTAATTTTGGGGCTTCTGGGAGCTTTCTATAGCATTTTATGGCACTTTAGCGTCCTTTTTTGCACTCGAGAGCACTCTGCAGACCCCTCTCAGGGTATCTAAAATTCAAAAATTAACCTTTTTCGAATTTTTTTGTATTGTTATAATTATTCACTTATTTCGTTAAAATTTTCACCAGTTTTTTCAAGTTTAATACCAATTGGCTTATTTAAATATGGAATAATACTACTGTCATAATTACAAATTGTATTCAAATCAAAAATACTAAAATTATCAGGATTATTTGTATATGTTTCATCCTCATCTCCTGCAAAAAATCTCCAACCGCTATCATTTTCGTTAGTAGGATTCTCTCTATACATATATCCAACTTTCATACCATCAATGGTAATCTTATCAGTTGCTATGCAACCACCATTAAATTCTATCAATTTTTTTATATCACTACTATTCAATTTATATTTTTTCATTTTTAAACTAATCCTTTCATATTACATAGACATTCCTTGTGATTCTTCTTCAACCAGTTCTTCTTGTTCAATTGCCTCTTGTGTTTTTCTTCTTTCTTCTTCATCTAATAATTGTTGTTTCATTTCATGTAATTTTTGTTTTTGATCATTTAATATTACTGTCTTTTTAACTGATTCACTTATTGTAGGTCTATGCAGTTTTTTTGATGGTGCTAATTCTTTACCAAATTCTTCTTCCATATGCATTTCATCATCACTATTTTTTTGTGAATTAATTCTACGATTAGTACCATTTTCTCTATCTGCAAGAACTTTTGCAAAGGCTTTGTTTAAAATTTCATTTGTTATAAGTATTTGTTGAGGTTGTTTAACTTCTGATTCAGTTACACTTAAAGTATGGGTTCTGCTAAATACATCTTTTGATTTAAAAAAGTGCTCTAAATTTGTTTTGTTTGCATCCCAGGTTGGATCAAAATAGAACCAATCTTCTCCAACTTTAACTCTTATCACAGCATGATTTGAATCAAGTCCAATGAAATCCTTATCTGGTGTTGCACTACATGAACAAGCAATGGATTCTATTCCAACACTTTTTAACATATAATGCATTAAATTTGTATATCCCTCGCAAACACTTCTTCCCTCCATGATGGCATTAAAGCTAGATTGTTTTCTGTCAATTACTCCATCTAATGTCATACTTGTACTTCCTCTAGACTTAGCAAATTCTCTTCTAGCTTCGTCTGATTTTGAGGCATTAAGCGCTTCGTGGTCGTATTTAACATTTTGAACAATATACGCGTATATTGCACATATTTTTTCTATATCAGTATATGAATCATTGATAATATCAGTTAAAACTTCTTTAACTTTATCATCCATTTGTTTCATTAAACTTGTTGGAATGGAATTATACCTTATATCACTAATATTCTCTGACCAAGAAAAAGCAAATCCTTGTTTTCTCTTTAAAATTTCATCTATATTAGGGTTAACTTTCTTTAATATTGGATATAAATCATAATCTAAATTAAAAGATACTAATCTGGAATCCAACAGTTTTCCTAAATCAAATCCTTTAGTAATACCATTTTTAAGTAAAATCACTGTTTCCAAACTTTTTCTATCTTCCAAACCAATTATTTGGCTCAAATTTGAATTTCCTTCAAGCTCTAATATTGTCAAATTTGGCAAAGCACTTACGTCAAGTTGTCTTAAACCATCCACATAATTTATAGTCAAATATTTTAAATTGGTCAATGTACTTATAACAGAAAAATCTCTTGTTTCTATTTTAGCATTACCATATCTATATTGAGGTTGTAATCCACCTCTAAATTTAGGAGAAACATCTTTTGCATTAACCGAACTAATTTCCAAATCTACTAAATTTGTTAAATATTTTAATTCAGATATATCCCTAAAATTACCATTCTTAAGTTTTAAAGAAGCAATACTTGCTAATTCATCTTTTGTAAATGTAGAGCTATAAACTAAAGTTTTAAATCTATTATCTCTCTTACCTTGTTTTTCTAATTGCTCCCTTATTACTCTTGCTAAATCAAAATCTTTGATTTCTACAATATCATTTGGCATAATACTCTTTCACCTACTTTACATTTATATTATATCATACTTTACTAATTAATTTCACTCAAAAAACACCTGTAAAAAGGTATCTAAAAGGTATCTAAAGCGTCTCTGGGCGCGTAAACTCGCAATTTTTTAGCAAAGAAAAAACCCGCAAGCCCTTATTTTATCGGGCTTTGCGAGCTTATTTACCATGACATTGCTTATATTTTTTACCACTGCCACATGGACATGGATCGTTTCTACCTACTTTTTTAACTTTTCTAGGTTTTCTTGTTGAAGTTTTATCTGAACTATTATCTCCAGTTGGTTTTTCAACTTGTTTTCTTTCTAAATTTTGTTTAATTTCTGCTTTTAATAGGTATAATGTTGTTTCTTTATTAATTATAGATAGCATTTGATCAAATAAATCAAATCCTTCTTTAGTATATGCTACTAAAGGGTCAGTTTGAGCATAACTTCTTAAGCCTATACCTTCTTTTAAATGATCCATAGTATTAATATGTTCCATCCAGTGAGTATCTATAACTCTTAAGGCAATTACCTTTTCAAAATCGTTAATAATTTCTTCAGGTAATTCACTAATCTTATTATTATATTCTTCTATTACTATATCTGTAATATGTTTAATAACTTTATTAACTGGTTCATTTATTATTTCTGATACTTTAATAAATGATTTAGATAATAAGTTTTCATTCATGTATTCACATATTTCGTCACAATCTTGTTCAGTTAAATCTTTTTGATATATTGTATGACCTGTTACTATTTCTTCAATATGTTCTTTTATTAATTTAATAATAGATTCATGAATTGATTCTTTATCAAGTATTTCATTTCTTCTAGCATACATTATTTCTCTTTGTTTTCCCATTACATCATCATATTGTAATAGACTTTTTCTTATATCGTAGTTATTTCCTTCAACTTTCTTTTGAGCAGATTCAACATTTCTAGTCATTGTCTTACTTCTTAAAGTAACTGTTGTCCCTAGTCCTGCTGATTGCATTAATTCCTTAAATCTATCAGTACCAAATCTAACCATTAAATCATCTTCAAATGATACATAGAATTGTGAATATCCTGGATCACCTTGTCTTCCAGAACGTCCTCTTAACTGATTATCAATACGTCTAGATTCATGTCTTTCAGTACCGATAACACATAAACCACCAAGTTCTCTAACGCCTTCACCAAGTTTAATATCAGTACCACGTCCAGCCATGTTAGTGGCAATTGTAACAGAATTTTTTTCACCAGCTTTAGCAATTATCTCAGCTTCTCTAGCATGGTTTTTAGCATTTAATACTTCATGCTTAATATGTTCTTTAGTAAGCATACCACTAATTAATTCAGATGTTTCTACTGCAATTGTACCAACAAGTATTGGTTGACCAGTAGCATGTCTTTCTTTTATTTCTTTTACGATAGCAGCATATTTATCTTTTTTAGTAGCAAATATTAAATCTGCCATGTCTTGTCTTATTACTGGTTTATTAGTAGGAATTTCTATAACATACATGTTATATATTTCTCTAAATTCTTCTTCTTCAGTCTTAGCAGTTCCTGTCATACCAGCTAATTTATTATACATTCTAAATAAATTTTGGAATGTAATAGTAGCTAATGTCTTAGTTTCTTCATTTATTTGAACTCTTTCTTTAGCTTCTAATGCTTGATGAAGACCTTCAGAAAATTGTCTACCATGCATTAAACGTCCAGTAAATTGGTCTACTATAACTACTTCACCATTTTGCACTATATAATCAACTTCATTATGCATTATAAAATTTGCTCTTAAAGCTTGATTAACATGATGTACTAATGCTGAATATTTAACATCATACATGTTTTCAATATTATAGAACTTTTCACATTTCTTACTACCTTCATCAGTTAAAGAAATACTTTGAGTTTTTTCATCTATATTAAAATCTTCATTTTCTTTTAATTTTTCTACAAATCTTTGAGCATCCATATATTGATTAGATGTATGCATAGATCCTCCAGATATTATTAAAGGTGTTCTAGCTTCATCAATTAATACAGAGTCTACTTCATCGACTATAGCAAAGTTTAATCCTCTTTGAACTCTATCTTCTTTTCTAACAACCATGTTATCTCTTAAGTAATCAAAACCTATTTCATTATTTGTAGAATATAAAATGTCACAATTATATTGCTCTTTCTTTTCTGCTGGAGATAAATCTCTTCCATTAATACCTACAGTTAACCCTAAGAATCTAAATATTTGACCCATCCAGTTAGCATCTCTTGATGCTAAGTATTCATTAACAGTAACTATATGTACACCTTTACCACTTAAAGCATTTAAATACGCAGGCATAACAGATGTTAAGGTTTTACCTTCACCTGTCTTCATCTCTGCTATATTACCATAATGAATTGCAATAGCTCCAAGTAACTGTACATAGAATGGATATTCTCCAATAACTCTTTTAGCAGCCTCTCTTGCAGTAGCATAAGCATCTACTAATATATCATCTAAGGTTTTACCCTTTTCTAATTCCTTTTTTAATTCTTCAGTTTTTTCTTGTAATTTTTTATCACTTAATTTTTCATATTCTTCTTTTTTTGATTCAATTTGATCTGCTAAAGCAGTGAATTTTTTCATTTCTTTATATTCAAAATCAAATAATCTCTTAAATATGCTCATCTTATCACGCTCCAATAATAATTATACCAAATTAGAGTCCTTAAAACAATAAAAAACATTGATATTATATCAATGTTATATTCTTTTATTCCTTAATAAATATAGTAAAAGATAAATTATAATTCCTAATGAAATAATACCCATTAAAACTAATAAAATTATACTAGCAGTTTTATCATTCTTATAGTCATAACTTATACTTATATTTTTATAAGTATCTTTGCTATTTAGATTCCATGTATAAGTATTATCTTTAACAGAATCTGCATTACTTTTTCTAACTGAATATGGTGTAGAAATATTTATTTTAAAATTATCTATATCATATGCATTAACTATATTTTGACTATCTTTATCATCAAGTTTAAAACTAGATTCTGCATTAATACTCATACCAGTATTATCTTTACTATATTCAATATCTTTAAATAGTGTTTTATATAATTTACTATCTAAATAGTATTTTTCAAAAGAAGAATACTTTTCTTTATAAATAATCTTAACTTCTTCTCCTTCGATCATTATTTCATATTTGTCAGAATCAATATTTGCTTTTTCAAACAATTGATGTGTTCTTTCATATGTATCCTCATTATTTTCAATAGCAATAATTAGTTCTTCATCAACTGATAAATCTTTATTAAACTTTAGATTATAATTACCAGAGCATCCTGTAAGAAGTAAAATAGCAAAAATAAATAATATATATTTAATCTTTCTCATTATCTCACCTCAATTACAAAATATCTTAAAGCTTTACTATTAATCATATCAAAAGAATAAGCTTTATCATTTTGATTACCCTCTATTATACTTCCATATCCAATAGTATTACTTGGACAGAAATATGATTCATAATGATCATTAGAATTTATAATACCATAGTTACCATCATTGTTCTTATTATATATAACTAGATATGATGTTTCACATCCAAAATTATTATTCTCATTATATTTATTAGTAGTTTCTACTAATACATTCTTACCATTAGAAATATATTGATCTATTTGCGAAGGAGCAATTTGAATTATATTGAATGAATATTCTCCTGCTAATTTAGTAAATAATGTATTAAAATCAAAACCATTTTCACAATCAATTAGATTGTTATCTTCTAAGTAATCTATTAATTCCATTTCATTCATTTCTAAACTAAATGAATTAGATATTAATGATGTAATAGCAGATAAACTTTCTCCGTATTGTTCCATATAACTCTTTTTATCACAAGATATTTCTATATCTTTTAATGGTTCACTATTAATATCATAATAATATGCTTTTTTACCTTCATTTAATTCATAGGCTTTTGTTGAAAGTACTCTTGAATAATATTTAGGCTTTTTTCCATTATAATTTGTTGTTTTAGAAGATGCTTTTTTCCCACTAGATAATAAATTCAATTTCGAAATGGTAGTTATATTTGAATCCACAATATATGGGAAGCCAAATAAATATAGTACTACTATTAGAATAAGTGCACCTATTTCAGTCCATATAAAATATTTATGTATTTCTCTTTTTCTAAATAATAAAACTGGAGCGATGATTATAACAAAAATTTTAATTATAAAAAATAATATTAATAAAAATTTATCCATTATAACAACTCCTTACTTTATTTCTTTTACTTTTCCATTTTTATAACTATATATATCATAATATAATGGTTGTGAATCTGAATCCACTCTTGAAATAATTATTTCATAGTTTTTATCATTATTTAAATCAATTATATTTGATAATTTAAAAGTTTTATATGAAGCTATTTTGTTAGTAATATCACGTTTGTATTCAAGAACCTTAATTATACTGTTATCATTTATAAAAATGTTAGTTTTAGAATAATTATCTTCCAAATAATTCACATATATTACTTCCTCATCCTCTGAATCATTATCAATATCAAAAGTAATTTTTTTGTAATCAAATAATTCACTATCATCTAAATTTAAATCTAATAAATTGTTTATTTTACTTATTGTATTTTCATTTTTTAAAACATCAACATTTGATGATGAAGGAATGTCTAATTTGATCATTGTTCCAGATGCTATTAATTCTTTCATGTCAATTTTTTCGTTTTTATTTGATTCTAAATAATAATTATATCCTATATCAACTTTTTCAGATTTAATATATCCATCAATAATTTTGTCATCTTTGTAAGCATTCACTTTTTTTAATATTATTCTTCTATTTTCATCTTTCTTAATTACTTTTTTACCAATAACAATTGCTTTTGAAAAATTTCCAAAATATATAGTATTTAAAGAAATATAACTTTTAAATGCAATAATCATTATTGTTAAAACTAATAATATTATTAATACTCTTTTTTTATTCATTAATTCCTCCTAAAAACATTAGTTTCGATTAGCAGAAGCCCAATAATTACCGACCCCAGGGCCACCTTGATTTTTGCTGCATGGATGATTTCCTTGAAGAATATCCATAGTCCCAATACCTCTATTACTTTCTGCAAATGTATCCATTTTACCATCCCAACTATCAAGTATTAATAAATCATCAGCCGAAGTTCCATTAGTATCTGCTTTATATCCAACAACTGTAACAAAGTGTCTTGAACCATAATTTTTACCAACTTCAACAACGGTAATAACAGGAATACCTACTCTAATATTACTAATAATATATGCCATATATTCTGATTCAGTATTAAAGCAAGTCTCTGTGCTAAAAACTCCCCAACCCGAACAACCTGCACTAATCCCATTACAGTTAGCTGGAGTTCTTCCAGCTAAATCAATTCCTTTTTGTGTTAATTCCATTCCATTATGAACACCGCATGCTTGAACTTGACTCATTCCACCACAGCAGCCACCCCAATTTTTTTCGTCAGTATCTTGGGTAATACCATTTTTTCTAAGCATTTTACTAAATCCAACAATACCTCCAGGATATTTAGTATCAACAACAACATAATCTCCTTCTTTACAATGTTGATATCCTTCGCTACAATCAACATGCACAACAATAGAACCATCTGATGGTCCAAATGATCCACCTGCACCTAATTTACCATTATAACTATATCCATTATATGTTCCAGATATACCACCATTAGATCTATCTGAACTTAAATCTATTTCATGAGCACATACGTAATTTGTCCCATATAGTTCATATGGTGTTAACGAAAATAAGAATTTAACAAAGAATGGTGTTATATATAATAATATAAATGCTGCTAATCTCTTAAAGAAATTGGTTCTACTCTTTTTCATCTGTTCTGGATCACTACTAACAATAACCTTAAAGAAATCTAAACTACCAAATATTATTAATATAAATGGTGCAGATATATAGAAAAAGTTCATAACTGTTTCTGATACTTTTTTTAATTGAGAACTAAATTCATTAGTACATTCACCATCATAGTTTGCTAAAGTTGTAGTTAAATCTACAGAAGGGCATACTTTATCATCATTATATTTATATAAATCTTCTAATACTGCTGCTCTTCTAACCTTTAGATTATTACATTCATATTTAGATTTAGTATCTGTAGTATTATCGCAATCTAATTGGTTATACATAGAATTAATATCTTCTAATTCACTTACTGCCCCAGTAACATCTGCACAAGTTGCATCAGCTGCTTTTACTACTGTAAAAGGTATAAGTAATAATACAAAAAACAAAAATATTGATATCTTTTTTATTCTTTTCATATTAACCTCATTATAGATTTATTATATATTATTCAAATAAAAAAGTCTAGAAAATCTAGACTATTTAGTTTCAATAATACCGTAGTTTCCATTTCTCCTTTTGTATAAAACACAGATATTATCAGTATCAACATCTTTATATACAAAGAATGTATGTCCAAGTAATTCCATTTCTAGAATTGCTTCTTCTTCATCAATTGGTTTTAATTCAACTTTTTTTCTCTTTACTACTTTTTCATCTTCATAAAATTCGTCTTCTAAAGTTGCTTCAAAATCTTCAATTAATGTTTTATTATTTCTTTTATTTATTTTATCTTTATTTTTTCTTATTTGTCTTTCTAATTTATCTACAACACTATCAATTGCAGCATATAAATCATCATCATATACTTCATTTCTAAGTGTAAATGAACTAGTAGGAATTGTAACCTCTATTTTTTGTTTTCTTCCCTCTTTCTTAGTTACAATAGTTGCAGTAACATCATCACTGTTAAAATACTTATTTAACTTATCAAGTTTTGATTCTATATAATCTTTAATGGAATCTGTATTATCCCCACGAATTATATATTTCATATTACCATCTCCTTTAATATATTATACTATATTTTATGCAATAGGAGATAGTTCTTTTACTGGCTTTACGTCAATTGCTTGTAAACCTTTATCAGTCTTTATAAGTTTATATTCTACTTCTTCTCCTTCTGATAAAGTTCTATATCCTTCAATCTTAATTGATGTATAATGAACAAATATATCTTCCTTTCCATTAATAAAACCATACCCCTTTTCATTATTAAACCACTTAATTGTTCCTTTTGACATTTTTTATTCCTCCTTCTTTAGTGTCTATATAATCATAACTCTATAACTAATATTTTTAATTTATTTTCGTACCAAAAATTTCGACAAAATTCGATCATTTAGTATCAATTAAAAATGTTTGTTCAAAACATCTATCATCATAGTCTGTTGATAATTCAAATTTTTTATTTTTCTTTACTATTTCTTTAGCTAATCTTAAGCCAAATCCATGACCTTTTCCTTTTGAAGAAAAACCTTTTTTACCAATTTTATTTAAATCTATATCTTTATTATATGAATTTGATACTGTAATAATAATATAATTAGAATCAATACTAAAATCTAAGCTAATTTCCTTATCTACACTTTTATTAGCAGAATCAATTGCATTATCTATTAAAACTCCAAATACTTTTGTAACATCTTTATATGTTTTTACATCTAATTTTTCTAAATAATCTGTAGCTTCTTCTGATACATATAAATAATATTTAATATTATATTCTTTTATGGTCATTATCTTGTAATATATCATTTCTTTTAATCCGCCATTCGGAAAATTAGTTAACTGTTTAATCTCATAATTTTGGCCATCCCTATGATCCTCTATTATAGTATTAAGATATTCCTCTAATTTCTTTTTATTATTTATATACCCTCTTAATACTATTAATTGATTCTTATATTCATGATTCTTCTTTCCTTGTTCATCAATTATTTTTTCGTATTCCATTATATTTTTAATTGACTTATTATATTTATTTTCTATTCCTTGATTATAATATACTAATCTTAATATTATTACAGTA